>Ga0172382_10008332_pt1 | contig 14478 bp, 11 predicted proteins | sample Leawel138RmetaG_FD_122245 | JGI IMG/M metagenome (GOLD analysis project Ga0172382, IMG submission 122245) | Leachate microbial communities from a municipal landfill in Southern Ontario, Canada - Leachate well 138R metaG | ecosystem: Engineered > Solid waste > Landfill > Unclassified | place...
CCGTCGCTGCCGCGTCAGCCATCGCCATGCTGGAACGGCGCCTCGGCGAGCTGAAAGGACTGGCCGATGCAGCTTGAGGTCGATGTCGAGACTCGGCTTGCCTCGCTGTCGGAGACGATCGCGCGCCATGCCGCCGAACGCGACGCGGACGGGGCGTTTCCGCGCGAGGCGTTCGCAGAACTCGCTGCGCTCGGTCTCCTGTCCGATCCGCCCGTCGAGGACGGGGCGATGCGGCCGCTGCTGCGGCTGCTCGCAGCCGTGGGCCGCGGCGATCTGAGCGTCGGGCGGATCTACGAGGGCCACGTGAATGCCTGCTGGCTGATCGGCAGACACGCGACGCCCGCCCAGCGCGAACACTATGCCGGGATCGCCGGGCGCGGCGGCACGTTCGGCGTCTGGAACACCGACGCGCCGAACGACCCGCTGCGGCTGGAAGCCGGACGGCTCGTCGGAAAGAAGACCTTCGCGTCCGGCGTCGACGGCCTTTCCCATGCCATCGTAACGGTCACGGAGAAGGAAGGCCGGCGCATGATCGTGGTGCCGGTACGCGGCCTGCCGGTCGACCGGTCGTGGTGGCGGCCGCTGGGCATGCGCGCCTCGGGAAGCCATGTCGTGGACATGACCGGCCTCGTCGTCGAGCCCGGCTGGTTCCTCGGCGGTCCCGACGACTATATCCGGCAGCCATGGTTCTCGGCAGGTGCGATCCGGTTCCTCGCGGTGCAGGTCGGCGGTATGCACGCGGTCTTCGACGCGGCGGCCGCCCATCTGCGCGCGACCGGGCGGGCGGACAACCCCCATCAGTCGCATCGGCTGGCGCGAATGGGGGTTGCCGTCGAGAGCGGCTATCTCTGGCTCGGGCGGGCGGCCGATGCGTGGAGCGCGGCGGCCGCCGACGCGCCGGCGGACGCACCGGAACGTTATCTGGAAGCGACGGCGAACGGCGCGCGGCTGGCGGTAGAGACGGCGGCGATGACGGTGCTGGAGGAAGCGGAAAAGGCCATCGGCGCGGCGGGCATGATCGCGCCACATCCGTTCGAGCGGTTCATGCGCGACATGCGCACCTATCTGCGCCAGCCCAATCCGGACGGGGCGGCGGCGGCCTTCGGCGAGGCGATCGCCACGCAAGCGTGGGCGCCGGCCAAGCCGGGAAGACCGGAAGGCTCATGAGCGCGAGCGGCGGAATTCCGGCGCTGGACGGCCCGCTCCTCGTCATCGCGCCGCACCCCGACGACGAGACGCTGGGTTGCGGCGGCGTAATCGCCTTGGCCACATGCCGGAACGTACGCGTTCACACCGTCTTCGTGACCGACGGAGGCGCATCCCACCCCAACTCGGCCGAATGGAGCCGGGAGAGGCTTGCCGAACGGCGCGAGCGCGAGGCGGAAGAAGCGCTGCGAAGGCTGGGCGCGGGCGAAGAGCCGCGAACCTTCCTGCGGCTGAAGGACGCTGCCATGCCGGCTCGCGGCAGCCCGGCGCACGCGCGGGCCGCGGCCGCGATGGCAGCGATCGTCCGCGACCTCTCGCCCGGCCTCGCGCTTCTTCCGTGGCGGCGCGATCCGCATCGCGATCACCGGGACTCCTGGCAGCTTGCCATGAATGCGATCGCGGCGGCGGGCCGTTCCCCCGAAATCCTCGAATATGCGATCTGGCTCGACGAATTCGGACAGCCCGGCGACCGCCCGCGGGTCGGCGAGATGGAGGAGGTACGCATCGATGTCTCCGCCGGCCTGGAGGCCAAGCGGCATGCGATAGAGGCGCACGAATCCCAGCTTGGCGGCCTCGTCATCGACGACCCCACGGGCTTCGTGCTCGGCCCGGCGACGATCGCGCGGCTGACGGGCCGCTGGGAAACGTTCTGGCGGCCATGCGGCGCGCGATAATCGATCCGGCGGGCTTCGAGGCGAAGTTCCGGGAGACCATCGACCCGTGGGACTACGCGACCTCGCCGTTCGAGGCGCACAAGCGCGCGGTGCTGCTTCGCGCCTGTGGGTCCCGCCATTTCGGACGAGGGCTGGAGCTTGCCTGCGCGATCGGCGAGACGACACGTGCGCTGGCGCCGCGTTGCCTTCGCCTGCTGGCGGTGGACGCTTCGCCCACGGCGCTGGAGGAAGCGCGCCGCCGAGTCGGCGCGCGGCGCAACGTGACCTTCCGGCTGGCGCTGCTTCCCCGGGACGCGCCGCGCGGGCCGTTCGACCTGATCGTCGTCTCCGAGATTCTCTATTACCTGAGGCCCAACGATCTGCGCCTGCTTCTGCCCACGCTCGAACGGTCGCTGGCTCCCGGCGGACGGCTGGTGGTCCTGCATCATCTGCGCGACTTCGACGACGCGGCGATCCGGCCGCGCATCGCACAGGGCCATGCCGTCAGGACGCTGCGCAAACGCATGGCACTCGCCTTCTTCCACCAGACGGGGCGCTTTCAGGCGGTGGCGTTCGACAGGAAAACCGGACGGCGGCCTGCGAAAGGAACATAACGGCCGAGGGCCGCATTAGCGACGTGAGTCCCCACAGGAGAACCACATGACGAAGCGAGCCCGCTACCGCCCCTACGAACAGCCGACGGGAGGCTGGGGCTCGGTCAAGTCGCTGGTCAAGCATGCGACGCGGCAGCGCGCCGTGTCGAGCGTCGTCGGTCTGGTCCGCGACCACAACAAGACCGGCGGCTACATGTGCACGAGCTGCGCCTGGGCCAAGCCCGGCAAGCCGCATGTGGCGGAGTTCTGCGAGAACGGCGCAAAGGCGACGTTCTGGGACCTGACGTCGAAACGCACCACGCCGGAGTTCTTCGCGCGGCACACGGTTTCGGAGCTGCTCGGCTGGTCGGACTACGATCTGGAGAACGAGGGCCGCCTGACGCATCCGATGCGCTACGACGCCGCGAGCGACAGATACGTTCCGGTTTCGTGGGAGGATGCCTTCGCAGACATCGGCGCGAAGCTGCAATCCTACGCGCCGGAGAGCGTCGTCTTCTACGCCTCGGGCCGCGCTTCGCTCGAAACCTCCTACATGTATCAGCTTCTGGCCCGGCTCTACGGCAACAACAACCTTCCCGACAGCTCCAACATGTGCCACGAGACCACATCGGTGGCGCTGCCCCAGAGCATCGGCACGCCGGTCGGCACCGTGCTGCTGGAGGATTTCGCCAAGACCGACTGCATATTCTCCTTCGGCCAGAATGTCGGCACCAATTCGCCCCGGTTGCTTCACGACCTTCAGCAGGCGCGCGAGCGCGACGTGCCCATCGTCGTCTTCAATCCCCTGCGTGAACGCGGCTGGGAGGAATTCGTCAACCCGCAGCGGCCCGGCCAGATGCTGACGAACAGGGCGACCCGGATCGCGACGCAATACTATCAGCCCCGCGCCGGCGGAGACATCGCCGCCATGACGGGCATCGCCAAGGCGCTGTTCGCCCGCGACGACGAGGCAAGAGCCGCCGGCGCGCCGCGCATTCTGGACGCAGCCTTCATCGCCGAACACACGCACGGCTTCGAAGCGTTCGAAGCCATGGTGCGCAAGACGGGATGGGAAGAGATCAAGCAGGCATCCGGTCTATCGCGCGCGGACCTGGAGGCCGCCGCCGGCACATATGCGAAGGCGCGTTCCGTCATCGCCATCTACGGCATGGGCCTGACCCAGCACAGGCTCGGCGTCGACACCGTGCGGATGCTGGTCAACCTTCTCCTGATGCGCGGCAATATCGGTCGGCCAGGCGCCGGCATCTGCCCGGTGCGCGGCCATTCCAACGTGCAGGGCCAGCGCACGGTGGGGATCGCGGAAAAGGTCGAGCTCGTCCCGCTCGACCGGATGGCGAGCCGCTACGCCTTCGAGCCGCCGCGCGAGGACGGCATGAACACGGTCGAGGCCTGCGAGGCCATCGTCGCGGGCAAGGTCAGCGCCTTCATCGGGCTCGGCGGCAATTTCGTGCGCGCCATCCCAGAACGCGCGCTGATGGAGGAGAAGTGGCGCGGGCTCGACCTGTCGGTGCAGGTCGCGACCAAGCTCAACCGCACCCATCTCATCACCGCCCGCGCCACCTATCTGCTGCCGACGCTGGTGCGCTCCGAGATCGACGTGCAGGCAACCGGGCCGCAGATCGTGAGCATGGAGGATTCGACCACCTGCATCCACGCCTCGCGCGGCAAGCACAAGCCGGCGAGCGAGCATCTGCTTTCGGAGCCCAGGATTGTCGCGGAGATCGCCAAAGCGGCGCTGCCGCCGAACCCGAAGGTGCCGTGGGACGATTGGGTCGCAAACTACGCGCTGGTGCGCGACGAGATCGAACACGCCTTCCCGGACGATTTCCACGACTTCAACGGGCGCCTAGACCTGCCGGGCGGCTTTCCGCGCCCGGTCGCCGCGCGGGAGCGCAAATGGGAGACCGATACCGGCAAGGCCAACTTCAAGGCGCCGCAGGCGCTGCACGCCAGCTTCGACGAGGGTGACGATCCGGATGTCCTGAGGCTGATCACGCTGCGGTCGAACGACCAGTTCAACACCACCGTCTACGGCAATGCCGACCGCCTGCGCGGCATTCACGATTCCCGCATGATCGTCATGATCAACGCCAGGGATCGCGAGCGCCTGGGCATCCTGGAAGGCGGCACGGCGCGGCTGACGACGGCGGTCGATGACGGGATCACGCGCAGCATGGGCGGCTTTCAGGCGATCGACTACGACATCCCGCCGGGAACCGTCGCCGCCTACTATCCCGAGTGCAACGCGCTGATCCCGCTCTGGCAGTTCGCGCAGGAGAGCAAGACGCCTGCCGCCAAGTCGGTGCCGGTGAGGATCGCGCCGGAATGACCCGCGCGTGGATTTCGAGGCGCCGATGGATATCGCCCTGATCGTGGGTTACGTCGCGTCCGTCTGCTCGATGACGAGTTTCGTCCCGCAGGCGTGGAAGATCGTCAAGACGGGCGATACCGAGGCGATCTCCACGCGCATGTACGCCGTCACCGTGGTCGGTTTTGCGCTTTGGTCCGTCTTCGGCGTCATGCGCATGGAATGGCCGATCATCCTCACCAACGTCGTCTGTTTCTGCCTTTCGGCATTCATCCTCGTCATGAAGATCCTTCCCCGGGAGAAACGCGAGAAGGTCGCGGCGACGATGGACCCGGAGAAAAACTGACGGCGCCGCGCAGCCGACCCGAACCCGTCGCCGTCGACATTGCGCTCCATGCGGGGGCCGCCCCTTTCGGCCCAGGTGAGAACGAGCATGTCGTCGACTTCGTCACAGCGGATGTCGATGGCGCCCTCCGAAGCAGAAAGCGCCCCGTATTTCGCGGCATTGGTCGCGAATTCGTGGAGCAGAAGGGCAAAGCTGGTGACGGTCGCCGCTCCAGCCAGACACGGGGGCCGAACACGGGCACCTTCCGGAACCGTCGGTCATTCCCCGCATTGTCGGAGATACGCGAAAGCGCGGATCTCTTTTCCTGAGGAAAATGCCATGGCCAAGAGCGCTAGACAGTCGTCGGGCACGCCCGCGACCATCCACGACCAGAAGCTAGAGCGAGGAAACGGGGGCGAACTTCACCAGATCGCGGAGGGCGACACCGACATTCTGACAACCGCCCAGGGCGGGCCGGTCTCCGACGATCAGAACACGCTCAGGGTCGGCCAGCGAGGGCCGGCCCTGATGGAGGACTTCCACTTCCGCGAGAAGATCTTCCACTTCGACCACGAACGGATACCCGAGCGGGTGGTGCATGCGCGCGGCTACGGCGCGCACGGCTATTTCGAGACCTACGAGTCGCTGGCGGCCTATACGAGGGCCGACATCTTCCAGCGCGCCGGCGAGAAGACGCCGGCCTTCGTGCGCTTCTCGACCGTGGCGGGGTCGAAAGGCTCGTTCGATCTGGCCCGCGACGTGCGCGGTTTCGCCGTCAAGCTCTACACCCGGGAAGGCAACTGGGACATCGTTGGCAACAACATCCCGGTCTTCTTCATCCAGGACGCGATCAAGTTCCCCGACATGGTCCACGCGGTGAAGGAAGAACCCGACCGGGCATTTCCGCAGGCGCAGTCCGCCCATGACAATTTCTGGGACTTCATCTCGCTGACGCCGGAATCGATGCACATGATCATGTGGATCATGTCGGACAGGGCGATCCCGCGTTCCTTTCGCTTCATGCAGGGTTTCGGCGTTCACACGTTCCGGCTGGTCAACGCGAAGGATGAATCCACCTTCGTCAAGTTCATCTGGAAGCCGAAGCTCGGCATGCAGTCGGTGGTCTGGAACGAGGCGGTCAAGATCAACGGCGCCGATCCGGATTTCCACCGGCGCGACCTGTGGCAGGCGATCCGGTCCGGCGACTTTCCCGAATGGGAACTCAACCTCCAGCTCTTCGATCAGGATTTCGCCGACAGCTTCGATTTCGACATCCTCGACCCGACCAAGATCATCCCCGAGGAGGTCCTCGAGCCGATACCGGTCGGCCGGCTGGTGCTGGACCGCATGCCGGACAATTTCTTCGCCGATACCGAGCAGGTCGCGTTCATGACCCAGAACGTGCCGCCCGGCATCGATTTCTCCAACGATCCGCTGCTTCAGGGCCGCAACTTCTCCTATCTCGACACCCAGTTGAAGCGGCTCGGCAGCCCGAACTTCACTCATATCCCGGTCAACGCGCCGAAATGTCCGTTCCACCATTTCCAGCAGGACGGGCACATGGCCATGCGCAACCCGGTCGGCCGCGCCAATTATCAGCCGAACTCGTGGGGCGAAGGCCCGCGGGAATCGCCGCAACGCGGCTTCAGGTCGTTCGCCGCGGAAGAAGAAGGACGGAAGGTGCGGTTGCGCCCGGAAAGCTTCGCCGATCACTACAGCCAGGCGCGCCAGTTCTTCATCAGCCAGACCGCCACCGAACAGCGCCACATCGTGATGGCGCTGACATTCGAGCTCAGCAAATGCGAGAACCCGGCCATCCGCGAACGCATGGTCTCCCACCTGCTGAACGTCGACGAGACGCTGGGCGCGGCGGTCGCGGACAAGCTCGGCATCAGGGACCTGCCCGAACCCGCCGACGCCGCCGTGCCTCCCCGCGACGATCTTCCGGCGTCTCCGGCCCTCAGCATCATCGCGAACGGGCCGAAGAGCTTCGCCGGCCGCAAGGTCGGCGTGCTTGTCAGTCCCGGAGCGGACGCGGCGCTTCTGAAGGAATTGCGGGCGGCGCTCGAGAACGAAGGCGCCGTGCTGGAGGTCGTCGCGCCGAAGGTCGGCGGCATCGAGGCGGCGGACGGAAGCTGGATCGAAGCCGGCCATATGATCGACGGCGGGCCCTCCGTTCTGTTCGACGCGGTGGCGCTCCTCCTCTCTGAGGAAGGAGCGGAGCGGCTGACGGGCGAGGCGGCCGCCCGCGATTTCGTGGCCGACGCCTTCGCGCATTGCAAGTTCATCGCGTTTACCGCCGATGCGGTCGCGCTCCTGCGCAAGGCCGGCGTCGACCCGCAGGCCGACGAGGGAATGATCGCGCTCGGCGAGCCGGAAGCGATCGCCACCTTCATCGAGTCCTGCCGCAAGCTGCGCCTGTGGAGCCGCGAGATGGCAGTCAAGCTTTGACGCGCCGGACATGAGCGCCCACGGTCTCGTCCACGGCCCCCTCGGGGAAACCTGTCTGCATCTGTGCGTCGACATGGCGCTGAAAGCGCGGGAGAACATCCTGCGCGGGAATGACCAATAGCCGCGTTGGAGTATGGTCCGTCTTCACACAGCCGTGAAGATCACCGCAGCGCCGATATGCGGCGCCGCGGTTTCGTGGGTCACATCAGTCGCGCAGGTCCCGGCCGCGGGTTTCGGGCAAGAGGATTGCTCCGACAAGCGCGGTCAGGCCGGCAAACGCCACGGTGTACCACAGGCCGCCGAAGATGTTGCCGGTGGCGATGACGACGGCGGTCGCCACAAACGGGGCGAAGCCGCCGATCCATCCGTTGCCGAGCTGCAAGGCGACCGAAACGCCGCTGTAGCGGATCCGAACCGGGAACAGCTCCGTCAGCAACGCGCCGAGCGGTCCGTACACCATGGTCGCAAGGAAGACGAGGACGAAGAGAATGGCGATCACCATCGGCCCGTTCGGCTGCGCCGGCGCGCCGGCGGCAGGCAGTCCCCTTTCGGTCAATGCCGCGAGAAGCGCCGCTTCCTCGAAGGCTTCCGGCTCCCCGTCATTGACCTGGATGCGCAGGGGTTCTCCATCCACCCTGACGGTGTAGGGGACGGCGCGGGCCGTGAGCAGCGCCTTCACCCGCTGGCAGTCCGTGGTCGCCTGCGGGCTGAAAAGCTGCCCCATGAAAGACTGATCCTGCCGGCAGTCGTTGCCGCTCACGACGACCGCATTGCTGGAACGGAACTCCGCCAGCGCGGGATTGCCGTGGGTCGCCAGCCCCTGGAAGAGAGGCATGATGAGCACCGCCGACAGCGCGCAACCCGTCACCACGATCCATTTGCGGCCGATCCGGTCGGATAGCCAGCCAAAGAACAGGAAGAACGGCGTGCCCAGCGCGAGCGCCGAGAGCAGGTAGAAATTGGCCTGATCGGAGCTCATCTTCAGCGTCGTGGTCATGAAGTAGAGGCTGTAGAAATGGCCCGTGTACCAGACGACGGCCTGGCCCGCGACGACGCCGAAGATCGCGACGAGCACGAGACGCAGGTTGCGCCCGTCCGCAAACGTGTCGGCGATCGGGTTCTTCGAGCCTTTGCCTTGCGCCTTCATCTCCTGGAACACAGGCGATTCATGCAGCTTGAGACGGATGTAGAGCGAGAGAACAAGCAGGACGATCGAGCCGATGAACGGAATGCGCCAGCCCCAGCTCGCGAAATCCTCCGCTGACATCGAAGCGCGGCACAGGACGATCACGATCAGCGACAGGAACAGGCCGAGGGTCGCGGTGATCTGGATCCAGCTAGTGGTGAAGCCCCGGCGTTCCTCCGATGCGTGCTCCGCGACATAGGTGACGGCCCCGCCGAACTCGCCGCCGACTGCCAGCCCCTGGAGCAGACGCAGGCTGACCAGCAATATCGGAGCGGCCCAGCCGATGGTCTCGAAGGTCGGCAGAAATCCGATCGCCACCGTGGCGAGGCCCATGACCAGCATGGTGATGAGGAAGGTCTTCTTGCGGCCGACGAGATCACCGAGCCGGCCGAAGACGATGGCGCCGAAAGGACGGAGGACGAAGCCGGCGCCGAAGGTCGCGAGCGCCGCGAGCAGCGCCGCCGTCTCGTTGCCTCGCGGAAAGAACAGGGTGCTGAACAGAACGGCCAGCGAGCCGTAGATGAAGAAATCGTACCACTCGAACACGGTGCCCAGCGCGGCCGCGAAAACGGTTCGCTTGGTGTCGCGGTCGAGATCGTGCGGTTGCGAAGCGGCTTTCGTAGCGATGTCTTGAACGGTCATTCGAGCCTCCCACTCAAACGGTCTGTCGCGAGAAGCCGGCGCTGCTCGCATGCGAAGAACGGTTGCCGGTCTCGGCAAGGAAGTCGCCGAGCACGCGGTTGAAGACCTGCGGCTGCTCGAGCATCGGGAAATGGCCCGCATCCGCTATCACCTCGAGCCGGCTGTCGGGAATGCCTTCGGCGAGAACGGCGGACTCCGTCGGCGGCGTGATGATGTCCTCGTCGCCGACGACGACCAGCGTGGGCACGCCGATCTCGCCGAGCCGTCCGCGGCTGTCCGAAGCGTTGAGCGAGGCGATCGCCTGCCGCGCCACGAAGGCAGGCGTCTGCGCGACCTCCTCCTTGGCGAAGGCGACGAGACCGGCGCCGGCGGCACGGCCGAAGGACCGCTCGATGACATTCTGGCTCGCCGTGACGACGCCGAGTTCGTCTATGGCCTTCATCACGTTGTCTACGTTCACGTCTTCGCCTAGCCCGTGCGGCGTTGCACCGACCAGCACCAGCGCGCGCACGCGTCCGGGGTGCGAAAGCGTGAAGCTCTGGGCCACCGTTCCCCCCATCGAAAGGCCGATGAGGACGGCCTCGTCGATCTCCAGCGCGCGGAACACGCCGAGGACGTCGTCCGCGAAGGCCGGGATGGTGTAGTCGCGCCCCTCGGGGCGCGGCGAAACGCCGTGGCCCGGCAGGTTGATCCTGACGACCCGGTATCGCGACGAAAACGCCTCGATCTGCTCCCGCCAGAATTCCGCCGTGGTCGTGAAGCCGTGCACGAACACCAACGGTGCTCCCGCTCCAGAGACACGAACAACCGTGTCGCCGATCTTCAAGGTGTCGATGCGCGTCATGTCTTCCTCCCTGCGCGTTTCCACGCAGAGAACCTCGCAAGGCATGGGCCAGTCCGCGCCTTCGACTCCGATATTCTTCCAAGTCTTTGGAATCCTTGAGGAATATCTTTCCGGCTCCGGCGGGAAGGCTGCGTTTGACGCCCGGCAGCCATGGCGGTACTGTCACTCATAGGTGACATTATCGTTTCATTTATGCGACGATCCAGCGCCGCAGGCGCGAGCGCAAGGCTGTCGCGCCCCGCATATCCCGCGAGAAAGGGTTCGCCAATGACGCTGCCGGACTGGTTCGTGGGTTCGTCGGAAGAGGCCGGCTTCCTGAGGCTCGTCCTCGACCATGTCTCCGACTGCCTTGTCGCGGTCGACACCACGGGACCATCGTGCTGATCAACGAACCCTACTGCCGGCTGCTGGGAGGCGATGCGAACGACTTCCTCGGGCGGCACATCACCGAGGTGGTCGGCCGGGACACCAAGCTTCATCTGGTGGCGCGGGGCGTTGGCACCCATGTCGGATACCCGCTGGAGGTGCGCGGCCACAAGCTGGTGACGAAGCAGGTGCCGGTGTACCGGGACGGGGAGATTGTCGGTGCGGTCGGACTGGCGCTGTTTTCCGATTTCGAGGCTCTCAAGAAAACATACAGTCGGGGTTCCAAAGCCGAGCTTGCCATTCCCGAGAGCAGGAAGCACTGGCAGCCGAAATTCGGCCCGGACGACATAATCGGACAAGGCGAGCGCATGGAGGCGTATCGCGGCCTGCTCGCCATGGTGGCGGAGTATGAGCTGCCGGTGCTGATCACCGGCGAAACAGGCTCCGGCAAGGAGCTGGCGGCCCATGCGATCCACGCCTTGTCGGACCGCTCCGCCGGACCATTCGTCTGGGTCAACAGCGCCTCGATCCCGAGCGAACTCGTCGAAGCCGAGCTGTTCGGCTACGAAGGCGGTGCCTTCACCGGCGCGCGCGATCGCGGCAAGCCGGGCAAGTTCGAGCTTGCGGCGGGTGGAATCCTCTTTCTGGACGAGATCGGTGACATGCCGTTGTCGCTTCAAGGCAGCCTGCTGCGCGTCCTTCAGACGAACGAGATCGTGCGCGTCGGCGGCACGATCCCGGTCGACGTCAACGTGCGCATCATCTGCGCCACCAACCGGCCACTGGTCGAGCTGGTCAAGGCCGGCCGCTTTCGCGAAGATCTCTATCATCGGCTGAACGTGCTGCCCGTCCATCTGCCGGCGCTGCGCGAGCGCGACGACCTGGATTTTCTCGTGGAGCGATTGCTGGCGCGCATCGCCGCCAGGCTGGAAAAGCAGGCCCCGAACCTGACGGAGCGGGACCGGCAAGCGCTGCTCGGGTATTCGTGGCCCGGCAATGTGCGCGAGCTGGAAAACGTCCTGACGCGGCTGATCATAACCGGCAAGCTGTCCCTGCCCGCCGCGGATACGTCCCCCGAGCCGGCGCACGAAGAAACGCTCCCGCTGCTCAAGCGCCGGCTTCGATCCCAGACCAGCGCGGAGATCCGCACCGCGCTGAAAGCGTCCCGGGGAAACAAGAGCCGCGCCGCCGATCTGCTCGGTATAAGCCGCGCGCATCTGTATCGGCTTCTGAAAGCGGAAGACATCACCTAGCGCGCGCCCTGGTCGTCCACGTTCGCAGCCAGGGCGAGCAAGCTGTCTGAACGAAACAATTTTGACGACTCTACCCCGCCGTGCGATGCCTTCCTGTATTTCGCATGGAGGCTTCGTGATGTTCGGCTTCGTCATCAATCCACCTGTCTTCTTCGGATCGGTGGGTCTGATTGCACTGTTTCTGGTGATGGGGGTCCTTGCCCCCGGTCAGGCCGAGGCGATCTTCACTGGACTTCAGGCCGGCATCCTCGCCAGTTTCGGCTGGCTCTATCTCCTTGCGGTGGGAATCTTTCTGATCTCGGTAATCATACTCGGCTTCAGCCGCTACGGAGACCTGAAGCTCGGCCCGGACGATTCCGAGCCCGACTTCCGCTACCTCTCCTGGGTGGCAATGCTGTTTGCGGCCGGCATGGGCATCGGTTTGATGTACTTCGCGGTCGGCGAGCCGATGACGCATTACGCCGCCCCGCCCGAGGCCGACCCGATGACGGTCGCGGCTCAGCGCGAAGCGATGAGCGTCACCTTCTTTCACTGGGGCATCCACGCTTGGGCGATCTATGCAGTGGTCGGCCTCTCACTCGGCTATTTCGGCTATCGCTACAACTTGCCCCTGACGATCCGTTCGGGGCTCTACCCGATCCTGAAGCAGCGTATCGACGGCCCAATCGGCCATGCCGTCGACATCTTCGCGATCTGCGGGACGATTTTCGGCCTCGCGACCTCGCTGGGATTCGGCGTGCTGCAGATCAATGCCGGGCTGGATTATCTCCTCGGCATCGAGATGAGCACGACGGTACAGGTCACGCTGATCGTGGTCATCACCATCGTCGCGACAGGCTCGGTCGTCTCCGGCCTCGACAAGGGCGTGCGCATCCTGAGCGAGCTCAACCTGCTGGTCGCCATCGGGCTGATGCTGTTCGTGCTGATCGTCGGGCCGACGACCGAGCTGATGCGTGATTTCGTCCAGAACATCGGCCTCTATCTCGATCACTTCCTGCTGCGCACGTTCAACATCTACGCCTACGAGCCGCGCCCGTGGATCGACGCCTGGACGTTGTTCTACTGGGCATGGTGGATATCGTGGTCGCCCTTCGTCGGCATGTTCATCGCGCGCATCTCACGCGGGCGCACGGTGCGGGAATTCATCATCGCGGTGCTGTTCATCCCCAGCGGCTTCACCTTCTTCTGGATGACGGTCTTCGGCAACACGGCGATGATCCTCGACCAGACCGTGGCGGCGGGTCAAATATCGACGGCCGTGGCGGCCGATGTGTCGGTCGGCCTGTTCGAGTTCTTCCAGTTCCTGCCGCTTCCGGCCGTCACCTCGACGCTGGCGGTGATTTTGGTGGCGGTGTTCTTCGTCACCTCGTCGGACTCGGGCTCGCTCGTGGTCGACACGATCGCCTCGGGCGGCGAGACGGAGACCACCACCGCCCAACGCATCTTCTGGTGCGCGACGGAGGGGCTGGTCGCTATCGTCCTCCTCATGGCCGGCGGGCTCGCCGCGCTCCAGTCGGCGACGATCGCCTCGGCGCTGCCCTTCGTGTTCGTGATGCTCGTGCTGGTCTACGGCCTGTTCAAGGGCATGCGGGCCGACGTCGCGCAGCGCCGCGCGACGAGTGGGCCGCCTTACGGCCACGCCTATCCGGCTTCGGGACTGACCTGGCAGCACCGGCTGGCGCTGGCGCTGAACACCCCGGACGAACGCGACGTCGCCGCGTTCATCGAAGACACCGTGCACCCGGCCCTCGAAGCCGTGTCAGCGGAATTGAGCCGGCGCGACAGGCCGGCGACCGTTTCCAAGGCTGACGGCGTCGTGGCGCTGACCTCGCCGGCCGAGGGCGTCCGCGACTTCGTGTATGGCGTTCAGCCCGCCAGCCACAAGCTTCCGGCATTCACGGCTTTCGAGGCGACGAAGATGGATCTGCGCTACGAGGCGCGCACCTTCTTCTCCGACGGCAGCGGGGGTTATGACGTGATGGGCATGTCGAAGGACCAGATCATCGCCGATGTGCTGGCGCAGTTCGAACGCTATCTGGCCCTCGTCAGCACGCCCGAGACCGCGCTGGTGCTCGAAGCGCCCGAGCACAGCCAGACCTAAGGTTTTGGGAATTCTGCGACGAGATCAACTCTCGAAAGATGGTTTGAACGCAATAATCGGGACGCGGGGAGGCCAACGCGAAGCGAAGTATAACTTCTGAGCTGTCCTGATGTACGGATTGATGTGATAAATCTCGCCGTCCTGCACCGCGCGGGCAATACGCTGAACGGCTCTTGGTCTTGCCGCCGGCGCCGGGCATGTTCTTCGACATGCGCGCCAAACGTTCTACTTCAACCTATCACTTATCCTGTAGGCGTTGATCATGAATGGCTGAGCAATCGTATGCCATCGCCAGAAGGGGATCGGGCGAACCGGCTCGACAGGGAAGCCCATGACTTCTTGAGGCGCGCCGAGAATACGTTGCGCCAGCCGCGCGCCGAGAATGGTCGAGAGCGCCACTCCGCGGCCGTTGTAACCCAGAAGGGCGAACAGGCCGGGCTCCGGCTCGTGCACATGGGGGCCGGGCCCCATCGTCACGGCCACTCGTCCTGCCCAGAATGTCTCGATGCGGGCATGGCGCAGTTGCGGA
>Ga0172382_10008333_pt1 | contig 14477 bp, 8 predicted proteins | sample Leawel138RmetaG_FD_122245 | JGI IMG/M metagenome (GOLD analysis project Ga0172382, IMG submission 122245) | Leachate microbial communities from a municipal landfill in Southern Ontario, Canada - Leachate well 138R metaG | ecosystem: Engineered > Solid waste > Landfill > Unclassified | place...
AGATATCAAGGCTCATGAAGAAGTTTTAGGGGTGCACGATTTACTCGCTCACACCTATGGCCCGAATAAAATATTTGTCTCTCTTCACGTCGAACTAGATGGTTACCAAAGTATGTTTACCGCTCATGAACTGATCGATGGAATCGAAGAACAAATCGCAAAGAAATACGGAGTGAATCCGATTATTCACATCGATCCAATCGATACAAAAAACCCTCTGATTCCGATTTTAAAGTCGCAAATAGACGATATTTTACAAAAAATCGACCCAAAACTCTCTTTTCATGATCTCCGTCTTATCAATAAAGAAAACAAAATAAATATCCTCTTTGACCTCGCTAGTAGCGATGAGCTGAAGTGCGATTTAAAGAATCTAAATAAAAAGGTCGTCAAGCAAGTCAACGACCTCGATAAGAAATATCACTGCGTGATTCGCATCGATCAAAATTATCTCGATTGCGAAGATTAAATTTTTATCCCTCTATTTAAATCTTCTTCTTCCTGCATTTTTCTAAAGTCGGTTTTTCCAATTGTCGTCTTTGGTAAAGACTCACGGAATTCGACTTCTTTAGGAACAGACCAGCGAATCAAATACCGCTGACAGACATCGATGATATCTTGCTTCATTCCTTCTTTATCAAAGACATCAGTCACGACGAATATTTTGACTGCAGATTGTAAAGCATCATCTGGAATTCTTATCGCAACGACATCTTTTACACCCGGAACAGTCGCGACGAGCCGTTCGATTTCATTTGGAAAAACTGCGACTCCAGAAACCTTGATCATTCTTTTTTTTCGCGAGGTGAAATAGACAAAACCATCTTCATCTTTATACCCGAGATCGCCGGTTAGAATATAACCGTTATGATAGGCATTATCAGTCGCTATAGCGTCGGCAAAATAAGAGACCATGCTCGCTTCGGATTTGATTCCGATTTCTCCGATTTCTTTTGCTTTTAAGATTCGCTTTTTCTCATCGAAAATTTCAACTTCAGTCCCGCTGATCGGGTAGCCGACACTATTTGGCTTATTGTGTTTATAGGTACTCACGACAATCGCAGAGACGCATTCAGTCAATCCATATCCTTCAAATAGGTGGCAGTTTGAACCGCGATCTTTCATCGTCTTATCCCATTTGTCTTTTAGTAAAGGAGACATCGAATCTCCTCCAGACCAGCAGACATGAAGATTTTTCAGTTTTTGACTATTGATGAAAACCGGGCTTTTGATCAATGACTCATAAGCAGTTGGAACACCGCAGATCGCATTGACTGGAGTTTTTTTCATCGCTTCAACGACAGCTTCAGGAGAAAACTTAGGAATCAAAACACTCGCCCAGCCGGTGGCTAAAGGTGCATGCATGGTCATTCCTAAACCAAAACCGTGGAAGGCTGGTAAAAAAGAGAGCATTCCTTTACCGATTAGTTCTTCTTCAGGTAAGCACATCAGTTCTGACGCTTTAGAAGCGACGTAGTTTATGTTGTTATTAGATAGACAAATCGTCTTTGGATCACCTGTGGTCGATCCGCTTTGTAGTAATAAGGCGACATCTTTACCATTATTTAAAACAGTCGATGATTTAGATGTTTTACCTTTCAACTGATGAAAGTATTTAAAACCTTTGAATCTCCAATTCTTTTGGAGTTTTCGCCGAATGCGAAAATTCATAAAGGTGTGATAGATTTGTTTAGAGACGACAGGTAAAAAATCTTCAACTCGAGAGACATAACAAATATGTGAAATCGCTTTGAATTTCTCTAACTCTTTTGCTACTCTTTGTTCGAAGACAAAAGCCCACTTAGAATGAGTTTTATCGATGATCACTTTGAGTTGATTATACGGAGTATAAGGGTGGACGAGATTACAAATCGCGCCGAGTTTATTAAGCGCGTAGATAACGATTAAAACATTAGGAATATTCGGGAGTGAAATCGTCACCACATCGCCTTGATGAACTCCGAGTTTATGCTCAAAAACATCAGCCATTTTATCGACCAATCGCAGAAACTCTGCGAAGGTTATCTTCCGTTTTTGATAATATATCGCGGTGTTATGCGGAACTTTTAATCCCGCTTCATAAACGACTTGATACATCGATTTATTCTTAAAGTCATACATATCTTAAATCCCCCATCCGGTCAAAGTTCCAACTAAAGCAAATAGACCGACAAAAATGATTTGATGCGCTAAGTAGAAAATCAGTGAATGTCTTCCGATAAAACAAATTGGTTTTTCCCAAAACTTCATTTTCCCAAAATATGATTTACGCTTTGTATAAGCAAATCGAGAGAAAAGAGCTCCGAGGAAAAAGGTGATGATATAAGGAAATAGCGGCATATAATCGGCTTCGTGATTCATCGTATTATTCGATTGCCATAATGGCCAAACATTGATGTAATTAAATGCGCCGCTATGATTAGTAGAAAGGTCTTTATGAATAAAAGGTAAAACCATAAGGTAGAATATTCCGAGAAGAAAAGTGATGATTACCAAAGACCGCCAAGATTTTTCATGGAAAAAACTATAGGCTAGAACGCTTAATGCAACGACTCCAATCACATTGAAATTGATAAGAGCGTCGCTTCCAAAAGTTTCAACCCAATAGGGATTAATCAAATTTGTTCCGATTTGGATCACGAAATAAAACACTAACATTTGAGCAGCTCTTTTATAGTTGTTTTTACTAAAGGCAGTCGAGATTCCGCTTACGAATAAAAAGGTAAACAAAACAGCAACACGAACCAAGGAGCGAAAAGGATGACCCCAATAAAAACCAGCGTTTTCAGAAGCACGAGTAAAAAAGGCAGCAACATCAGGAGAAGAAGAAAAACTCCACATATATCCGAAATAACGAAAATTCCAAAAAAGATGGTCCATGAAGACCAAAAGCATGCAAAAGCCTCTTACAAAGTCGATTTCATGAATCCTTTTCTCGCTTCGAGTTTTATCGCGGAGGAGAGTCGTTTGTTGATTTTCAACAATATTCGTATTCCCATTCATAATAAGAATAGTATAAAACAAAGATAAAAATAAAACACGCATAAATTGCCCTTGATATTTTGTCTATTTTAAAAAAGAGTCGATTAATTTTTCGCTGTGTTTTAATACAAATGCAGAGGTTTACTTTTTTATAAAACGAATCTCACCTATTTTATTACTTAATAAAAGCATTAAAAAAAGTCACCTTTCGGCGACTTTTTATTGATAAAACCTTATTTCTTTAAATTGTAAAACGCTTCAAGCCCCGGGAAGATTGCATTATTGCCGAGTTCATCTTCGATGCGGATGAGTTGATTATATTTCGCGATTCGATCAGTTCTTGACATTGAACCAGTTTTGATTTGTCCTGCATTTAAAGCGACGGCAACATCAGCAATAGTCGTATCTTCGGTCTCACCAGATCGGTGTGAAATGACCGTTGTATAACCATGAGTTTTAGCGAGTTCAATCGTATCTAAAGTTTCGGTTAAAGTTCCGATTTGATTGAGCTTGATGAGAATTGAGTTAGCGATATTTCGTTCAATTCCTTCTTTAAAAATACTTGGATTGGTGACAAATACATCATCTCCGACGATTTGAATTTTATCTCCTAGACGTTCGGTCATCTTTTCCCAACCGTCCCAGTCTCTTTCACCTAATCCATCTTCGATGGAAATGATCGGATATTTAGCGATGAATCTTTCATACATATCAATCATTTGTTCGCTGGTTTTTGTTCCTTCACCAGATTTTCTTAAATTATAGAGTTTGGTTTCTGGATCATAGAATTCACTAGCGGCTACGTCCATTGCTAAGACGACATCTTTACCAGGAACATAACCGGCTTTTGTAATCGCTTCCACCATCACTTCGAGTGGTTCTTCATTGCTTTTGAGATTTGGCGCAAAACCACCTTCATCTCCGACCGCAGTCACTTGTCCGCGTGCCTTTAAAACGCTTTTTAAAGTATGGAAGATTTCCGCTGCCCAACGAAGAGCTTCGTGAACGGTTGGAGCTCCAACAGGCATAATCATAAATTCTTGGAAATCAACGCTAGAATCAGCATGTGCCCCACCATTGATGACATTTAACATCGGAACTGGAAGAGTTTTTGCATTAGTCCCACCGATATAACGATATAGAGGAATGCCGAGCAAATCTGCGGCAGCTCTAGCAACTGCTAGAGAAACTCCTAAAGTCGCATTAGCGCCTAAATTAGATTTGAACTTTGTTCCATCTAAGGCAATTAACTTCTGATCGATTTCAACTTGATCTAAGACATTCATTCCAAGAATTTCAGGGGCGATGATTTCATTGACGTTTTTAACCGCTTTTAAAACTCCCTTACCACCAAAACGTTTTTTATCTCCATCTCGAAGTTCAACCGCTTCTCTTTCGCCAGTGGAAGCACCGCTTGGGACAATTGCTCGCCCAAAAGCACCGGATGCAGTTCTGATCTCGACTTCAATCGTCGGATTGCCGCGTGAGTCAATGACTTCACGAGCGTAGATAGATTCAATTCTTGCCATATTTTTCTCCTTATAAATGTAGCTTATTAAATTAAGATAAGATTTGGATGATATATCATCCGCTATGTATTCTAGCACATTTGCTTTCACATTGAAGGAAAATGTGCCCTAGATGTCGTTTTTTTCAATTGCTAGGTTTAATTAATAAGCAAATTTGTATTATATACATCTTAACTTGTAATGATTTTTGTCATTAGTTAAAATGTTAGTGATTATTTTTGTCATATAGTAATGGAGGTAGTTGGATGAATGCTCTAGCCAGTAAAATTAAAGATAACGCAATATCCGTACTACCAATATTGGTTATTGTCTTGATCTTGAATTTTACGGTTGCGCCGATTGAAGATTATCTCGTCTGGCGTTTCGTCATCGGAGCAGTTCTTATCATCTTTGGCTTATCTTTATTTTTACTCGGTGTTGATTTAGCCATTGAGCCATTAGGTGGTTTAATCGGTAAAACAGTTGTTAAAAGCAATAAGCTTTGGCTGATCATTGCCGCGGGTCTTGTCTTAGGCTTTTTTATCTCGATTGCAGAACCTGATCTTATCGTTTTAGCCGATCAAGTACAACTCGTTTCTAGCGGTCAAGTAGGCAATATAACTATTCTCATAGTTGTATCGGTTGGAATGGCAATCATGGTCGCTTTTGGATTTCTTCGCATTATCTATAAAATACCTTTAAATATCGTCTTAACCGTCATTTATGCGGTGTTATTTATTATGGCGATATTCGCTTCTAATGATTTTATTTCTTTAGCTTTTGACGCCTCTGGTGCGACTACGGGAATCTTAGCAGTTCCTTTTATCCTCGCTTTATCATTTGGGATTTCAAAAATTGGTAAAGATAGCAAGTCTTCCGAAAAAGATAGTTTTGGTCTTGTCGCTATAGCATCAACCGGACCAATCGCCGCGATCATTTTATTAAATGTCTTTAAAGGCGGGATTCAACTGACCGGGGAAGCCGAAGCGTTCGTTCCTCAGACTGGGGTTTTCATGCCTTTTGTCAATAGTATGTTAGATGTATTGCTCGAATGCTTATTAGTTCTTGCGCCACTGATCATCATCTTTATCATCCTTCAATTATTTGTCTTTAAACTGCAAAAGAAAGCTTTTTGGAGAATCATCAAAGGGTTTATCTATGCGTTGATTGGAATATTCATCTTCTTAGTCGGCGTTGAAGCAGGCTTTGTGGATGGTGGACGACGCATTGGAGAAAGTCTAACTTCCTTTTCTGACAATAATGCATTAGTCACCGCTGTTGCGATCATCATCACTTTTATTCTCGGAGCAGTGACGATTTTAGCTGAACCTGCGGTTAAGGTTTTAGGACGTCAAATTGAAGACGTCACTAGTGGTTATGTCAAAAAACGTTTGGTGTTTATCTTTTTAGCGATCGGAGTCGGAATTGCGATCAGCTTAAGTGTCGTTCGCATCTTGACTCCTGGATTAGAAACTTGGCATCTTCTTTTACCAGGTTTTGGAATCGCCTGTATTTTGAGCTTTTTTGTCCCTGAATTATTTGTCGGAATCGCTTTTGATGCAGGAGGAGTTGCAACTGGACCGATCACTGTGACATTTATCTTGCCATTCGTCCAAGGTATCGCCACGTCAAACGGGTCGGCTGCAAATCTTGTCGATGGCTTTGGAATGATCGCTTTAGTTGCGATGATGCCGATCATCACCTTACAGATATTAGGTATAATATATAAAATTCGCACTCGTAAAAAGAAGGAGGCCTAAAAAAGATGGAAAAACCAATACCCTGCGTTAATCCCCAACTTCTTACGGTCATCGTCAATTGCGGACTAGGCACTAAAGTCGTGCGCCTAGCCAAAACCGCCGGAATCACCCGAGCGACCACCATCATCGGTCATGGAACGATTCACAATCGCGTGCTCGAATTTTTTGAGTTGAGCGAAGTGCGAAAAGAAATCGTCATCATGCTTGCAGGTCAAACTGAAATTGATGCCGCTTTAACGATATTAAAAAAAGAACTTCATTTAGAAAAACCATATCATGGTATTGGCTTTACGGTCGCTGTCAGCAGTTTTTTAGGTTTGATCGACCGCGAATGCATCATCAATAAACCCACACAAGGAGAAGTGAATATGTATAACGTTATTTTTATCATCGCCGATAAAGGTAAAGCCGAAGAAGCGATGTCTGCCGCTACCGAAGCTGGCGCTAAAGGTGGCACAATCATCAATGCTCGAGGTTCAGGAATCAATGAAACCATGAAAGTTTTCAATATTGAAATTGAACCAGAAAAAGAGATTTTACTCATCGTCGCTAAAGACGATATTTGCGATAATATCATCGCCGCGGTCAATGAAAAACTTGAAATCGAACAACCCGGAAAAGGTATTATCTTCGTCCAAAAAGTCGATCGGATTGTCGGAATCAAAGAATAATATTTCGATTTTAGTATATTTATACATATTTATTGATTAGATTCGCTTTCTCGCTTGACTTGACCTTGATAATCAAAATCATAAAAGCTCCCAATATCAGCACCTCGATGGTTTGAGTATTGGGAGCATTTTTATCGACTCTGGTCGGAACGGTGGGATTCGAACCCACGACCTCTTGGTCCCGAACCAAGCGCACTACCAAGCTGTGCTACGTCCCGAGTCTTAAAAATTATACATTTATCACTTTAAAAATCAAAGAGTGATAATTGATCTGTATCACTTAGACCGTCAAGAACTCCTAAATTAGAGAGGTCTTTGACATTGGTTTCGTTGAGTTTAGTTCTTCTAAGTAAATCTTCTTTAGAATAAAACTCACCATTTTTACGCGCTTCAATTATCGATTGAGCGGCGGTTTCACCGAGTCCATCAATTGTAGTAAAAGGCGGGATAAGAGATTGGTTTTGCTCATCGACGATAAAATTAACCGCGTCTGATTTATATAAATCAATATTCGAAAATGTTAAACCTCTTTGAACCATTTCAATTGCGATTTGAAGAGTTTTTTGAATGTCTTCTTCTTTTGGGGAAAGTTTATCGAGTTTCATTCGAGATTTTAATTTTAACTCGTCAAGTCGATCGATGATCGCCGATTCGCCTTTAGTCATCGCTTCGATATCGTATTGTTTAGAACGGACTGAGAAAAATGTCGCATAGTAGACGAGTGGATGATAGATCTTAAAATATCCGACTCTGACCGCCATCATCACATAAGCAGTTGCGTGTCCTTTGGGAAACATGTATTTAATCTTGTTACAAGAATCGATGTAATATTGAGGAACTTTATTTGCGAGCATCACTTTAGCAAATTCGTCTTTTATCCCGTCGCCGTGTCTGACATCTTCCATGATTGCAAAAGCTGTTTGCGGTTTGATTCCTTTTGAAATCAAGTAAGTCATGATATCGTCACGACACCCGATGACACCGCGTAGATCTGTGACTCCGCTTTTGATCAGTGATAGAGCGTTGCCTTGCCAGACATTAGCTCCATGAGAAAGACCTGAAACGATGACGAGATCTGAAAATGATTTAGGGCAAGCGTCTTCTAATATTCCTCTTACAAAGTCGGTGCCGAATTCAGGAATTCCCATCGCTCCAGTTTTTGAAGCGAGATAATCTCTTTTAAGATCGAGGGCTTTAGACGAGGAGAATAAAGAAATTACTTTAGAATCGTTAAGCGGGATCTTATTGATATCGATCTGGGTTAAATCGCACATCATCTTCAACGCGAGTGGATCGACGTGCCCGAGTAAGTCGAGTTTTAAAATTGTATCGTGTAAAGATCTAAAATCAAAGTGTGTCGTCTTCCACGAAGAGGTTTTGTCTTCAGCGGGATATTGAATTGGGGTAAAGTCAAAGACTTCATATTCATTTGGAATGACGACAATTCCTCCTGGGTGTTGGCCAGTCGTTCGTTTGACATCAACACAACCAGAGGCTAAAAATCCAATTTTAGCTCTTGGTACTTCATCGGGGTTATAACCGAGCCGCTCAAAATAACCACGAGCATATCCAAAAGCGGTCTTATCGGCGACTGTTTCCACAGTTCCACTTCTAAAAACATTGTTTTCTCCAAGGAGAACCTTTGTATAATCGTGAGCTCTAGCTTGATAATCGTTTGGGAAATTTAAATCGATATCAGGGGTTTTGTCCGCCTTAAAACCAAGGAAGGTCTCAAAGGGAATGTTTTGTCCATCTCGCTCCATCTCTTCGCCGCAAAGGGGACATTTCTTACTCGGTAAATCATATCCAGAAGTGATTTCAGGAAGACTTTCGCTCGTCCATTCAACGTGTTTACATTTTGGACAGCGGTAGTGAGGAGGAAGTGGATTGACTTCGGTGATCTTTGCCATCGTCGCGGCAAAAGAAGAACCAACAGAGCCTCTAGAACCAACTAAAAATCCGTCTTCCACCGCTTTAAGAACTAGTTTACTGGCAATGTGATAAATCACCGAATATCCGTTAGTGATAATTCCATTTAATTCCGTTTCTAATCGCTCTTCGACTATGGTTGGTAATTGATCCCCGTATAATTCATGAGCAGTCTTAAAACATAAGTCTCTTAACATCTGTTCAGAGTTTTCAATTTTCGGAGTGTAAAGATGATCATTAGGAAGTGGAACCAACTCTTCAATCAAATCATTGATAATATTCGTATTAGTGACCGTGACTTCATAAGCTTTTTCTTTGCCTAAAAATGACATTTCACGGAGCATTTCACTCGTCGTTCTAAAGTGTTGATCCGGATTTTCAAAATTCTCGATATCACTTTTGTTATAAGGATTGAGATTTAAAGCATGGTATTCTCCTCCGAGTCCTTTTGCAGATATATAAACATCACGGAAGATTTTATCTTCTTTATGACAATAATGAACGTCTCCAGTCGCGCAGACGAGTTTTTTTAAGTAATCGCTCGTCTCGACGATATCTTTTAAGGTTCGAATGATTTCTTCATTCGTCGAAAACTCACCTTTATTGATCAAATAGGAATAATTAGGAAGCGGTTGAATTTCAATGTAATCATAAAAGCTAATTGCTTTTTTAAGTGCTTCTTCATTTTTATTCGCCGCGATTCCAAATACTTCACCATTAAAGCATGCTGAACCAAATAAGAGATTTTCTCGATAACGAGTCAATTCACGACGAGGAATTTTTGGTAGACGGGCTAAATATTCGATATTCGATTTAGAGACGAGTCGATATAAATCATGAAGGCCTTGATAGTTTTTGGCTAATGCGATCATATGATATGGGTGAATGTGCATCAACATCTCATTTGAAACTTCGAGATTTGCCAATTCCTCATGTTTTAAATCACGTTTATCTTTGGTTAAAACGACGAGCATAGCTTGCCAAACTTCATTTAAAACCTCAGCGTCATAATCGCCTCTATGGGCAGCTTGTTCATCGTATTTCACATCGAGGTTTCGACAAAGTGTTCCAAGACGATGGTTGCGACTTTGGGGGAACAAATATCGAGAGAGTGACAAAGTGTCGATCACCGGATTTAACAAGACTTCTCGTCCATCTCTTTTTAGGGCTTCATTTAAAAACGAAAAGTCGAAATCCGCATTATGACTGACTAGGATTGCGTCTTTGATGAAATCGAGAATCTGTGGAAGGACTTCTTCGATTTTCGGCTTACCTTCAAGCATCTTATCGGTGATGTTAGTAATCTTCACAATTTTCTCTGGAAGTCGTCTTTGAGGATCGATGAGAATGTCTAATCTTGAGACGACAGTTCCGTGTTCGATTCGCACTGCACCGAATTCAATAATCCGATCATAACGACAACTAAGACCCGTTGTCTCTAAGTCAAAAACGACGTAATTTGCGTGATTTAAGGGGATTTTACTCGGATTTTTAATATATTCAACTTCATCATTGACCATATAAAATTCAATTCCGTAGAGAATTTTTAAGCCATTGATCTTGCCAAATTTTTGCGCATTGGGATAACCTTGAACGTTACCGTGATCGGTAATTGCTAGGGCTTTCATCCCTAGAGCTTTAGCGGTTTCACAATAATCTTCCATCGAACCAGTCGCATCCATTGCAGACATCTGCGAATGAAGGTGGAGTTCCACTCTTTGAATAGGCTCATCATCTTTGAGTTCTTCATCTGGTGGCAGAAGGTCGATGTAGTGACCTCTTAAAGTCAACTGTTTGGTAAAATCATCGATATAGACACAACCGCGAACACGAACTTTTGTCTTGCGTTTTTCGAGTAATTTCAATTTGCTTTTTTTGATGAATCCGATCTTGCCAGTCATGTTGACATAAATCGCTCCACCACTTTTATCATAGACTCCCAAAATAAGACGAGCTCTTTCGTTATAATCTTTTTGCTCATAAGAAAAAATATAAGCATCGAAATCGACATTACCGGAATTTGAATCTAGCGTGTCGATCAGATTGTGAGGTTCGTAGTTACCTCTTTTATTTCTCCGCGCCATCTCTCGCTCTTTTTTCATGAGAATGACGTTTTGTCGCATTTCTTCGAGGAGTGTTTCTTCAACCTCAGTTCTGACGCAGTCATCGATGACAGGATCACATTGCTCATCATCAACATTCCGCTCTCGAGGATCATTTTGAAATTGCTCGCTATGAAAAATAGCATCTGAACTTTCAATCGTCTCTAAAGCAACTGTATCAGCAGCTTTGATAATTTGTTTGATTTCTTTTTTGGTGAATTCTGGTCCTTCATCTTTTTCTTTAACCTTTTCAACGATTTCAAAATCGTAGAAGATGAAACTCAAGAAATCTCGAAAATCAATGATTGCTCTTTTCATTCTTTCTTGTTGTTTTTCGTCACTATATTCAACTGTGATGAGACTATTCTCACCACTTATTTCTAAATTGTGGGGGACGCGATAAATCGTCTGATACCAATCATCAAATAGTTTTAACACATCGCGATAAGTCGGAGGTTTTAAATAAGAAAAAGCAAGTGTGTATTTATAATCGATCGTCGCTAATCCATCCATGAACTGCCGGAGTTCATAGTATTCCCAAGGTAAAGTTTTGACGATGACCATATCGATTTGTTCTTTGTCGAAAATATTTCGAGTGCAAAGATCAAAACTCAAGTCAAAAGCATCGATATTTTGAATACCAATTGATTTTAAAAACCGCTCCATTCGCTCGTCCATTTTTACCTCCTGTTAACTAAATGTGAAAATTAAAAGATGGGGAAGAAAATATCTTTGACCAATAAGATGATCATCAAACCGAACATGATCGCTAATCCGATGTAAGAGACTACGGTTTTGACCTTATCAGGAATTTTCTTTCTGAAAATACCTTCAAAAGCGATGACGAGCAAATGCCAGCCATCAAGTCCCGGGATCGGAATCAAGTTGATAATCGCTAGGTTGATGGAGATAATTCCCCAATAATATAAATAATAGCCAAAACCCATGCTGTTAAGGGTTGAAGTGGTCGCTGAATAAATAGCGACAATCCCGCCGACTTCTTTCCAACCTTTTCCGGTGAACAAATCCCTAAGGCTGCGGAAGATGAGTGATGCCCCATCTCCAAAACGTTCAAAGGTCAATTTCCATGCTTCAGTAAAAGTGTTCCAATGTCTGCTGTTATAAAAAACTAATCCGGTCGATTCGATTACCCCGTCTTCGATCTTTAAAATAAGCGGTTTAATCTCAGGAGTTTCGATGACGATTTCATCTTCATCATAAGCGAAAAACCGGGTTTTAATTTCTAGAGTCTTATAATTTTTCAGAGTTTCAAAATCTGCACCCTTTATATCAGCGTTAGGAACGTACTTATCTTTTAACCCTTCTTCGACATTTTTTTGTCGAAGAACCAAGCGTTCATAATTGATTTCTAGATTTGCTAAAGTGAGTCTTTCTAAATTTAAAGTCACATAATATTCAACGGTTTCGTCGTTGTTTTTAGTCAAAATCGCCTGATCTGCGATAACAAAATCCGAAGCGACAATTTCATTAGTCTCAATCTCATTTTGAAGAAAGATTTCTCCTTCACTATTGTAGTAATAGTATTTGATATCTAGAAAATCACTTAGCTCGTAGTGGTCTGAATCAAAAGATCTAATTCCCGCTAGAGCAGCTGGTGAATTTTCGACGACATCAAAAACATTATAAAAAATATTATCTGTCGGAAAAAATTGAGTCGAAAAATAAATGAGTAGAATTGAAAGGACAAGATTCATCACCACGCCTGAGGACATGATGATGGCAGATTTCCATTTTTTAATTCCGTTGATCGATCTTTCTTTAGGAACAAATGTCCCGTCAGGCATTTCACCCTCATCATCGGCCATGGCAACATAACCACCAAAAGGAATTACTCTCAAAGAAAAATAAGTTTCTCCATTTTTTCTTTTCTTTCGAAAGAAAGCCTTTCCAAAGCCGATTGAAAAATCTGCACAATAAACTTTGAAAACCTTAGCACTTGCAAAATGTCCGAGTTCATGAATCATCACCAACAAAGATAAAGAGATGATGAACATTAAAATATTTAAAATTGATTGCAAGAATTGCATATTATTTACTCCATTTCTCCACTAATTCTCGTGCTTTTAGACGGGTTTTTGCATCTACTTCGATTAAAACTTCTAGATTTGGGTGAACGATATTTTGCGTTTCTTCCATGCAAGTATTAATGATTTTATCGATGGTCAAAAATCCGATTTGATCTTTTAAAAATGCTTCGACTGCAATTTCATTACTCGCGTTTAAAACCGCCCCAAAGATTCCTTTTTCCTCAATCACTTTTTTAGCCCACTTGACAAGTGGATAGCGTTTGAAACAGAACCTTTGAAAGTGATAAGGTCCAAAATCTTCATAACTCATAGCAAGAAAAGTTTCAAAAGGATAATTATTTTCAAATAAGGCGAAACGAATTGGGTTTTTCATATCTGGTTCACTGATTTCAGCGCGATGAGTTCCGTCTTTATAACGGACCAAGGAATGAATCATTGATTCGTCATGAAGAAGGACTTTAATTTTTGAATACGGATAAGAAAATAAATAATGTGCTTCGATGATTTCAAAACACTTATTGACCATCGTCGCACTATCGATGGTGATCTTTTCGCCCATTTCCCAAGTCGGATGCCTTAAAGCATCTTCCTTGCTCACGTGTTCTAAATCACTTTTTTTCAGTTTCCTAAAAGCACCCCCACTTGCAGTTAAAATCAATTTATCGACATTCTTATCTTCAACGAGAAGACATTTTAAAATCGCAGAGTGCTCTGAATCGATTGGATAAAGTTTTCCCTTGCCTTTTTTAAGCAAATCATCGATCAACTCTCCTCCGACGACAAGAGATTCTTTGTTTGCTAAAGCGAGTTTTAAATTTCTTTTTAAAGTGATAAAAGAAGGGACGAGTCCGCTGAACCCGACCAATCCATTGACGACCATTGTCGCTTTTGTTTCCTCACATAATTCTTTTAATCCATTCACACCGGAAAAAACTTTTAAATGCGGATATTTATTTGCTAGGACCAATGCTTTTTTTTCATCGATTAAATAGATCGATTCAACTTCTGGATGATCTTTTAAAATCGGTTCGATAACTTTGTCGTTATGGCCGACACTAAAGGAGACGAGCTCGAAACTAGTTCGTTCTTCCTTAATCACTTCTAGCGTCTGTCTTCCGATACTTCCGCTAGCGCCAAGCAAACAAATCTTTTCCATTAAAGAAACAAGCCCTCCCAATTTCCACTGACAGCAAAATTGAAGATGATAATCAAAATCGCAGAGACTAAGGTTGAAAAAATAATCGAATCAAAACGATCTAAAATTCCCCCATGCCCCGGCATGATAAAACCAAAATCTTTGACGTCATAATATCTTTTCACCGAAGAGAAGATAAAATCTCCTAGTTGAGAGACTAAAGAGATCACAACTCCAAGAATGACGATGAAATACCAATGTTCTAAATCTAGACTCTTGATAATCGGACTTCCACTAGCAGCAAGGGCAAAACCAAAAATCTGCGTAAAAATCAAAGAAAAA
>Ga0172382_10008336_pt1 | contig 14471 bp, 6 predicted proteins | sample Leawel138RmetaG_FD_122245 | JGI IMG/M metagenome (GOLD analysis project Ga0172382, IMG submission 122245) | Leachate microbial communities from a municipal landfill in Southern Ontario, Canada - Leachate well 138R metaG | ecosystem: Engineered > Solid waste > Landfill > Unclassified | place...
AACCATCGACATATGCCATCAGGATCATAATATTACGCCAGTCCCCTTTTTGTTTGCGTCCTTCTTTTCCTGCATCGCTTCCATAACTGACCCTTCCCGGCTGGTTTTCAGAAACCAGTATCCGGTTGCCATCACCGGTAGCTCTCGGGTTATCTGCACCTTTTAGCACAACATCACCGATACCAATAATACGAATGTCTCTGACCCAGTCGGGATCAGTAATCCCGATCCCGACATTATTACTGCGAAACATATTGTCTCTGCAACTATCAGATAACTGAATCGTACAATTATCAAGAATAACCAACATATGGGAAGGCAGAAGTATGGCACTATCCAATTTCCAGATTTGAGTACCATTAGCATTATTAGCCGGGATGACTACTTTTCCGGTTGTGCCGGAGGCTTTATCTACAGCAGCCTGAATTCGTTCAGTATCACTCCCATCAAACTGATTGGGTGTAATTTCAATCCTGTTTTGTTCTGAACAACCAGCAATCCACAAAAAAAAGAATACTACAATCCAATGATTTTCAATAAATCTTCGCATGATCTGATTATAAGTAAAACGTACATTCAACATTCAGCCTCCCTCTTCCGGTTAAAAAACTCTTTCTGTTGCTTCTAAAATTTTCATGAATACAAGGTAATCTTTTCTTTCACATTTTACAACTCGATTTCCACCTCTGCCTGACCTGAGAATAGTTGCAGCACTCCGCTGGCATGGCGATAGTAATGACCGCGCAGGTCTTTGGAATACGTATCGAGAATTTCCCTGCCCATGCCGTTTAAATCGCCAACTCTGTAAAGTGCTCTGCCCAGCATTAATTCCCGCAACGAATTGTTCCGTGTAGAGTTGTCGTTTCGGTCTGTTGGTGTAAGTTTTTTAGCCGTTTGAATATCGGTCATTGCATGTCCTCTCACACCGTCCATATTCAGTAACCGGAAAAGCGGCTCTGCCCCCTTTCTGCTGGCAATAGTTTCAAGTGCCATGGCCACGGCATGAAAATGTGAAAATTCACTATCGGGTGTCAGCATATTTGCCAGTCTCACAATAGAAGGTACAGCTTCAACTTTTCGGGTGCGTCCGAGGGCGATGATCAGGCTGTCGAGGTAACTCAGACTTCTTCCGAACTGTCCCATACCTCGATAATTCCAACCTTTATCCCATTCGTTGTATTCATCGATAGCGTCAATCAGTTCTTTCCATCCTGCAGGCTTACCCAGCATTCCCAATATTCGGGCATATACCAGTCTGTGTTCCCGGTTTTGGCACAGATAGAAAGAATCCTCCATAACAGGGATGGATCTATTTTTATCCCACAACAGGATTTCAAGGCCTTCGAGTTCATTCACCACTTTTTTAGCAGCATCCTGTATTTGTTGCATGGTAGGCGGATAATTATCGGTGTAATTGTCGGCTCCTTCGGGAAGGTTTTTTATCTCCACCAATTGCTTCTGCAATCCTTTCAGATCGATGTACCTGATCATCCTGTTATTTTCAGCAGCCAAAGCAGCTGCCCATCCCATGGAGAATCCCTGGTTTTGCAGGCAGGGTTGCATACGGATTACGGGCATGGCATCGCGGTGGGCACTGGCACCGAGACCGGTAACAGCAATTCCTTCGAGGCCTTTAGGCAATAAAGCGCGGAAAGGCACCAGCGCTGTAATGTGTTTAGTTCTTTCGTCGGGCCACCTGAGCGAAAAGAACGGGTCTTCGGTGTAACCGTGTGTATCAAACGAACTCTGGTGTATGGAGAACGTATCGGGATACGTACGTTTGTTATAGATATCCAACACCGAAACGGTATAATCTCCAATCATTCTGCGTCGCTCGCGGGTTTGCGGAATTTTCCCCAGATCATACTGGCCGGCAAACTTATCTTTAGCAACAATAAACGTACGCCACACATCAAGCATATCTGTATCACTGGTAAAAGTCCAGTCGGTATTGTTATAATGATCGTTCGGATTTTTAAATGGCATTCCGGCTCCCTGAACAGCCACTGACAATCCATCGGTATATTCGTAAGCTGCGCCTGCTGCTATGGCAATATCGGCGCTACCGGTAGAATCTATTACCGTGTGCCCCAGCACTATGCCTTTCCCGGCAGGTGTAGCAACAATAACTCCTTTCACCACCCCTTCATGCACATAGGCACCGATACCGAGCACACCAAACCAGACCTCACCACCTGAGTCACGGATTTCGCGGCGAAAATATTCAGTCTTCCAGTCGAAAACCCACTCATCAAGCCGCTCTTTCTGCCGGGGATGATCTCCACCGATAGCTGTGACGCCCCGATCTACCTCCCGGGTATATCCTTCACGGTAACCGTCCCAGTAGCGTCCAATCATTCCCAAGGTACCCATGCCCCCCAAACCGTGCAGGTATTCGAGCACGAGAGTTTTTGCTCCATGTCTCGATGCACCCACTCCGGTTGGCGCTCCTGCAGTTCCTCCGCCGAGCACCACCACGTCGAAATTTCCCAAAATTGGCAGTTGGGTTTCCTGTGAAGGTATTTCTCCCAGATTAAACATCGGACGCAGTCCCTCCAGAATTTCACCCACATCGCCGGGGACATGTTCTCCTACATGAAGACCTTTCACTAAGTATTTCTTTGCGGCCACAACTTCTCCGGCTATTTCTGCCGCTGCCTGTCCAATTCGTTCTCCCATGCGGATGAGCCCACCGGGTTGTAAGAACTCCGCGGCAGCATCCCGGTGCACATCAGCCACTCCGCTCAGCACAAACAGGCGATCGGTATTTTTCGGCCGGAACGAACCGGTGTTCATCTGCTCTTCATCTCCAACCGGCAGGTTCCACTTTTCTTTTCCGGTGATAAAATCGGGTGGCAACTGAAAAAGCACGTCTCCGGCATCCACCTGCCCGGGGTCCCAGGTCAAATCACGCGCTTCATGTTCGGCTCTGCAAAACGAATCCCACGAATCATTTGGCATATCCAGCAACAAGGTGTATTCGAAGGCATCATAGGATTTGTCCTTAAAAACGATTGGTTGAGGGAGTTTTTCAACTTTTCCATCTGGAATATTTTTGGGTTGATTCCCAACCACAACATACTTAAACTCATGTTTACCTGCAGGATAGCCCGAGAAATCAGCTCCGGACAACCGGGCAACCAGGCCACGTGATGTGGCGTCGATAATTACTTTGGCCTTAACAGCCTGACGACCGGAACGGTTGGAGATGATCACACCGGCCAGATGGCCCTCACTGTCATGAATGATATCGGTGACATAGCTTGAATACAGGAAATTCACCCCACTGTCGATAAGTGCATCATCGAGTGTTTTTTTTACATGCATGGGAGTGGGTAAACCTGCGCCAAAAATTTTTTTACCGAGACCGGTGCTGGTTGCCTTTTCATTTTCAGCCCAAAGCCTGTAGGTTCCGCAAATATCTTCACCCAGATAGGGTTGTGGTGCAGCCAGGAAAACCGAAACACCATGTTTTGCTGCTGTAGTGGCCGCGGCCACCGCGGCAGAAGTTCCACCAACTATAACTACATCCACATCATAGGCTACCGGAATTCTGCGCTCCGACTGAAATCCGGACTTAAAATTGTTTCGACTAACTGGGTTTCCAATGGCAAATGCTCCGGAAGTCATTATAAATGCCGAGCCGGCAGCGGTGGTTTTAATAAAGTTACGACGTTTCATCATTTGATTTTATATTTTCTCCTGTTTTGCCAACACTGTCAGTCACGATAGCCATCGGAATCATAAACTGTCAGGATTTACATACCTGTCGTTTCCAGCATTGATAAACTTAGAAGCCTAAATTACAAAAAAGTTTAAACTAATTTCACATTTCCAATTGCCACAAAGCTCATTACTGAATTGCATTTTCCATTGTCAGCACCTGTCCTTTTTCCTGCAGCAGGTATTTCAGCTTTTCGTATTCTATATCCTGAACGGCAATCTTTTCGTCAATAGCCATGCACACTGCCACTGCTGCCGACTGTCCCAAAATCATAAACACCGGTTCCATACGAATAGAGCCAAAGGCAATGTGGCTGGCCGATGCACAAACCGGCACCAGCAGGTTTTGGCACTCTTCCTTTTTGGGAACCAGCGCTCCGTAAGCAATTTCGTACGGACCGGGTAACCCGACGCCAATATCGCCTTCGTTATGTACGTGTCCTTCTTCGGTAACGTAACGTTGCACATTGTGCGAGTCGATGGTATAGGAGCCCATTCCCACTGATTCGGGAGTTGGGGTGCGTTTCAGCAGTTCGTTTTCGGTCATCACAAATTTTCCAATCATCCGGCGGGCTTCTCGAATATACATTTGATGTGGCCAGTTCCCGTTGTCGGTAAACTCGTCTTTTGCCAGTCCCCATTTCTGCATTTCGGTTTGAATTTCTTCCGGCACCCGCGGGTCGTTGGCTACAAACCAAAGCAGGCCTTTCTGATACGTTTCGTGTTCTTTTATGATTTCCTTGCGGCGTTCGTAGCTGGCTTCCGGGTAGTCGTAATTCATACCGATGTTGTCGCTGCTGAACGGCCCGTGATTGTTGGTATCGGTTTTCCGGTTGGGAATGGCATCAAACTTCCCGAACCAATCGCGCCATCCGGCATCGAAAATACGCACTAATAATTCATATTGGGTGGAATCATAACCTTCGGGTTTCGGAAAAGGAACACGGTTTTTAGGATGGTTCGTCATACAAGTACGAAAGCAGTATGCCTGCACACGATGGTCGCCCTGTCCTTTTTCCCCAGGAGGATAGGGATTGATGCGCGGCAACAAACCACTCGACGGATCACCCGGCACCCAATAAGGATCGATAGGCTGGTCGAGAACCTTAAAATGGTGCCGGTGGTGATAAACACCGGTTTGTACGCCGTTCCATTCTTCGCCGTACACATCGGTTCCTTCGCGGCCTACGTAATAACTTACCCCGGCAGTAGCCAATAAATCGCCTTCATAGGTGGCGTCCATAAACATTTTGCCTTTAAATTTTTTGCCTGAAAGCGTGGTGATGGAGGTAATTTTTCCATCCACTTTTTTTACGCCGTTTTCGCGGTCGAGCCATTCGTCGCGATACAATTCGATGTTGTTTTCCTGAACCAGTTCTTCGAATACCTGTTCGGCAATGTGTGGTTCAAAAATCCACATCGTACGCCTTTCTCCATCTATGGCAGGAGTTCCCTGTCCGGTGTTTCCGTATTCCTCCCTTTCCATCCATTTCCAGGCTTCGTTTTGCTGGTAATGGTTGTACACACGGTGATAAAAATTCCGGGCCAGTCCACCAATGGTTTCCTTTTTCCCGGTATCGGTCCAGCCCAGTCCACCGGCAGTGAGCCCGCCCAGGTGGATGTCGGGCGATACCATAATCACCGATTTCCCCGACTGTGCCACTTCAACGGCGGCAATTACAGCTGCGGAGGTTCCCCCGTAAATAACGACGTCGGCTTCATATACTTCGGTTTGTGATTTTTCACATCCCGTAAAAGCAACTACGAATAGCAAAAAAAATAAAATTACGGAGGTTATGTAACGGGTAATAAGTTTTGTTTTCATTTTCATTAGATATGAAAAATTTTTAAAATCATTTTTAATTCAGATGGTAGGACAATATTTATTTGTTTTTCGAAAGTCTTGATTTCACAGCATTTAAATTTACAACGTGGATGTCGGTTTCATTTTGGATAGCCAGTGATGCTGCAGTTGCCACCGACCGGCTCAATACTATAAACACCGGTTCCATACGAATAGAACAGAACGATGGTTGAATGAAAAGATGTAACCACAATTCAATTTTTTGCTCCAAATATAATGGGTATATAATTCCCTCCGGCTTTTCTCCCCGTTTAAATTTTTCAAAAATGGTTCCCCGATAGTTTTACCGGGGAACCAAACACTAACCTGAACTAATCCCCATATCCTGGGGTCTATTCCATTTTCCTTCGCCATCTTGTTGAGATACATGAAGCATACTTCACTATAAAGATGTTGTTATACCGGGTTAGAAATAATTTTCACAATTATTTTACCCGTAGGAGAACTCCAATTTATTCCCAGTTTGGATTTTGTGTCAAACTCGGATTTGTTTGTCGTTCGATATAGGGTATCGGCCATAAATAATCTTTGTTCGGATTAAAAACCCGTTTATCCACAGTTCGCATGGATGTATTTGGATCATTTACGTCGGAAGCAATTGGAATTCCTGCGACCACATAATTGGGTGTGCCCCATTTGTCAATAACGGGAGCTTTGTTGGGATAAGATTTCTGCATCCTTCCGAGCAAAAAGCCATTCATCACATTTTCAGCAATTCTCCAGCGACGGATATCAGAAAGTCTTTGCCCTTCGCCTGAGAGTTCGTGACGGCGTTCGCGGGCAATCGCATAAAACAACTCATCGGCGCTTATTTCATCTATTTCGGGCATATTCACACGCGCACGTATTTTGTTCAGTGCAGTATAAACCGAAGCGTCAACCTGCCCGGCTTTCACCTTGGCTTCGGCATAAATCAGAAGAACTTCGGCATACCGGATAACAATGATGTTGTTATCGCAGTTGTTTACATCTCCGTAATTTATGTCATTTACAAATTTACGCCAGTTAATACCCGTAAAAGAGGCATATGCATTCAGTGCATCCTGATTATCCACCCGGGAAGGTGGTGTTCTGTGGTAATTCCAGCACTTGACACTGTCGCGGTGTGTTTCATATTGAAAGCCCTGGAAAATACATCCAGGTTCATTCTGCCAATCTGAATAACCCGAAGAGGGCAATGCAAAAGTCCAGGCTAGTCTTGGATCCCTGTTATCCCAGGGTTTTGCAGGATTATACAAAGGAGATTTATCAATGGGAAGCCCGTCTTTGCATCCGTAAGAATCAACCAGTTGATAGGAAGGAACTTTGTTTGCATGCCCCCCACCGTTTCTGCCGCCAAAAAGCCTGAAAATAGGATGTACTCTATATCCAAACAGGTATTGAACGGAAAAAAGAATCTCTTTGGAATTCTGGCCTTCGTAGGTGAAAAGATTTGGGAAACTCGGGTCGAGTATAACTTCCGTACCCTCGTAATTCATTACCTCGGAAGCTGCACCTATAGCAACATCCCACTTTTCATTATATAATGCTGTTCTTGCTTTTAATGCCATAGCTGATAAGCTCGATGGCCGGCCGGAGGTTGGATTGTTGGTTTTTCCCAACACGGCAGCGGCTTCATCATAATCCTTAAAGATTTGATTTAAAACTTCTTCTTTGGGATTACGGGGCAGTTCAGCATTGCCAAGTGTGATAGTTTCCAAAATCAAAGGTACATCGCCATACAGATCAATCAGATAGGAATAGTAGTAGGCTCTAAGAAACTGAGCTTCTGCTTTGGCCTGAGCAATTAAATCAGCACTCACCCCCTCCACATCCACCAGGTTGTTAATTAAATAGTTACACCTGCTGATGCCGCTGTAACATGAACTCCATACACTTCTTACAAAACTGCTGTTTGCATCGTTTGCTCCCTGAGAGAGTTTTTGTACATCGTTCGTATTTCGGTCCCATCCGTTATCCGACAACTCCTCAAAAGCCAGGTAGAATGGCATTCCTTCCCATGCTGTATATAGATTGGTATAACAGCCTACAACTGCCATTTCAATCTCGGTTTCGTTAGCCAAAAAAGTTTTGTCAGAAGGCGAATCCATTGGATACTTTTCCAGAAAATCGCTGCAGGAGGCTAGTATAAATATGCTGATTGTGAAATATATTAACTTTTTCATAATATCGATAGTTTTAAATTAAAATGTTAGATCAATTCCAATGGAGGTTGTACGCATGATTGGATAAAAATTTCCGTATCCGCTTAAAACAGGAGCTTCCACATCAAAATATTCCCAGAAATTTGAAAGAGTAAACACATTGTCGGTACTCACATAAAATCTTAAGTTGGAGATACCGATTTTTGAAATAAGATTTTTGGGAATTGTGTAGCCGAGTTGAACATTTTTAAGTCGTAAATAGGAAGCATCTTGTATCCAAAATGATGAATTTTGCTGGTTATTGCTGTTGTTAAAAGCCAGTCTTGGAAACATGGCATCCCTGTTTTCAGGCGTCCAGTAGTCTTTTCCGATTTCGGGCATGGAACCACCTTCAAAGAAGGAAGCAATTGAGTGGCCCCACACATAACCATCAGCTTTCCCCACACCCTGGAAAAACAAGGTCATGTCAATTCCTTTAAATTCGCCATAAAGGTTTAATCCAAAGGTATAACGTGGAATGGTATTTCCAATGATAACCCTGTCGGAAGTATTGATTGCGCCGTCGGCTTCATCTGGTATATCGTCTCCGTCAGTATCGACCGTTAGTTGATCAACATATTTAATATCGCCGGGGCCGAAATTCCCAATTTGTATTGGTCCTGTATAGTTTCCTTCAGTATCGTAATCTTCCGGAACGATATAACCATCGGCCTGATAACCGTAAAGCGAACCCATTGGATACCCTTCTCTGTTAACCGTAAGTCCGGTTTCATTAATACCTCTTAAATCCAGAATTTTGTTCTTAACATCGGAAATATTAAATGTAGCGCTGAAATTGAAGTCACCAAAATGGTCGTTGTAGGATGTAGAGAGTTCCCATCCTTTGTTTTCAACCTTACCAGCATTTTGGGCAGGTGCCGATAGTCCTATAATCAACGGAATATCAAGAGTCAGAAGAATATCATCGGTAATCCTGTTGAAGTATTCAGCAGTGAAGTCGAGTTTGTTTAACAGGTTAAATTCCAGGGCAATATTACTCATTGTGGTCGTTTCCCAACTGATTTTTGAGTTTGCCATTCTTGTGAGTGCAGCACCGGAAGAAATATTCTTGTTGAAAATATAGTTGGGATTCAAATCGACAGTTGAGAGTGATGGATAATAGCCATTCAGTGTATTCTGATTCCCTAGCTGTCCCCACGAACCACGGACTTTCAGGTTGGGTACAATATCTCTCATGTTATCCCAAAAACTTTCCTCACTAATACGCCAGCCACCTGAAACCGAGGGGAACATACCCCATCTGTAACCTTCTGCAAAACGAGATGAACCATCGTATCGTAAGTTAGCTTCAATCAGATATTTACCTTTAAAGTCGTAATTAAAACGTCCGAAAAAAGCCTGTAGTGCAAATTCTGAAGCCGACCCATTCGATTTTTGATTCTCACTGCCACCGGCATTCAAAACCGGATAATCCGGGAACGGATATTCTTCGCGATAGCCTGAATGCCATTTATTCCAGAAAGTTTCCTGCTGATAACCGCCCATTAACTTAAAGTTATGAATTTCACTAATTGACTTGCGGTATGTAGCTCGTCCTACAAGCATATTGCGCATATTGCGACTCGAATTCTCGGTAAGGGTGGATTTCGACTGAGTTTGCGGATCCGGAGTACCGTCATTGAGGTACAACTGTACAAGTTTGTTCCAGTTTGTTTCGTGACCTTCCCAATAGTTGAGTGCATATTGACCTTGCAGTTCAATATCCTCAATAGGGTTATAAGTCGCGGTCATATTCAATATGGCAGATGGTGCAACGTTTGTAATAATTCCACCATCTTTATAGTAGGCAACAGGATTGACACCTTGCCATCCAGGCCCATACCGTCCGTCTGCCAGATAAGCTGCCTGGTTGGCAGGAATACGACCAACAAAATTGTAGCCGTTACCCAGTTTGGTCGGTTCCTTGCGATCAGTATATACAAGAGAAATATCAGAAGTAACTGCCAGTTTTGGTAATACCTGATAGTCGTTATTCGATCTCAGCGTATATCGTTTATAGTTTGTATTTTCAGTAATACCGTTTTGTGAAATATAGCCTGCCTGAGTCATTGATTTAAGCTTTTCAGTCCCCAAACTGACTGTAACAAACTGATTGGTCATTAATCCGTTGTTAGTTGCAGTAGCATCAAACCAATCTACATCAGGATAGTTAGGGTCATTTCTTGCCACACCCTCTTCATACTCTTTTATGTACTCTTCCGAATATTCCGGTGTCATACCAACTGCGCGTTTCGCTATGGAGATATATTTCATAAAATCGACTGCCCCCACATATTTGGGCACTTTTGTAGGCTCTCCTTTGGCAACATAACTGTTGTATGTTACATAAGCCTTGCCGCTTACCGCACGTTTTGTGGTTATTAAAATTACACCGTTTGCTGCCCGGTTACCGTAAATGGCAGAAGAAGCTGCATCCTTGAGAACTGAGATAGATTCTATGCTTTCAGGGTCAATAGAGTTAATGCTTGATTCAACTCCATCAATCAGTACCAACGGGTCATTATTACCAATGGTTGTGTTACCGCGAATGCGTATAGTACCACCGTCACCTCCTGGCTTGCCACTACGCTGTGTTACTGTTAATCCTGGCACCAAACCTTGTAATGCTAAAGAAGTCTGAGCTACGGTACGTTTTTCCATTTGTGGCAGTGAAACCGTTGATACGGCTCCCGTAAGATTTGCTTTTCTTTGACTGCCATAACCTACAATTACCACTTCATCTACGCCTATCACATCTTCCTGCATTGTAACATGGATTGTACTGCTTCCCTTAACTTCAATTTCTTGTGTTAACAGACCTACAAACGAAAACACCAGGGTAGCATCTTCCGGGATGTTAGCGAACGAATAATTCCCATCAATATCAGTTATTGTTCCGATTGGGGAACCTTTAACCAAAACAGTCACACCGGGAATTGGCTCACCCCGAGCAGAAGTTACCTTTCCTGTAACCGTTTGGGGTTGCTGACTCACATCAGGAATAATAACTATCAAATTATTCTCTGCAATTTTGTAAGAAATTTTTGAAGGGTCGAAAAGCTTACCCATTATTTCAGCAATCGTTTCATTCTCGATGTTAAACCCGACCCTCCGTTTCATATTCACAAAGTCCTCATTGTAAAAAAAACGAAACTCGCTTTGTTTTTCAATTTCTCTAAGTACCTCTTTAACAGCTTTGTTTTTGGACTCAACTGATAGCCGTGTTTGCGAATACACGCTAGCAGACATCTGCAAAACCAGAAATACGCTCAGAAAGAATGTTAGTTTTGTCATCAGCATTACTTTTTTAATGTCTCGTTTACTAAAAAGAGACAATTCCTTTAAAAAATTTTTCATATTTTTGAATCGTTAAGGTTTTAAATGTGTTGCATACATACTCACAATATGTTGCAACATGAATTAACACGGAATTGGGGAGGTCTTACCGGATCTCCCTTTTTTGATTGAATGGTTTTTTATCTCATAAGCAAATGTTTAAATTTCCCTAATTTTTGTTTATCTGACATAATATATACTGACTTACCTTCTATTACATATTTAATGGGGGAGCTGGAACAAATGGCATCCAATACCTGTTCCAGGGTTTCATCTTCGAGAGTGCCGCCAAATGAGTATTCTTTCAGCAATTCGTTATCGAAAATAATATTGACAGCATATCTGCGCTCCAGTTTTTTAGAAAGAGAAACTAATTTTTCGTTATTAATTATCCAACGTTCATCTTTCCACGAAATAATTGGATCCGGTTCAATGGAGGTAATTATTTTTAACTCAGGAGTCGGTTTGGCTGTTTCATGTTCTTTTACAGTCTTGTTATTCCAGATTCGGTCAATTTCTTTGCTCTGCTTTGTATAAACAGCCTTTTCTGTTCCTGTGAGAATGACCTCTTCTGCTAATTTAAATTTTGTGCTTTCCAGCTTAACAGAACCTTTAATCAGTGTAGTTTCAATAGTTTTTTCATCGGCATAGGCTTTTACATTAAACTGCGTTCCGAGTGCGGTAATGTTAATTTCGCTTGTTTGAACCACAAAAGGAATTGCCTGATTTTTTGCAATTTCAAAAAATGCTTCACCTGTCAGTTTGACATCACGATTGAAAGAGCCAAATGTAGTTTGATAAATAATTGTTGTTCCTGCATTCAACCAGATTTTGCTACCGTCAGGCATTTTCAAGAATGAACGCGAACCCAACGGAGCCACGTATTCAACCTGTAACGGAGGCTCGATAGGTTCAGAATTCTGACTTAAAAAATAATGACCAATTCCTCCGGAGACAAATGCCAACAGAAAAATAGCAGCTACTTTTGCCCATTTTGAGCAGAATTTATTTGATTTATCTTTTTTATTTAACTGCCTCTTTATCTCTTCCCAGGCTTTTTCTTCATCCGGATAAAAAAAACGGGGAACGGACGATGTTAGGGAATAAACATGTTCAATTTCAGAAAATATGATGGAATGGCTTTTATCTTCCTCCAGCCAATTGTTTACCGTAGCCTGTTCGTGGGGTTTAACATGGCCTTTAAGGTAGTTTACAATGCAGTTCCACGGTATATTATGTTCCATTTTTTGATTAGTCTTATATGAATAAGGCACATAAAATGGCAATAACCCCCAAAATGTTTGATGAAATTTTAGGTTCTATTGAATCATCCAAAAAAGAATAAGAAGAAAAATATCGTTGTAATATGGCCGAAGCTGATTGCGCAATTTTCGTAATGCAATACCCATATGGTTTTCCACCGTTTTAACCGAAATTCCCATTTTTTCTGCAATTTCTTTGTACGACAAATCATTTTCTTTGCTGAGCCTGTATATTTCCCTGCACCTTTCGGACAGGTTTTTTACTGCATTTTCAATGATTTCACGAAGTTGCCTTTCATCCAGCAGGTTGGATGGCATTTCGTAAGTACTATTTGCAACTTCATGTATTTTGTCCTGAATATTTAGCTTGATTTTTTCGTTGCGAAGGTAGTTCAGACTTTTGTTTTTTGATGCTTTTAGCAGGTAAGCCCTAATTGATGACTCAATATGAATATTTCCTTTTTTCTCCCATAAATAAATGTAAATATCCTGAACTATTTCTTCAGCTATTATTTCATTGTGAATATAGAGGTTAACCAGATTGCATAGTTCCGTGTAATATTTCTCAAAGAAGAAACGAAAAGCTTCTTTATCCCCTTCTACCATCCTTCTAAAGATAAACTGCTCTTCTTCGTTTCTTTTGTTCTTAGTCATTTTTAACCCTTTTATTGCATCTGCTTATCGTTGATTATTATATGGTAATCCCGAAGGTTATCAGAAGAACACGCATATGTTTTAAGCATTTTCGTTTGTGGCATAAATCGTTATCATCGCTTCAAAGTCAGACTTATTCAAAAACTCTATTGTCCCTAAAAAAACAGGTCGTTTGATTTAAAAAACAATAGCTCATTTATTACAAAGATATACTTTTTCTACGATTTTAAATTTACTTTTGGGGCTAAATCATAGAATGAACTTTCATTCCACATTCACTAACGAAAGCTTTCGTAATACAAATAAATTTCGTTTTGGCACACCAACTAAAACTTTCCTCTTTCGCACAATCATCGGGCTAGTCTTCTCCTCCCTGCTAAAATTCTATACCAGTTACATTTCATCTTTACATCATCTTTACTTATCCGTTATACAGACAAGCATTCTGATTTTTTCGCATGGAGCCAGGTTACATGCCCCAGAGTCAACTAACCAGGCGGGGTTGGTAAGATGGACGTATAAAAAACTGATGGCATCAATTATCTCTCGGATCATATATCATCAACTCAGAAAGCATTTCACGCAATGTTATAAAGTCATTTACATATGCCCATGAACGGTTTAAATTTGGTTCAGGGGAATAAGCAATCACACCATCCATCCAAACCTGAACATTTCCTGGTAATGAGGTGTTCCATAGAAATCGTGAGGAAGGCCGGCAGGCATAGAGCACTCTTAATTGATCCCATGCTTGCCGATCTTTGGCAGTACCATCGTAATATTCTTCATATGATCTTCGAATTATATGATCGGGCCGAACTTCCTTATAAGCTGCACCAACCCTAAGTATTGAGCCGCTACCACCTGCATAAACAGTAGGGAAATCAGAGGGCAGTAATTTGGTTTCACCACTGGAAGCAGTGAGGTCCATGCGATAGTTAAATCCGCACCTGCCTTTTGGCAATTCGCAGTTGCCATTGCCTCCAGCTCCATAGAACTTGATTTTCCGGCGCATCAATTCTATCCCATTTAAGGGACTGATTTCGTCAGGTGCAGAGTTCAACAGATTATAAATATTGGTAGCAGGCCCAACAGCAACCAATGTTACACTTTGATCTGGTTGAGATGCCAGTACCTCTCTATAAAGCTTAACCACATCTGGGGCAGTTTCCTGTGTAAGAGTATGCGGGTACTCTGCGACTATAGGCCCCATGTATTCATCGCGCGAATATGGAGCTTCGCCTTTTATGGTACCAATGGGCAGATCCGGGCTTCCATACCAGGTATTTACAGCATGAACAAAAGGCACAGCATCTTTATGTCCGATGACTACACCTATAGCCAGAATCTCGATTTCTCCATGAGCTGCAAGAGAATGTAAAACAGCTAATGCGCCTGCATCATCCACATCCCCCCCTACGTCAGTATCAAAAATTACTCGTTCACATG
>Ga0172382_10008337_pt1 | contig 14471 bp, 11 predicted proteins | sample Leawel138RmetaG_FD_122245 | JGI IMG/M metagenome (GOLD analysis project Ga0172382, IMG submission 122245) | Leachate microbial communities from a municipal landfill in Southern Ontario, Canada - Leachate well 138R metaG | ecosystem: Engineered > Solid waste > Landfill > Unclassified | place...
ACTTTCCGCTGCTGGAGCGCCTCTGGGCGCTGGACGACAGGCCCGACTTCGAGGGCGGTCATCTCCTGATACCGCGCCTGGACGAGGCTGCGCTGGCGCACGCGACCGACCGCACACCGGCCGCGGTCGGACAGGTCCTCGCGGCGCTGCGTGTCCGCCTGCGGGCGGCGCGCAGCGCGCGTGGGCTGCCCGTCGACACCAAGCGTCTGGCCGGCTGGAACGGCCTGATGCTGACGGCCTTGAGTGAGGCCGCGCGCCGGTTCGATGCGGGGCACCCGCAGGGGCGCTATACGCGTGCCGCGCGGGCGCAGCGGGACTTCATCGTGGCACATTTTCTTGTCGCCGGGCGCTTGCTGCGCGTGCACCCGGACGGTCACGTGCCGGCTGCGGCGGAACTGGAGGATTACACCCTCGTCGCCGCCGGCCTGCGCGATTACGGGGAGGTCTTCGGCGCAGACGCAGACGCTGAGCGGCGACTGCGGGATCTGACCGAGCAGGCCTGGGCGCGGTTCTACGCTGAGGAAGGCGGCTGGCGCCTGGGTGAGGATGCCTTGTTGCACTGGGGGGTGGCCGGCAGCGCCGTACCCGATGGTCCGCTGCCCGCGCCGCCGGCGGTGCTGATGGCGGTGTCGCAGGATCTCGGTGTCGCGGTACCGCGCCTGCGCCAGGCGTTGGCGCAGGCGCTGCCGGTGGTGCGGCGCGCGCCGTTCGTGCACGCGAGCTACGCTGCGCTGTATCGGCGCGACTGAACGCCGTTCATGGTCTTGCCCGTGGGTTTCCGTGTGCTCCCGCGGCCAATGCAGGTTTCAGGTTCACTCCTTGCAGGCGCGCACCGGTGTGCCGTAGCGCAGCCGGGTGCCGTGTGTCAGCGACATCAGGATCTCGTCGGCGGCCAGGTCGACGGGCAGGTAGGCCCCGGAGATCTTGGCACCGTGGATGCTTGCGCCGGTCAGCCGGGCAGTACTCAGATCGACGCCGCGCAAGTCCGCCTGGCGGAAGTAGCTGTTGCTCAGATCCAGACCATCGGCATCCAGACCGCGCAGGTCCAGGCCACGGAAATCGCAACCGGTCAGATCGCAATGCTCACCTGCCTGTCGGCGCTGGTTGAATTCGTCGACCTTGCCGGCGCGCAACAGTTGGTAGAGCGGATCGTTCTTGATGGCGGGTGTCTGGTCGCTCATGGGCCTCTCCCTCGATCTCGCAGTTAGGGGCAGTGTAGCAGTGGACCACCAGCGGTGCGCGGGCCGTCCGGTGCTCAGGCGCTGGCGCTGCGGGACGGGACGGGCGGGGCGACGCGGTGAAAGCCGAGGTAGATCACGGGTACCAACAGCAAGGATACCAGGAGGGAGAAGCTCAACCCCCAGACCATGGTCTGGGCCAGCGGCTGCAGCATCTCCGCGCCCTCGCCCCAGCCCAGCGACAGCGGCAGCAGGCCTACCACGGTCGTGAGGGTCGTCATCAGGATGGGACGCAGCCGCAGTTCGCCCGCCGTGGCGATGGCCGCGTGCACGGACCGACCCCGTGCGCGCAGCAGTTCGATGTACTCCACCAGCACGATGGCATTGTTCACGACGATGCCGGCGAGCATGATCAGGCCGAGCCATACCGGCATGGACAGCGGCACGCCCAGCAGCGGCAGCGCCAGCGCCGGCCCGGTAACCGCGAAGGGCACGCTCAACAGGATCACCAACGGATTGCGCAGCGACTCGTACTGTACCGCCATGACGACGAACACCAGGAACAGCGCCAGCGCGAGCAGCAGTCCGGCGATCTGCCGGCCTTCCTGCAGTTCTGTGAAGGCGCCGATGTCGTAGAGTCGATAGCCGGCCGGCAGATCGAGCGCCGCCAGCCGCTGCAGCGCATCCTCCATGACCTCGCTGAGTGCCCGGGTGCCGCTCAGCGAGGCGTACACCTCGATCATGCGTTCCTGCTGGTAGCGCAGAATCTCGGTGGGGGCGGCGGTCAGGCCGATCCGGGCGACATCGCTCAGGCGTACCGCGGGGCGGTTGCCGCCGGACGCGGTCAGTAAAATACTTTCCAGGTCGGAGATCGTTTTCATGTCCGGTTGCGGCAGGCGCACGCGGATATCGAACTGCCGGTCGTCGGCGATGAAGTCGCCGGCGAGCTCGCCATCCAGCGCGAAGCGCAGTGCCATGCCGATATCATCCACGTCCAGTCCCAGCTGCGTGGCACGCTCGCGGTCGACGGTCACCGCCAGTTCATGCTGGGCCTCTTCACCCGTCCAGGAGACATTGCGCAGGCCGGGCGTGTCGTTCAGCACGGCGACGACCTGCGGGCCGAGCTCCTGCAGGGTGTCCAGATCCGGCCCCTGGACGCGGAAGGCGATGTCGTCCTCACCCGCGCCGACCCGCAGGCCGCGCAGGCCGGCGACGCGCATGATGATCTTGTAGCCGACCAGCTGCAGCTGCTCGATCTCGGTGTTCATGTGGGTGACCCACTCATTGGACGAGACCGTGCGCTGGTCCAGGGGTTTGAGCTGTACCTGCAGGGTGGCGCGACTGGACAGCTCGCGTGCGGTGCGCCCGAAGATGAAGCCGCCGGTGGTAGTGAACACCGACTCGACCTCGGACTGACGGTGGAACAGCGTCTCCAGCCGTCGGGCGGTCACGTCCATGGTTTCCATGGCGGTGCCGGTGTCACCGGTGACGCGCACCGTGATGCGGCCATCGTCCAGGTCCGGCAGAAAGATCTCCTTACCGGTGAGGAAGGGCAGCACACTGACACCGAGCAGCACCACGAACGCGAGCAGTGCCAGCAGTTGCGTGCCGCGGTGCGCCGTCAGACCGCGCAACAGGCGTGCATAGGTACGCTGCAGCCTGCCGAGCTGGCGGTTGAAGGCACGGTGCCAGGCGGGCTCGCCACGTTCGTGCTCGGGGCGCAGGCGCGTGCCCCAGGCCGGCACCAGCGTCAAGGCCACCACCATGGCTGCGAAGATGGCGGCCGAGATCGTGATGATGAGCTCCCGGAACAGCATCCCCGACAATCCCGCGATCATCAGAAACGGCAGCACGGCGGCCAGGTTGGTGCTGGTGGACGCGACGATGGCGCTGTTGACCTCGGTGGCGGCCTGGATGCCGGCGTGCAGCGGCTCCTCGCCGGCATCCTGATGGCGGTGGATATTCTCCAGCATGACGATGGCACTGTCCACCAGCATACCGATGCCGACCGCCAGGCCACCCAGGCTCATGATGTTCAGGGTCAGCCCGGTGAATTCCATGACGAACAGGGTGACGGCGATGGCGATGGGGATGGCGCTACCGATCACCAGCGTGCGGCGCACATCGCCGAGGAACAGGAACACCACCGCCATCGCCAGCCCCGCGCCGCTCAAGCCGGCCGCGATCGCGTTGTTGAGCGCATAACGCACGTAGATGGACTGGTCCGACACGGTGCTGATGTCCACGTCGGCGGGCAGCTGGCCGGTGTCGCGCAGCCATTGCATCCGCGCCATGACGGCGTCGACCACGGCAACGGTGTTGGCCGTCGGCTGTTTCTGGATGGTGAGTTTGACGCCCGCGACGCCGTCGAAGCGCACCCGCAGCCGCTCGTCCTCGTGGGTGTCGCGGACCTCGGCGAGTTCCTGCAACGGCAGACTGTGGCCGCCCGGTACCACGATCGGCAGCTGGCGGATCTCCTCGACACGCTGAAAGCGTCCGTCGGTGCGGCTGCTGTATTCGCGTGCCCCGGCGTGCAGCCGGCCGGCGGCCACGTCGCGGTTGGCCGCGCGCAGCCGCGTGACGAGGCCGTCGGGGGTCAGGCCCACCGCCGCCAGGCGCTCCAGATCGGGTAGTACCTGGATCTCGCGCACCAGGCCGCCGCCGACCTCGGTGGAGGCCACACCGGGCAGGTTGATGAACGACCGGGACAGCGAGTAGTCGACATAGCTGCGCAGTTCCACGGGGTCGAGGTGCGCCGAGCTGACGACGAATTCCGCCACGGGTATCTGCTGCGGGTCACTCTTGTAGATGATGGGCGGATCGATGGTCGTGGGCAGGAAGCGCATGGCCCGGTCGAGACGGTTGCTGGCATCACGCAGCGCAATATCGATGTCGGTGCCGTAGGGGAACCACATGTCCACCGCGCTCTCACCTTCCTTGCTGGTGGAGATCAGGGAGATGACGTTTTCCGTGATCGCCAGCTGTTCTTCCAGGTTGCGGGTGATCTGGTCCTCCATGATGCTCGCCGAGACGCCCGGATCGAGGATGCGCACGCGCACCTCGGGATAGACGATGTTCGGCAACAGGTCGACCGGCAGGCGCAGCGAGAAGAAGAAGCCCAGTACCACCACGGCGAGCGCGATCATGGTGACGCCGATGGGGTGGCGGATCGACCAGGCGGCGAGCCCGCCGCTGCGTCCGGGCGCGGCCGGGGGTTGCGACGTGCTCATGGCCGGGGTGTCGGCGGGGCGTCCGCTGTGGCGACGATCTTCACCGGTTTGCCGGCGGCCAGATTGATGAAGCCGCGGGTGATGACCCGGTCGCCGTCGGCGAGCCCGTCGACGATCTCGATGCGTTCGCCAAGCGCCATGCCGCTGTGTACCGGCGTGCGGCGGGCGTAGCCTTCGGCATCGATGGTGTAGACGTACTCGCCCTGCGTATCCTGACGCAGGGCCGCGAGCGGCACGCTGCGCCGCGGCCGTACCTCCCCGGGCAGATAGACGCGGCACAGCTGGCCCGCCTGGGCGCCCGGCGGCACGGGGTCGAGGGCGATCTCGACCATACCCTGCCGGGTGTTCGCATCGACGGTGGGATGGATGCGGTCGATGCGGCCGGCATAGATCGCGGCCCCCAGCGCGTCGATACGTACCGTGACGGCGTCGCCGACGCTGAGCGTGGGCAGGATCAGCTCGGAGATTGGCACCTCGGTGACCAGCGAATCCGGATCGGCCAGGGTCAGCAGGTGGGTGAAGCGCGGTGCGGCGTCGCCCGGCTCGACCATGCGTTCGGTGATGACGCCGTCGAACGGTGCCCGGATGGCGGTATAGCCCAGGCGCGTCTTGAGCAGTGATTCCTCGGCCTCGGCGATGCGCAGGGTGGTCTCGGCGCGCAACTGTTCGTCCTCGGACACCAGCTTGCGGCCGGCCAGGCGCTGCAGGCGCGTGAGGTCCTGTTCGGCCTGGCGGCGGTTGGCCTCGGCCTTGTTCAGCTCGGCGCGCACCAGACGGTCGTCCAGCTGCAGCAGCAGGGTGCCGGCCTTGACCCGGTCACCTTCGTATACCGCCAGCGTCTCGACCCGTCCCTCCTCCTGACTGTGCAGGCGCACGATGCGGCGGGCGCGCAGCGTGCCGGTACGCACGACGGTCTGGGCCAGCGGTTCGGTGGCGATGGTCGCGACAGTGACCAGCACGGGCTGGTCGACGCGGGCCGCGTCTTGCCCGGGCGCAGATTGCCGGTCGCCACAGGCGCCCAGCAGGATGAGCAGCGCAGCGCCGAGGATAATCCGCGCCGGTCGTGCGTTACGGGAGTGATAGGGAGGCATATGGGGGAATGGTATCAACAAGCCTTCTGGGGCGCAGCCACGACTGTGGCCATATCCTGGACGTCCCGCGGTGAAGGGGTTTAGGCCCCGTCCGACCCGCCTGTTAGACTAGGGGCCCGTCGGGATTTGGGGCTGATCTACCGCGCCGGTGGGATAGCCGTCCATTGTTTGATCCTGCTCGTCAAATAGCTACGGCTATTGTCCGCGAAGGATCAAAGAAATGACCTCGCTTTCCCACCCGGCGCGCTATGATCGCCCAGGTCCGACAGGCTCCTGGTGGGCCTCCTGCCGGCCAGGAATCCAAGTTCAGGAATCCGATATGCAGATCAGTATCATCAGCGGCAGTCACCGGCACGACTCCCAGAGCGAGAAGGTCGCGCGCCACGTCGAGGCGAGTTTGAAACAGCATGGCTTGTGTGCGCAGACTTGGTTGCTCAGTCTGGCCGGCAACCCGCTGCCGTTGTGGGATGAGGGCGTCTGGGACGGCCACCCTGAATGGGAGGCGCAGCTGGGGCCGCTGGCGGAGCAACTGCACGCCAGCGATGCCTTCGTGATCGTCTCGCCGGAATGGCATGGCCAGGTACCGGCGGGCCTGAAGAATTTCTTCCTGCTCTGGGGCAAGGGTGAGCTCGCCCACAAGCCCGCGCTCATCGTCACGGTGTCGTCCGCCGACGGCGGTGCCTATCCGGTCGCCGAGCTGCGCATGAGCAGCTACAAGAACAACCGCATCTGTTACATCCCCGAGCAGATTGTCGTGCGCAACGTCGAGACGGTGCTCAACGACGATCCCGCCGCCAATGACGAAGCCGCCGATGCGTATTTCCGCGATCGCATCCGCTACGCGCTGACCCTGCTCAGGGAATACGCCATCGCCCTGCGCCAGGTGCGTGCCAGCGGCGCGGCGGACCGGTCGGTGTACAAGAACGGGATGTGACGATCCGCCGGGCACCGGACGCTGCGCTCGGTCGCTGTCATCCGGGCAGTGCGTTGCCTGGATGGCCTGGCGACGGGTGCCAAGGGCGGTGCGTGGCTGACAGGTGAGCGATCACCTGCCGCGCCACAACGCCGGATGCCGCCCGAGTGCTTGGAGCATCGGTCGGAAATTCAGGTCATCAGGCACAACCACGCGTGCGTCGGGTCACTCGTCGCAGACATGTCCAGCCGCGTGGTCATCCGCGATATCCGCATACGGCAGCGATTGCATTTGCGGCATCATCCCCTGCATCTCCTTGCCGCACTCGGCCATGGCCTGCACGGCCGGCTCCTTCGCGACCTGCATACCGTACGCCACGGCCCGGGCCTGCGCCGCATCACGCTTGCCTTGCATACACAGCGTCTTGACTTCCGCCTCCACCTGCTCGGCTTGCTCGCCGAGCCGTTCCAGCGCTGCCTGATCGACGTTTTCCATACAGGTCTGCAGCGCCTGCATACCCTGCATCATCTGTTGCATGGTCGCCTCGTTCATGCCGACAGACAGCTGAGCATGCGCGCTCAAGGTGAGGGCGGTGAGTGCGGCGAAGGCGGCGGGTCGGATCATGGCGGATATTTCCTCGGTTCGGGATGAGTAAGCAGATGGGGACAATTAACCACAACGGACACGGCGGTGCAAAAGGAAGACGCGGCACACCGTGAGCAGGTGCTGTAGTCTTCGTGGGTCGCGGTAAACGTGCCCGATCGCACGAATCGGGTGACGGTGCAGCCGGCACCTTCATGCCGGTGGCCTGAGCGGTGTTACAGAGACGGGTTCTCGTCGGGTTCCGGTGTCGCTTCGAGCATCTCACCGACCTCCAGCCAGCGCTCTTCCGTCGTTTCTAACTCGCTGTCCAGCGCCGACTTCTCCACCAGCAGTTGCTGCAGACGCCCTTTCTGCGCCGCCTCGTAGAGCGTGCTGTCGCCGAGCGCGGCTTCCAGTTCCGTCTGCCGCGTGTGCAATTTCTCGAGCTGCGCATCCAGCTTCTTGAGTTCGTTGCGCAGCGGCTGCAGGCGCTGGCGCTGTGCGGCCTCCTGGCGCTTGCGCTCGCGGCGGGCGGTGGCGCTGTGGGCCTTGTCTTCGCTGTCTTCGCTGCGGGATTCGCTGGTGCGCGCGCGCTGTTCCAGCCAGCGACGGTAGTCGTCGAGGTCGCCGTCGAAGGGTCGTGCGTGGCCGCCGGCGACGAGCAGAAAATGGTCGGTCACGGTGCGCAGCAGGTGGCGGTCGTGCGAGACCAGCACCACGGCGCCGGGGTAGTCCTGCAGCGCGAGTTCCAGAGCCAGTCGCATCTCCAGGTCGAGGTGGTTGGTCGGTTCGTCGAGCAGCAGCAGGTTCGGTGCCTGATGGACCAGCAGGGCCAGCACCAGGCGCGCCTTCTCACCGCCCGAGAACGGCGCGACCGGTGACTCGGCGAGCGCGCCGGAGAAACCGAAGCCGCCGAGGAAGTCGCGCAATGACTGCTCACTCGCGCGCGGCGCCAGGCGCTGCAGGTGTAACAGCGGACTGGCGCCGGTATCCAGCTGTTCGAGTTGGTGCTGGGCGAAGTAGCCGACATCCAGGTCGGGCGCACCCGCACGCTGGCCGCCGAGCGGTCCGATCACGCCGGCGAGCAGCTTGATGAGGGTGGACTTGCCCGCGCCGTTGGGCCCGAGCAGGCCGAGCCGGTCGCCGGGTGCGAGGCTCAGGTCGACGCCGGAGAGGATCACCTTGTCCGCATAGCCCGCCGACACCCGCTCCAGTTGCAGCAAGGGATGTGGCAGCTTTGCTGGCAGGGGGAATTCGAACTGGAACGGCGAATCCACGTGCGCGGCGGCGATGCGCTCCAGGCGTGCCAGTGCCTTTATACGGCTCTGTGCCTGCTTGGCCTTGGTCGCCTTGGCCTTGAAGCGATCGATGAAGCGCTGGATGTGGGCGATCTCGCGCTGCTGACGCTCGAAGGCGGTCTGCTGCTGCGCGAGCTGTGCGGCGCGTTGGGTCTCGAAGTCGGAATAGTTGCCGGCGTACAAACGCACCTGCCCACGCTCGATGTGCAGGATATGCTGCACCGTGCGGTCGAGGAACTCGCGGTCGTGCGAGATCAGCAGCAGCGTGCCCGGGTAGCGGCTGAGCCATTCCTCCAGCCACAGCACCGCGTCGAGATCCAGATGGTTGGTCGGCTCGTCGAGCAGCAGCAGGTCGGAGCGGCACATCAGCGCCTGGGCGAGATTGAGGCGCATGCGCCAGCCGCCGGAGAACTGTGCGACCGGCAGGTGCTCCTGGTCGGCTGTGAATCCGAGCCCATGCAGCAGTCGCGCCGCCCGGCTGGGTGCGCTGTACGCGTCGATGGCCTCGAGCTGGGCATGGAGTGCGGCGATGTGCGGGCCATCGTGCGTGGCCTGCCGGTGAGGCGCCTGCGCCGAGAGACTGTCCTGGGACCCGGCGGCGCGCAATTGCTTCTGCAGGTGCTCCAGTTCCGCGTCGCCGCGCAGCACGTAGTCGAGGGCGGGCAGCTCCAGGGCTGAGGTCTCCTGAGCGACCTGGGCGATGATCCAGTGCGCGGGGACGCGGCACTCGCCGGTGTCGTTCTGCAGCTCGCCGCGCAGCAGCGCGAACAGGCTGGACTTGCCGCTGCCGTTGGCCCCGGTCACGCCGACGCGCTGGCCCGCGTGCAGGGTCACGGTGGCATCGGAAAACAGCTGGCGCGGACCGCGCCGCAGGCTGACATTGCGGAGTTCGAGCATGGGCGCGCAGTGTACCAGCCGGCGCCTTATTCCAATAGAAAGCCGGGGTTTGCATTCACCGGGGAAATACCCCAGCCTTGGCATCCGAATCAGGACTGGATAGACCGGCATGAACGCATTCGATGCACCCTTCGAGCCCCGCAACGATCTGGCGCAGCGATCGATGGCGGCCCGGGAGGGCGACATCCCCGGCCCGGAGATGATCGACCCGATGGCGGGGCGGAGCTGAAAGCCCTGCAACACCCAGCATGAGCCTCTCCGATCCCTATCTGTTCGTCGAACGCGACGATCAGCTGCGTGAACTCTGTACGCGCCTGGCGCAGTCCGACTGGCTGACCGTCGATACCGAGTTCCTGCGCGAGCGTACCTATTATCCGCAATTGTGTCTGATCCAGATCGCCTCCGCCGACGAGGTGGCCTGCATCGACCCGCAGCAGGTGACGTCCCTCGATCCGCTGGTGGCGCTGTTCGCCGATCCCCGTATCCTCAAGGTGTTTCACGCCGCGCGCCAGGACCTGGAGCTGTTCTGGCACAGCCACCGCATGCTGCCCGCCGCGTTGTTCGACACCCAGGTGGCGGCACCGCTGCTGGGCTACTCCGAGCAGATGGGGTATGCGGCGCTGGTGAAGGAGCGCCTCGGCCTCGAGCTCGACAAATCCGAGACCCGCACCGACTGGTCGCGGCGCCCGTTGACGGCCTCACAGCTGGAGTACGCGGCCGCCGATGTGCGCCATCTCGCCGAACTGTTCCCGGTCATGCGCGACGAGCTGGCCGGACACGGTCGACTCGATTGGTTGGCGGACGATTTCGCGACCCTGACCGATCCCGCGACCTACGAGAACCCACCCGACCAGGCCTGGCGACGCCTGCGCGGGCTGCAGAAATTCCGTGGGCCGGCGCTGGCCTGCGCCCAGGCGCTGGCCGCCTGGCGCGAGCAGCGCGCCCAGCTGGAGAACCGCCCGCGCAAATGGGTGCTGGATGACGCTGCGCTGCTGACACTGGCGCGCATCAAGGTGCAGTCGGTGAACGATTTCAAACGGGTGCGCGGTCTGCAGCCTGCGGTGATCGATCGCTACGGAGCGGAACTGCTGACCCTGCTCGAGGCCGCCCGCGGCCGGTCCCCGGAACCGCTGCCCGACAGCGCGCGGCCACAGGCACTCAGCGAGGATCAGGAGGCCGCGGTCGATGTACTCGCCGGCGTACTGCGGCAGCTGGCCGCGGCACAGACGCTCAACCCCGCCAGCATCGCCTCCCGCAAGGACCTGCAGAATCTGGTGCGTGGCGAGCGTGCCCACTCGCCGCTGCTGCGCGGCTGGCGCCGTGGTGTGGCCGGCGAGCAACTGCTGGACGTGCTCGAGGGTCGCCGCCGGCTGCATATCCAGCCGGGTGGTCTGGTGGTGGAGGACTGAAGCCGCTCAACAAGCTCTGGAACCTCTAGGTCCGGATGCCATGCCCCTTGTTCAGCAGATACAGGCTGAAGACGAACAGGGCCGTGACGAAGCCGAGAATGATGGCGTACGACGACCACAGGCCGATGTCGCTGACGCCGAGGATGCCGTAGCGAAAGGCGTTGACCATGTAGAGGATGGGATTGATCAGCGATGCCTTCTGCCAGAACTCGGGCAGCATGTCGATGCTGTAGAAGATCCCGCCCAGATAGGTCAGCGGCGTCAACACGAAGGTCGGGATGATGGTGATGTCGTCGAAGCTATTGGCGAACACGGCATTGATCAGTCCCGCCAGCGCGAACAATACCGACGTCAGCACGACCACACTGGCCGCAATCCACAGGTTGTGTATCTGCAGCTTCGAAAAGAACAGCGAGGTGAGCGTGACGGCGATGCCCACGGTGATGCCACGCGCGACCCCGCCCGCCACGAAGCCACTGATGATCAGGTAATTCGGTATCGGTGCCACCAGCATCTCTTCGATGTTGTGCTGAAATTTGGAGCCATAGAACGACGACACGACATTGGCGTAGGAGTTGGTGATCACCGCCATCATGATCAGACCGGGGACGATGTAATCCATGTAGCGGAAGCCACCCATGTCGCCGATCTGTGAGCCGATCAGATTGCCGAAGATGATGAAGTACAGCGCCGTGGTGATCACCGGCGGCAGCACGGTCTGGATCCAGATACGGCTGAAGCGCAGGACCTCCCTGACCAGGATGGTCTGGAAGGCGATGTATTTTTCGCGTGGCGTCATACGATCCCCCGTCGCTCGCCGGCGCTGTCCCTGACCAGGCCTACGAACAGCTGCTCCAGGCGGCCGGTCTTGTTGCGCATGCTCAGTACCTCGACACCGTGGCGCGTCAGCTCCGTGAACAGCGCGTTGACGTTGCTCGCCTTGGCTACGGTCACTTCCAGCGTGGTCTCGTCCAGGAGGGTGATGTCGTAGCCGGGGATCGTGGGGCAGGCATCGATCGGCGCCTTGAGATCCAACACGAAGGTTTCCGTGTGCAGCTTGGCGAGCAGTTGTTTCATGCTGGTGTTCTCGATGATCTGCCCCTCATCGATGATGGCGATGTTGCGGCACAGGCTTTCCGCCTCTTCCAGATAATGCGTCGTGAGGATGATGGTTGTCCCGTCGGCGTTGATGCAGCGCAGAAAGTCCCACATGGAGCGGCGGATCTCGATGTCCACGCCAGCGGTCGGCTCGTCCAGGATCAGCAACCGCGGCCGGTGTACCAGGGCGCGCGCGATCATCAGCCGCCGCTTCATACCGCCCGACAGGTCGCGGGCCGGGCTGCGGCGTTTTTCCCACAGACCCAACTGGCGCAGGCAGTATTCCGCGCGGACGACGGCCTCCCGGTGGGGTATGCCATAGAAGCCGGCCTGATTGACCACGATCTCCACCACCGGCTCGAACACGTTGAAGTTGAATTCCTGCGGCACCAGGCCCAGGCAGCTCTTGGCCGCGGCGAGGTCGGTATCCATATCGTGGCCGAATACCTCGACTGTGCCGCTGGTCTTGTTGACGAGCGATGCGATGATGCCGATGGCGGTGGACTTGCCGGCGCCATTGGGGCCGAGCAGGGCGAAAAAATCACCCTCCAGGACATCCAGATCGATACCCTTCAGGGCGGTGTAACCGTTGGCGTAGGTCTTGGTGAGCTTGCGCAGAGACAGTGCGGTGGTCATGACATCGGGTATCGGGCGGCCGATCTTGGGGGCGCTCCAGTGTAGCATGCGCCCGCCGGCCGGCATGGCCCGGTGGCTCGGAACGCGTGCCCCGGTTGCCTCTTCAAGGCGCCTCAACTACCTTTTCACTGTGGTCTTTCGGCGTTCGGCGGACCAGCCCGCCGTTGCGGAGGCGTTGCCGGTTGGGTCACAGGCCGAGGTATGCAAGCCCATGATACGGATAGGTGCGAAGGGCGTGGTTGCATTGGGGCTGGGGCTGTGGTCGCTTGTGATGATGGCCGCGCCACCGGCAGACCGGCTCGTTCTGGGTCTGCCTCCCTATCTGGCCGCGACCGAGCTGGAGGCGCGGTTCCAGCCGCTCACGCAGTACCTCACTGGGCAGCTTGGGGTTCAGGTCCGGCTGCGCGTCGCGCACAGCCACGCGCAGCACATCGAGCAGGTCGGCCGTGCGGCCGTGGATATCGCCTTCGTCTCGTCGACCGCCTATCTGTCGCTGGTCGAGCGCTATGGTCCACGCCCGCTGCTCGGCCGGTTGGAGGTCGACGGCCGCGCGGCGTTTCACGGTACGATCTTCGTGCGGTCGGATGCGTCGATCCGCAATCTTGATCAGCTCACCGGGCAGCTGTTCGCCTTCGGCAGTGAATATTCCGCGACGGGTTACCGGGCGCCGCGCGAACTGTTGCGGCGGGCCGGCATCGATCTCCTGGACCTGGGGGGCTACCGTTTTCTCGGCAGCCCCGAAAATGTGGCACTGGCTGTGCTGTCGGGCGACTACGCCGCCGGCGCGGCGCGCGCGGAGGTCTTCGAACGCTACCAGGCACGGGGGCTGCGGGCGATCGCGGTGACACCGCCGATCCCGGAGGATCTGTTCGTCGCCAGTGCCCGTCTTCCCCCGGCGCAGGTGACGCGCCTGCGCGAACTCCTGCTCGCGCTGCGCGACAGCGAGTCGGGCCGGGCGGTACTCAGGGCAATCCGTCCCGAGGTCACCGCCATCGTCGCCGCGAACGCTGGCGGCTACGCGGCATTGCGCGAGCTGCTCGGTGGGGCTGAGGCCACGCCCGCGGGGCCGATGGGCGCGGGTAGCACGCCATGATCAGGTACCTCGCCGGTCGTCACCGCGACCTCTATTGGGCGACATTGGCGTTGCTGCTGGTGCTGGTCCTGGTCGCGGACGCCCTGCTGATCAGCCGCGAATATCACGAGGTCTACGCCCGTCAGCGTGATGCGGCCAAGGCCGAGCTCGGGTTTCTGGCCGGCTTGATCACCGAGTCGCTGACCAGCGAGCAATACCATCTGGCCGAGCTGCTGGTGGACAGCTGGGGGCGGCAGCATCCTGAGGCCATCCACCTGTCGGTGGAGACACAGGATGGCTTCGTGCTGGCGCGCTATGGTGGCGAACCGACCGGGGCGGACGGTACGGATCGACTGCTGCTGTCGCAGACGATCACCTACGGCTATGCCCGCGAAGCGCGCCTCAAGCTGGAGGTGGACCTGCGCGGGGCCGGGGTCGCGGTCCGCCGCTACACCCTGCAGATCGTCGGTGGCACGGTGGTGCTGCTGGCACTGTTCGGGCAGCTGCTGGTACTGCTGGATCGCAGTCGGCAGCAGCGGGTACTCGAGGCATGGGCACACCAGGACGGGTTGACGGGCATCGGCAACCGGCGCCGTTTCGAACAGATGCTGGAGATGGAATGGCGGCGCGCACGGCGCAGCCAGACCCCGCTGGCGTTGATCATGGCCGATCTGGACGCCTTTAAGGCCTACAACGATGCGCTCGGTCATCTGGCCGGCGACGACTGCCTGCGACAGGTGGCGGCGGTGCTCGCCCGCCAGGCGGTCCGCCCGGCGGATCTGGTGGCGCGCTACGGTGGGGAGGAATTTGTCGTGGTGCTGCCGGACACGGAGCTCAGCAGCGCGCGGCATCTCGCCGAGCAGATGCGCGCCGCCGTGGAGGGGCTCGAACTGGCACACCCGGCCGCCCCGGTGACCGGGCGGGTGACGCTCAGCCTGGGTGTGGCGGCGCTGGTGCCGTTCGGCGAGGTGCCACCGACGGAGCTGATCGAACGCGCCGACCGCGCGCTCTATCGCGCCAAGCAGGCCGGTGGCAATCGTGTCGTCGTCGCCGCGGGCGAGGGGCCG
>Ga0172382_10008339_pt1 | contig 14470 bp, 13 predicted proteins | sample Leawel138RmetaG_FD_122245 | JGI IMG/M metagenome (GOLD analysis project Ga0172382, IMG submission 122245) | Leachate microbial communities from a municipal landfill in Southern Ontario, Canada - Leachate well 138R metaG | ecosystem: Engineered > Solid waste > Landfill > Unclassified | place...
CAAGAATAGACGGAAGGAGTTGATGTAACTAGTTCTTGGCAACATATAACCAAACATATAGTTCACATAACCATCACATTCATATAGGTTAACGTATTCCTCTTCACGGTATTCTAAAACCGCAACCTTATCGGGCATATCCAATCTTCGATATAAGTCCATCGCTTCACCAAGGGGAATGCGTTCGCGGTAAATCGGTAGATCCTGCTTAACGATGCGAAGCACTTCCTGATTAATCGCTTCAACATGTTCATTGCGCAGGCTATCATCTATTCCTTCTAATACAGCTAAAATTGAACGTGAAATGCTATAATTGAACTTTACTTTGGCTTTTGGATATAGATTTTTTACTGCCATTGCCAAAACATAGCGTAGTGTTGTTTCATAAATTCTAACAGCATCTGGATGATTATAGCTTAAAAACTCAATGACTGAATCTTTGACAACCAAATATGTCAGTTCTCTTAATCTGCCATCAACTGTAGCAGCTAAAATGTCTTTCAACCCCATTTGCTTAACTATTTCTTCTAAAGTTAAACTTTTTTCGTATTCATATACCTTTTCATTAATTGTTATTTTCATAGTTTCTCCTACTCATCTTCATCAAATAGATCAAGACGATTTATATGTATTTTTTGATCGTTATTGATAACGATATCTTCTGAATACAATTCAATTACTTTTTTCTTGGTTGCTTTTTTCTTTTTTAACACCGGTGTTTCTTTGTCTTCGCTTTGCTCAATGGTTGAGGCTGAAAAGATTTGAATCTCATAACCATCGCCATCTTGGCCAATATCAATCATCTTTTTACCAAATTTATTGCCGACGTATTTTAAATCACTTACTTTAAAATCAAAGCGTTTTTTATCAGTAACAATGCGAACCTCAACATCTTCCTTCTGCTGCAGTTGGGACAACCTAGCTGCCGAGACAACGAAATGTGGTTCCTTTTTTAACTGCTCTACAATCAATATTCCTCTTCTTCCTCTTCCATAAACCGGTAGTTCATCAACGAAGTCCTTAATAATGTGTCCCCGAACCGTTAATAAAATAAAATCATCTGAAGGATTGACGTACAATGCTTGAACCAAGTTATCATCTTCACTTAAGGCGATACTCTTTACTCCACCGGCTTGTAAACCATAGAGCGGTAATTCGCTCATATTATAACGAAGTGCGTAGCCTTTTTTAGTTATTCCTAAAATGTTTGGTCTTTCATATTGATCAACTGAAACCAAGAAGTCACCTTTTCCTAAGCGGATAGCTCTAAAGGGTTTATTAAACCGAGTGACATCAAAATCAGCAAGTCGAACTTGTTTCATCATGCCTTTTTTGGTGGCTAATAAAATGTTGTGTTTGGCTTCAAAGCTCTCAACACAAATGACTGATACGATTGTTTCACCACGCTCAATTGGAACAATGTTGTTAATGTAAACACCTAGATCCTTCCATTTTTGTTCATCGATTTTGTAGACAGGCAAATAAATATAGTTGCCTAAATTGGTAAACAATAACAAAGTATCCAATGTTTTTACTTCCTGCTCGAAGATTAATGAGTCATCTGCCTTAAGTCCATCCTGTTGCGAAGCTTGATAGCTTCTTGTGTTAGCGCGTTTGATGTATCCTTCTTTTGAAACACCGATAAAGACGTTCTCAATACTAATCAATTCCTTATGATCAATCTTAATATTCTCAATTTCATTTTCAATTTCGGTTCTTCTATCGATGCCTAAACGGTTTGAGACATCGAGCAGTTCCCGTTTAATGACTCGTTTCAATGCATGTTCACTTGATAGAATATGCTTTAACTCCAAGATTCTTTCTTGTAAGTTTTTATCCTCCTGTTCAAGTGCCACTATGTCTGTATTTGATAGACGATACAACTGCAACGTTACGATTGCTTCAGCTTGAATCTCTGAAAAATCAAAGGCAGTCATGATGTTTTCCTTGGCATGTTGCTTGTTTTGTGATTTACGGATTATTTTAATAATATCTTCGACCACTGAAACCATTTTGATTAAGCCTTGAACAATATGTTGTCGCTTTGTTGCGCGATCCAGTTCATAGTTAGATCTGTTTGTAACAATTTCTTTTTGATGCAAAACGTAGCTCTTTAAGATCGGAATTATTCCCACTAAGACAGGGCGATGATTTAAAATAGCGACCATATTATAATGGAAAGCAACCTGTAAACTTGTTGATTTGTACAAAAAGTTTAAAATGAATTGTGGATCGGCACCTTTCTTTAAATCAATCGCAATTCTTAATCCTTCCTGGTCAGTTTCATCCCTTATTTCCAAAATATCATCAATCTTCTTGTCAATTCTTAAAATGTCAATTTCCCGAACAAGATCAGCCTTGTTTACTTCAAATGGTATTTCGGTAATGACAAGACGATCCTGACTTTTGGACATCTCTTCAACAATGGCCTTTGCCCGAATAATAATTTTTCCTGAACCTGTTTCCAAGGCACTCAAAATACCCTGTTTTCCTTGAACAATTCCTCCAGTAGGAAAATCAGGTCCAAGCACAACCTGGGTCAGTTCATTTAGTGTTACATTCTCATTATCGATGTACATCAGTGTTGCAGTGATGATTTCCTTGAGATTATGCGGCGGAATTTTTGTGGCATATCCTGCACTGATACCTGCAGCACCATTGACTAATAGATTAGGAAACTTTGCTGGTAAAACGACTGGCTCCAATTCCTCATCATCGAAGTTTGGAACTAGCGGTACTGTTCTTTTATCAATATCCTCCAATAAAACTTCAGCTGCCCTTGACAATCTTGCTTCAGTGTAACGCATTGCAGCAGCTGTGTCACCATCAATTGATCCATTATTGCCATGCATATCAATTAAAGGCACATTCATTTTAAAACTTTGGCTTAGACGTACCATTGCATCGTAAATACTTGAGTCACCATGAGGATGATATTTACCCATAACTTCGCCAGCGATTCTAGCTGACTTTTTATATGGTTTATTATGAAGCATACCCAGTTGATGCATCGCATATAGAATACGTCTTTGAACAGGTTTTAGACCGTCTCTTACGTCTGGTAAAGCTCGATCCTGAATGATATACTTCGAATAGCGTGCAAAACGCTCAGAAACAATGTTTTCCAATGTTTCTTCGAGGTGTTTTTCAATAAATTTATCAACTTTTTTCAAAACACTCATATCAATCACCTTTTTCTATTTCAAAGTCATCATTAACTTCAAAATCAACGTAATCTTCAATCCAAGCGCGTCGAACTACAACATCATCGCCCATTAAAACGGAGATTCGTTTGTCAGATGAACTTAGATCATCAATTTGAACCTGAATCAATGTCCGCTTCTCTGGACTCATGGTTGTTTCCCATAATTGATTGCTATTCATTTCACCCAAGCCTTTATAGCGTTGAATAGAATACGAACCTTCCTGAATGAACTGTTTCATTTCATCGTCAGTCCAGGCGTAGTGAATCTCTTCTTTTTTGCCTTTTTTAATTGTAATCTTATATAAAGGTGGCTGTGCTATAAACAGTCTTCCGTCTTCAATCAAAGGACGCATGTAACGGAAGAAAAATGTTAGCAGCAACACTTGAATATGTGCTCCGTCAGTATCAGCATCAGTCATAATGATCACTTTTTGATATTGGCATTTCTTAAGATCAAAATTATTGCCGAAATCAGCCCCGATAGTATGAATAATGGTTGCGATTTCTTCATTTCTTAAAATAGCATCAACTGATGTTTTTTCGGTATTAATTACTTTGCCACGAAGTGGTAAAATAGCTTGGAAACGTCTGTTTCGACCTTGTTTTGCTGATCCACCGGCGGAATCGCCCTCAACTAAAAACAATTCATTGATCGATTTGTCCTTACTTTGAGCGGGGGTAAGCTTTCCGGATAAAGAAATATCCTTTTTGGTCTTTGTTTTACCAGTTCTGGCTTCTTCCCTAGCCTTTCTGGCAGCATCCCTAGCTCTTTGAGCATGTTGTGCACGACCGATGATTGCTGATGCAACATCTTTGTTTTCTTCTAAATAAGTTGTCATAAACTCATAAAAAACGCTGTCTGTTGCATTTCTAGCTTCAGGTGTGCCTAGTCTTCCTTTGGTCTGTCCTTCAAATTCTAAATACTGCTCTGGAATTCTTAAGGAAACAATCGCCGTAAGGCCTTCACGGATATCTGCTCCATCCAGATTGCCATCTTTTTCTTTAATTAAAGTATACTTACGAGCATAATCATTAACTGCTCGAGTCAAAGCTGATTTAAAGCCGATTTCATGGGTTCCACCATCTTTAGTCCGAACATTGTTTACAAATGATAGAACCGTTTCGGAGTAACTCTTTGTAAACTGGAAAGCAATATCTAACTCAATTTCCTTTTTGTCTTTTAATGCATGTTTTTCTTGAATCAAGTGGGTTGGATGAAGTGTTTCACGACCTTTATTAATGAAATCAATGTATGATTTTATTCCATCAGAATAGAAAAAGGTTTCTTTTTGATTGGTTCGCTGATCAATTAATACAACCTTTAAATTGGCAATTAAAAAAGCTACTTCACGTAAACGATCACGAATTAGATCGTACTGAAACAAAGTGGTTGAAAAAATCTTTGGATCAGGTTTAAAATAAACGCTTGTTCCCGTCTTTTTAGTTGTTCCCAATTGTTTCAATGGTTCTATTTTCGAACCGCCTTCTAAAAAGCGTTGTTGAAAAATACCGCCATCGCGGTAAATAGTAACTTCTAAAAACTGACTTAAAGCATTGACAACTGATGAACCTACGCCATGTAGTCCCCCAGAAACCTTATAACCACTTTCATCACTAAATTTTCCACCCGCATGCAAAACAGTAAAAATGACTTCCGTTGTGGGACGACCAGAACTATGTTTCTTATATGGCATACCACGACCTTGGTCAACTACTTCGATACTGTTGTCTGCTTTAATTGTCAAAACGACCTCTTGGCCAAAGCCAGCAAGTGATTCATCAACTGCATTATCAACAATTTCCCAAACAAGTTGGTGTAACCCTCTGCTGTCAGTTGAACCAACATACATCCCGGGTCTCTTTCTAACCGCCTCTAAACCTTCGAGGACTTGAATTGATTTTTCATCATATTGTTTCATTAATCATACTCTTTTCTTCTTCATTGACTGCCTTTATTATATCAAAAAAGATAGTCAACTACAATGATATGCCTATATTTTTGTTTTTGATTGAATTTATTTTTTGCCGTGCTATAATAAATTTAAACGAGGTGAGGCATATGATTGTTTTCGGTGTAATTTCATTTCTTTTGCTTTCATATTTTGTTGGTGCAATACCAAACGGATTAATCATTGGCAAAATCTTTCGCAAAATCGATATAAGGGCGTACGGTTCAAAAAATACAGGCGCAACAAACGCAGTTCGTGTTTTAGGTATAAGACTAGGTTCAATTGCGTTTTTGCTTGATATCTTAAAAGGTGTATTCGTCGTTTCATTACTGACTTTCGCTAAGCTTGATCAGTTTTATTTGTTGTTTGGCGGCAAACTAGATATTCGGATCATATACGGTTTTATTGCTGCTGTTGGCCATGTTTTACCCATTTATCTCGATTTCCGTGGCGGCAAGGCAGTTGCCACATCTGGTGGAGCAGTTTTTGCAATTGAATGGACCATCGGTTTATTTGGTTTAATTGTCTTTGCGATAATCGTTTTAAAAACAAAGTTCGTTTCATTAGCATCGACGATCACTTCTGCAATAATTGTGTTGTTGTTTATTCTGCGAATCTTCTTTTTAGAGTTCTTTAACTTAACAATTGAAACATACCTTTTAGAAGTCGGTCTATTAATCGGTTTAGGTACAATCATTATGATTAGACATAAAACAAATTTTAAACGTCTAAAAGAAGGTAAGGAAAACCAATTTACTGTTTAAATAAAAAAAGGCCTCAGCCTTTTTATTTATATTGGTTCATGGATGCCATGATTTGACGAACCTGCTTTTCAGAAGGTGTACGACCCATTTGACGCATCATTTCGCGAATCATTTGCTCATTTACTGGTGGATTTTTTTCTAGATAACGCTTAAACCACACACGCGATAAAAAGAATCCTACTATTGCACCAACTAACAATGCTACTACAATCAAGACGATAATTAACCAGGTTTGCATCTTCTCACTCCTCATCTGTTGCCTTTATTTTACTTTATTAACATACAAATTACAAGTACATTATACATTGACAGATAATTTTTGATCAGATATACTAGAATCATTATTTTAAAGGAGCAACTATGGATTATTTTTTAACTTTTTTCTCATTTATTGCATCAACGTTTTTCATTGCCAATATTCTCTATATTGTCCTTCAGCGTAAAAAAACATTGCCCTATCTCTTTTTGGGTCTTTATCATGTTTTTGCAATTTTTGAATTGATTAATTTTATTGCCAGCGGGGCTGGTGGTCTTGCTGTTTTAGTTTATGTTCTAATTCGGATTGTTCCAGTTACACTGGGATCAGTTTTGTTTATTTATTATACCGGTGGTAGTTTAGGAATACCAATTAAAAAATTCAGATCCAAAAAACTTAAGAATACGATCAAGTATGATGTCATTCCCCTCAGGTTTGAAAGACTGATGTTACTAGTGGGAATGATTTCAAGTCTTCTCATTGCTAGTTTATCCTTTATTTTTATCAATACATTAGTTACAAAATATATCATAATTATCGTATCTTTGATTGGTTTAATTGCAGCATTTGTTTTTTACTTGAAAAATAAACATATTCAAATTGAAAAGGTGATTATATTTGTTGGAAGAGATAAAGAACAGATCTATTCATACCAAATTCCTAGCAATTTACTAAACATACCGTTAAAATCCTTCTATGAAAGAACGGATTACATTATTGATCCAATTGGAATTGCCTATTATCAAGATGAGAAGCATTATTTATATTGGATTGGAACTTCACGGGAGTTGGATTTGAGCAATGAGGTTTTAACCAAGATACCAAATGTTCCCTATGCTTCCCATTTAGATGTCTTTAAGAAGTTCTCTTATCGAACTGTTTGGTTTGAGGCTAAAGATGAAATCGTGTCAATAAAAATGAATAAAAGAATAAAATAAAAACTCGGATCCGAGTTTTTATTTTACCTTTTGATAGATTGAAATTCTTTTTATGCCATAAGTTTTATCCTTGATCTTAAGAAAGCCTTCAGCTTCATTTGGTAGTTGGAGACTCTTTTTTGACTCATAGACAATATAGGCATCATTGCTTGTCTTGGTTTTTAATAAGGAAAAAAGCTGCTCATCAAAGCGAAAATCATAGGGTGGATCAATAAAAACATAGTCAAACTCAAAGTCTACACCATTTAAAAAACTAATTGCATCTTTTTGGATGACTTTCGCTTTCTCTGTTTCCCTTAGGGAGGTTAGGTTGGCAATAATTGTTTGAATCGCCTTTTTTTGGTAGTCAATAAAGTAGACAATATCTGCTCCTCGGCTGATCGCTTCTAAACCGTAGCTACCAGATCCGGCATATAGATCAAGAACGTTTCCATGAACTGATTGCTCCAGCATGTTAAAAACCGCTTGTCTAACCATATCTGCTGTCTCACGAGTTAGATTACTGTCAACCCTTTTTAACAAGCGGCTTTTATGCTTTCCACCAATAATTCTCATTCTGTTGGTGTATAGCCTGCTTTAATAATTGCTTCTTTGATTGCCTCAGCGTCTTCAACATCATCGAAGTTAACACTTTTGTCAGCTAAGTCAATCTCTGCGTCCAAATCATGCATGAAAAGTGTTTTTTTGATCTTTTCCGCACAATTCTTGCAATTCATATCACTAACTATAATTTTCATTTTACTTCCTCCGTTTGTAATTTCTTAAATCTAAATAAATTTAAACTCAAAGCATTTAAAACGACCATGATACTACTAAAGCCCATTCCAATACCAGCGATGGCCGGACTCAAATAGCCCATTGCTGCAAAAGGAATCACAACTATATTATAAATGAAGGCCCAAAAAAAGTTAACATAAATGTTTCTTAATGTTGCAAGCGATAAATCAATTGCCTTTGTTACCAAGCCAAGATCTGATGTCATTAGCATTACATCCGCTGTATCCAAAGCAATATCACTACCGTTTTGAACAGCAAAGCTAACATCAGCCATTTTTAAAGCTGGGGCATCATTGATGCCATCGCCAACAAAGGCGACAATATGACCCTCGTTCTGGATTTGCTGAACTACTTGTGATTTTTCATGTGGCAATACTTCATAGAAGACATGGTCTATGCCAAGTTGACCTGCAATATAATCAGCCGTAAGTTTTTGGTCTCCAGTAATGATATAAGGTGTTATGTTTCTTCTTTTTAACTCAATAATGACCGCTTTAGCGGAATCCTTTAGAGGATCACTGACTGCCATCATGTTAACGGCTTTACTATCAATTATTGTGAAGAAAATTGTTTTTCCCTGTTTTAGATACACATCTGGACTAAATCCAGAGATATCAACCTTTAACTGTTCAGCTAATTTCCTTGAACCAACATAAACTTCTTTTTGCGCAATTGTTCCTTTGATCCCTTGACCAATCAAAACTTCAAAGTTATCAACATCATAGAACCCTTTTTTCTTGTTTGCCTTAACGATTGCTTTTGCAATGGGGTGATTGGAGTGCTTTTCTAAAGACGCAGCATACTTTAACGTTTCCTGATCGCCTTCAAAATCAGTTAACTGTGGTTGACCTTCAGTTAATGTTCCAGTCTTATCAAAGGCGATTGCGGTAATCTTATTCGCAATTTCAAAAAACTCGCCTCCCTTATACAAAATTCCTTCTTTAAAAGCAATTCCACTACCAACGGCAATACTGGTTGGTGTAGCAAGGCCGAGCGCACATGGGCATGAAATGACTAAAACCGCCACAGCCGGTGAGAAGGCGATCGCAAACGAACTGCCGCCATTAACAAAAAAGATCCAGATCACAAAGGTAATTATACTAATGATTACGACTGCTGGAACAAAGACTGAAGCGATTTTGTCCGCTACTCTTTGTGCCTTTGGCTTAATCAAGGCGGTGTCCTCAACGGTTTGAATGATATGTGCCAAAACTGTATCACTGCCAACAGCTGTTACTTCAATCGTTAATGTCTCGATTGTATTCATCGTTGAGCCAACAACCTTACTGCCCTTTTCCTTTAGGGAAGGCATAGGTTCACCGGTTATCATTGCTTCATCAACATAACTTTTACCTTTTAAAACAATTCCGTCTAGCGGTATTTTTTCATTGGCTAAAACAATAATTGTTTCACCAACGCTAATTTCATCAACTGGTAATAATAGTTCAACACCGTCTCTTATAACCCGTGCTTCTTTCGCACCCAAACTGATCAGAGACTGTAGCGCATCATTCGTTTTTTCTTTAACTCTATTTTCAAAAAAATTACCCAGTAACACCATTAAGATAATAACGGCAGTTGTCTCAAAATATAGGTCAGGCATATGCATAGAACCAGTATGACTACCAAATTCATAATTTAAAGTTGTCAAAACACTATAGATGTAAGCTGCTGTCGTCCCCAAAACTACCAACGTATCCATTCCGGCGTTTCTAGCCTTTAATTGATGATAGGTAGCCCTAAAAAAGCGTCTGCCAACATAAAATAGGATTGGCGTTGCTAGTGCCCATTGAACGAATCCATTCATCAAAATTGATGGAACATAAATCCTGATCCCTAAATGGACAAACATCGTCCATAACAATGGAAACGACAAAACAGCTGCGACAATCAAATCAATCAAATCTTTTCTTTTTTGTCTTAGCTGCTCTTCGTTATTTAAAATTGGATAATATCCAATTGTTCTTAATTGATCCGCTAACGAATCTTCTGTAACTGTTTCATCTTCATAATTGAAGATTACTTTTTTAGCTGGTACGTTAACTTTCGCATCAATACCGTCTATTTCATTAAAATATGATTCAATCGATTTAGCGCAGTTTGCACAATCGATGTTACTCACTTTGATCGTTTTACGCATGCTGGTTCTCCTTTAGTGTACTTGCTGTTTGAATTAACTGCTTTAAATTTGGGTCCGATAAACGATAATAAACCATTTTACCTTTTTGGGTCCAGGTAACAAGCTTACTTTGTTTCAATGGTCTTAATTGATGCGAAACAGCGCTTTTTGTAATATTCAATAAATAGGCAATATCACAAACACACAATTCCTCTTCTGTAATTGCATTCAATATTTTCAATCTAGTCGGATTACTTAAAATTTTAAACAAATCAGTTGTTTGTTTAATCATACGCCCTGACCATGCTTTCGCTGAGACAATATCCAAAACGTCTTTATGAAAGACAGGGCACTGGCAGTTATCACCACAATTATGCATCTAACTCCTCCTTTATTATCAGTTGAATACTTGCTCAACTGTATTATATCACATGAAAAAGAGATGCACAAATAAAAAGCGCAAAATTAATTACGCTTAGTCTGCTAAGATTTGTTCAACTGTTTTTTGATCAAGACGTTTAATGACCGCAACTAACAGCTTAATTGTATTTTGATAATCTTCATAATGAATGATAGACGTATGTGAGTGCATGTAACGAGTTGGTACACATAATGAGATTGCTGCTGCACCGTGATGTGCTAAATGCATGTGTCCGGCATCGGTTCTACCACCAACGATGTAAGATTCCTGATAAGGAATATTTTCTTCTTTGGCGACATTAATCACAAACTCACGAAGTGCACGATGAGCAATTAACCCACCATCATAAAACAAAATTTGTGGTCCTTTACCCAGACTTTGCTCAACCGGATCGCCACCTGGAACGTCATTTGCTAAACCGGTGTCAACTGCAATTGCAATATCAGGTTTAACCATGTAAGAACTCGTCTTAGCTCCTCTTAAGCCAACTTCTTCTTGAACAGTGAAGACGCCAAACAGTTGATTCGGGAAGTCTGAGACCTGCTTTAACGCTTGTGCAACAACAGCACTACCAATTCTGTTATCCCAGGCTTTATTCATTAAGTAACTACCCTTACCAAAGACTTTGAAAGTAGTATGCGGGACAATCATATCACCAATTCTAACACCCAATTCAAGTGCCTCATCTTTGTCTTTAACGCCGATATCAATAAACATGGTGTCAATCTCAATCGCTTGTTTTCTTTTGTCAGCCGGGATAATATGTGGTGGCTTAACGCCTGTAATTCCATAGATGATTCCTTTATTAGTATGCACTTCCCATTCTTGGGCTAACATAACCTGTGAAAACCATCCGCCAACAGTTTGAAACTTTAAAAAACCATCTTTTGTGATTTGGGTAACCATTAGACCAATTTCATCCATATGGCCAGCGATCATCACGTGCGGACCCTTCTGTCCTTTTTTAGCAATCAAAGAGCCTAAGTTATCCGTCTCAACCGAATCAGCATATGGCTTAACATATTCCTTTAAATAGTTGCGAACAGCCTTCTCATTGCCGGGAATACCGGGTAAAGAAGAAAGCTCTTTGAGAAAGTTTAATTCTTTTTTCATAATCTTATATCTCCCTTTTATTTTGTCTGCATGAAAAAAGCCTAGAAAGCGGTGAGAACATGTTATGTTCACAGTGGGCATTTGCTTGTCTATAAATCGGGATTCCAATTGCTTGGCTTTCACGCCATTATAGTTCAACACCCTAAATAAAGCTTTGGGTTCCACGGGATGCTTCCTAGGTTACCCTTACTTTATCATTTTTTAAGCTTGATGTCAAGCAAATAGAAAGCGCTTACTTGCTACTATAAGCAAGCAGCTATTTTACCATAGTCTATTAATAATAGACTGAGATGCGTACGTATTGGCCGTTATAGCTTAAAAGACTTAGTAATAATGTTTGAATTTTTTCTTCAATCATATAATCAACATTTAGACACGGAAGATCAATTCTAACCGTTAGATAGCTTTCTTCACTCAGTGTCTCAAGGATCTGAACAGGGTATTCCCTTTGGAAACGAGTTAAGTCTTCTTTTGTTTCAAAATATGCAATAAAGGACAAAATAATTTTGCTTTCAATCTCTAATTCTTTCAGCAAGTTTGCTAAATTTAATGCTCTAGCTATAATATATGACGGCCGATGAAAAAACTTTTTTTCATAAATTAGTTTGTTTGGATCATCATCCAAAGTCATTTGAATTGCTAACTTAAACTTTGACTCCAAATATGTTTTAAAACGATAGGCCCTTTTTTCATGGCGATAATGAAAATCAGCATGTAAGTAAACATCTTCCCTGCCATATGCGTAAGCAGTGATGATAAAGCGGAAAAAATTCGCATAAACCAAAATATCATGAAAATGTTTTTGAAAGGTCTGTGATTTAACTTTTATCTTAAAAGAGCACACCTTTGAATAGCTTTCATTATAAACAAGCGGTTCAAACAAAGCATTTGCATACACATCCAAACGTTGGTCCAAGTCACGATACTCATAATAATCATAGCTTACTCTATGATAGTATTTATAGACTTCATATATCAATACGACAATTCCCATTAAAATAACGAGTCCTAAAAGCGTATATTTTACAACTGGTGCAATATTCGATACAATCAACAAGTAAATAAAGATTGGAAACAACAACAAAATTAAACCTCTAAATGTTGATGTAAAGCCCTTTTTATACATAATGAGCGTTAAAACAAAGATCACTAAAACGTTATAGAAGACAAAAAAGTTAGACCAGTCAAAATTATTAATATCGTTTGCAATACTATTCATGTTAATGATTAGCATAAAAATGCCAGATGCAAACAAGAAAATTGTTGTTAGCTGACGAAACTTTAAATAACTTCTTTTTGTGTATAATTTTCTTGTTTGAGGAAGATGATAAAAGTTTTTCATCTCTTTTCGATAGGTATAAAAGGGCCAATAGGATCCATATAATGAAACTCTAATCGGCAAAACCTCTTCAGCTGCTAGTTTTTTTTCTAAAAAGGATTCAAAATTAGCTAGAGGATTCAAAACGAACAATAATGTCCCAATTATTATTAGTGGAAATTGATAATCAATTGGTAATAAAAATAAAAATAGCGCTGTTGAAATACCATAAATCAAGTAAATCAATAATTTAGCGAGACCACCAAAAATATAGATTCCAGAATAGACTAAAACAGTAATGATGGACAGCAAAAAAATGCCCTGTCCCTTCAATTCTAGAAACGCTAAGACAAAGGGTAAGAGAATAATTACTAATAAACAGATTGATAATACAATAATTACGCGTCTTTTCATGTCCACCTCTATTTTTATTATATAAAAAAAGAGTAGTTTTTACTACTCCTTTTATGCTTTTTTAGTAGCTTTTTGAATTGCCTTCTTTGCAAGATCGCAATATGCTTTAAAATCGGCAGGTTGATGTACTGCAAGATCAGCTAGCATTTTACGGTTGACAGCAACATTTGCTAATGATAAGCCATGGATTAAATTTGAATATTTCATTTCATTTAATTTAGCTGCAGCATTAATTCTTGAAATCCATAATTTGCGAAAATCTCTTTTTCTTTGCTTACGATCACGATATGAATATGCTAGTGAACGCATCACTTGTTCATGTGCAGTACGATAAAGCGTTCTTTTTGAGCCAAAATAACCTTTGGCTAATTTTAGTATTTTTTTACGTCTCTTTCTTGTTACGACGCTGTTTTTAACTCGTGGCATCTTCTAATCCCCCTTATAGTAGGTTCGAAATTAGTCCCTTGATACGCTTTTTATCGCTATCAGAAACGTAAGTTTCGCCTCTTAATTGTCTGTTCTGTTTTGTTGTTTTTGATGCTGCTAAGTGGTTTTTATAAGCGTGTCCACGCATAAGCTTACCAGTACCTGTTACTTTAATTCTTTTTTTCAAGCCACTATGTGTTTTTTGTTTTGGCATGATGTAATTACCTCTTTCCTATTGATTGTTTGGTGCGACAACAGCAATAACATGTCTGCCGTCCATTTTTGGCTTCGATTCAACAGTTGCTCGATCGCCTAATTGTTCGATAAAGCGATTAATAACTTCAAATCCAACCTCGTTGTGTTTGATCATTCGACCGTAAAAACGAATTGTAATCTTGACTTTATCGCCTTTTTCTAAAAAGCGGATGCTATGTCTTAATTTAGTATCAAAGTCATGTTTATCGATTGTTGGACTTAATCTGATTTCTTTTAAATCAACAACAACTTGTTTTTTCTTCATTTCGCGTAGTTTCTTTTGTTGATCATAGCGATGTTTAGAATAGTCCATCAGTTTCGCAACCATTGGCTTGGAATCAGGCGAAACAACAACTAAATCCAAATCGCGATCAGTTGCAACTTTGAGTGCATCCTTCTTATGAATGATGCCAAGTTGATTACCTTCTTCATCGATGACTCTTAATTCTACGTTAGGAATCGATTCATTTACTAACTCGTTACTTTTGTTGACTGGTTTAAATGGTTTTATACAG
>Ga0172382_10008340_pt1 | contig 14469 bp, 18 predicted proteins | sample Leawel138RmetaG_FD_122245 | JGI IMG/M metagenome (GOLD analysis project Ga0172382, IMG submission 122245) | Leachate microbial communities from a municipal landfill in Southern Ontario, Canada - Leachate well 138R metaG | ecosystem: Engineered > Solid waste > Landfill > Unclassified | place...
GAAGAAAATACGCGTGTCTTAAAAAGTTCCGTCCTGCTCTCATAAAAAAGCCTCCCCGTTCAGGGAGGCTGCTCTAACGCGTCTCTCGAAAGTAATTACCAAAAGAGTATCACCAGTTGTCGACCATATCGTCGGGATCCCGGCTCTCTTCGGCAAACAGATCGGTAACTGCCCGCAGGTCATCAAAGTAGATGTAATAGGTACCATACGCTTCGTTGATATCGGCTTCGATGGTAAAACCCCGGATCTTCAAACCAGTTTCAGTGTTGTAGTGGGGGTTCCGCTGCATGATTGTCGGCGGAACGGCAACGGTGAGACGTTTCCAGCCACTGAAGTTCATGCGTCCCATGGGCAGAACGTTGACGTTTCCAAAGTAGTCTTCCAGGACGATGTTCAGACGGTGGTTGAAATTACGACCCACTACCCAGACCGAGAGAGTCTTGACGATACCCGGTACCGCCAGTGGGCGAACGGGTACAAGCGAAATGGTCGCAGCGCCCCGGCGATAGAAATCAGTTTTTACACCGATGACGTTCTCGTCGGTCGGTTCAATACCGGCGTCCACCTCCGCCTGAATGGGCTCCTTGCCCATGGGACTGCCCTGCACCCGTCGGTGCATGATCAGACCACGGTCTGCCGGAATCGAGGACAACCAGAAACCGGGATCTTCAAAACGATCGATGGAGATCTCCTGGAGGTTCTGCTGGGCCGTGTCAACCCCCAGAGTTGTCGGATCCGGTTCGGTCTCCTGGCCAAAGGCTGCAGCTGAACCAACGAGCAGGACAGCTACCACAAGCAATGCTATTCGTTTCATCGTTTATTTCCCCTCGCCTTCAGGCGCATTTGCCCACAACTCCCGAACGTATTCGGCATCTCGCAGCCGTTCACCGTCAAAGGGATCTCGGTACATATCAGTTTCAACTTTTATTTCATCCAGGTAGATAAAAAATCCGTTGACCCGCTCCTGCGGCCGCGTCCACATGACAATTTTCACCAGCTGCAGACCGCGGAGATCCGAACTGAACTCACCGTCCTGCAGTTCCGCTATGTATCGGGTGTCCTGGGGTATCCAGCCGGGAATGTCGATGCGCAGATTCCTCCAGCCACGGTGGTTGATGTTACCAAGCCGCAGAACGTGGGTCATACCGCGGTAGTCCCGGAGGTGGACGTCCATGTAGTAGTCAAAATTGGAGCCCCAAACCCAGATGTCCAGATTGTTGACCCGTCCGGGAATCGGAATCCCTCGGGGAACCTCTTCTCCGTCGGCGTTTTCTTTAACGGGTATAAACTCCAGAAAGTTGTACCCCTGCCGCAGGAATGCCGCCTGGGCGCCCAGGGCGCGCAGCGTTTCCCCTTCGGGCTCCTGTCGGTACAACCCCTCCGGCCAGATGTTGACCGACGCCTGTCGAGGGTATCCCTCCGCGACGAATTTACTTGCCCGGACAACCCACCGGCTCTCTTCAGGATTGTCGAAATCCTCAATCACGATTGACTGGTAGTTGGTCGTTGCTTGCTGCTGTGCCGATACCACCATTGGTAAGAGCAATAGAGCGAGAACACCAATACCGAGCAGGCGACCTATTTTCATGCTTGGCTCCTTATCGAGTTCATCATATGCTGGGGAATTATTGTAGACGTTTGCATCTTCGGCATTATAGGAACCGACCGTTCGCTTTGTCAAACCACTATACCCATTCAGTATCGGAAAAAACGTAAGGGAACACGAATTGTTTCGAAACTTTGCCGTCCAGCCCTAAATTGATCGGCAACACCGGAAAAATCGTATGAAATACTCCCGGCCAACGGGTATCCCGCCTCCACCAGGTCGTTGCCGGAGGGGGATAAAAACAGCTCGACTACAAGAGGGGGAATTCCCCCGGCCGACGACGCTCCCGGACCGATACGCCGCAGCACCGCCGTCCCGGCCCGACCGGCTGCAACGACGGCTCCCCGCACCGGTAGTGCCTGTAGTGCCTGGACCGGCGAGAGCAACCCGAATATCCGATCGGCAAACTCATCAACCGATTCAGACGACTCCTGGATCACAATATCCACCGGCAGGTTGTGTTCGGCAGCCAGTTCCGCGATATGTTCTTCTATAGGTTTTTGCAGATATTCCCGACGACGGTCCAGAACCAGAAGAAGTGAACCGGTGCGGTCCGGCACGTCCGACGCCGCCTGGTTGTTCGACATTGCGAGGGCGGTACCGGTCGCTTCGATAAGTCCGTCATCTCCGAACTCCAGCGAACGACACTCATCACCACTGCCGGCACATATAACAAACCCCAGAGCACCGTCTTCGCTCTGGTCGTCTGTTGCCGTCACCCGTACCGCCGGCTGTCGTTTATCCTCTCCCGCCAGAGCCCGTTCAAGATCAGCCAGGAAGGGGGGCCGACCAAACACCTCCGGAACGCGCAACTCCATTTCCGGTCCGCAGCCGGTCAACAAAACCAGTAGTACAAGAAGCGCCGAAATCGTTGCACAACTCCCCATAAAATCAGCTCATCGGACCGAAGTCACCGAACCCCGAAAGACCATCCAGTAAATCCCGGCCCCAGTAAGAAGAAAGACCAGCATTGCAGCCGTTATACTCAGATCGGGCCGCATCCACTCGGCAAACATCGCCGGTAAGGCCCCGAAGAACGGCGCCGCCACTACAAACAACACCGCCCATCCGCCGCCGGTCGCCCCATCGGCCCGGATTACGGCCGGCGGGATCAGGACAAGGAAGGACAGAAAAACAAGAGGCCGGACAAACAGTTCGTACAACGTCCAGTACCCGTCATTCAAGAGGGCGTCCATACTCGCCGTCAAAACGAGGATGACGACAAAAAACGACAGATAACCGACGTACTGTTCCAGCGGTTCTCTGTCTTTCAACGATCTGTTGAGAAAAAAAGCCGCCGCCGTGATGACGTAAAACACACCGACGTAATCAAAAAGCAGATAGTAGAGATAGAGGCCACCGGGAGAGTAGTCGATATCCAGGTACCGCAAAAACGCCAGTCGGATCAGGTAGAACGGTACAAAGAGAAAAAACGCCTTTACAATGGGATTCCGAACGGACTGGGAACTGAACGGCAAATCGGAGACTCGCGAAATTGCGCCGAATCTTGGTCCGATCAGACCGAGACACACGATGGAACCGAGAAATGGTAACAGAATCGGAAACAGTGCCATAAGACCAAGACGGTACCACTACTCTTATGGGGAATACAAGTTATGGGGAATACAAGTTATGGGGAATACAAGCCATAGATTTCCTGTACACGTGAAAAAGGGATAGTCGGTATTTGACTCTTTTGCCGGCCGATGGTATTGTTCTCAACCTGTAATCTGGAGTATGAGTAACACACACGGGAGGTATGTTGGCCAAACAAGAACTACGCACGAATGAGGCGATACGGGTTAGAGAAGTTCGGCTCGTCGGCAGCGAGGGTGAGCAGTTGGGTATTGTATCCACACTTGAAGCGCTCAGAATGGCACAGGAACAAGGTGTTGATCTCGTAGAGATTGCACCGCAGGCAAAACCCCCTGTATGTAAACTGCTGGATTACGGAAAGTTCAAATTCGAACAGGAAAAAAGTAACCGGGAAGCCCGTAAGAAGCAGAAACTCCTGAAGATGAAAGAGGTCAGAATGCAGCCCAAGATCGAAAAGCACGATCTTGAGTTCAAGACCCGTCATATTCAGGACTTTCTCGAACAGGGGTCCAAGGTCAAAGTAACGATCCGGTTTCGTGGACGCGAGCTCGCCCACACTGAACTGGGCAAAGTTGTCCTGGACAAGATCATCGACATGCTTGAGATTCCCTTCCAGATCGACCGAAAACCGACCATGGAAGGACGATTCATGTCGATGATTCTATCTCCCAGCGGCAAGGGTAAGTAAAGCAATAAACCAAGGAGCAGGGAATGCCAAAAATGAAAACCCGCCGTGCGGCGGCTAAAAGGTTCAAAGTTACAAAGAACGGGAAAGTCAAATACAAAAAGCAGGGTATGCGACATTTTCTTACCAAGAAATCAACCAAGAGAAAACGGCAACTTCGAAAAGCCGGACTTCTCAGTGCGCCCGAAGCGAAACGGGCAAGGACACTTCTCCCCTACGGTTGACGCGTCACCGGTTGGACGGTACACGCCGGTTGGACCGGTTACGTCGGCCGGACCGCATACGAACAGACCGTTACGCAATTTTATCAGGTGAAGAAGAGTAAAGAGGAAGTAATACAATGCCGAGAGCACTAGACGGAACGCGACGCAAAGAACGTCGCCGCAAAATCACCTCCCAGACCAAGGGGTACTGGGGACGACGAAAGAACGCATTTCGGACAGCAAAAGACGCGCTGACCAAAGCCGGTGAGTACGCCTATCGGGACAGAAAGGTCCGCAAGCGTGATTTTCGCCGCCTCTGGATTGCACGCATCAACGCGGCGTGCCGGGCCGAGGGAATGACCTATTCCCGCTTTATCGAAGGCCTCAACAAGGCCAATGTCCAGATAAACAGGAAAGCACTGTCCAATCTGGCGATTGAGGACCGGAACGCATTTCGCGAACTGGTTTCCACAGCCCAGTCCCAGCTGAAAAGCTGACCCCCCTTACAACCGGTCATGCTTAACATTGAGCAAGTCCGTCTCCTTGAGGAGCGGGTAGAACGGGTCATCTCCAGAACCGGTGAACTTCAAAGGGAAAACCGGGAACTCCGTGAGAAACTGGAAGGCTACGAGGGACGCATTCAGGAACTCGAGGCAAACATCGAGCAGTTTGTCTCCGGCCAGGCGGAAATTGAACAGGGTATTCTCAACGCCCTGCAGAAATTGGATGAAGTGGAAGATGCCGTCGTTGACGGTGTCCAGGAAGATCGGGTCGTTGTTGAAGATGAAACTGATGACGGCAATGACAGCGATGACGGTGCGGAAGTCGCGGATACGACAATCGACGAGGAATCTGTCGACGACTCGGACGAAAGTTCAGGGCCGGAGCTCGATATATTCTGATCGGCGATGATGAGAATCGAGCTTCTGGGTACGTCGTTTCAGATACACTCCGACGAGTCGCCGGAGTACATTGAAAAAATCCTGAAACACTACCGACAACGAGTTCAGGACATCGAATCGTCCGTTGCCACCGGGGATCCCCTGAAAAAGGCTATTCTCGCGGCCCTTCTGGTAACGGACGAGCTCTACCGCGAGCGAGAACAGGCCGGGCGCCCCTCGTCGCGCGTTCTTTCCGCCGATCACGCCGATGAAATCGAAAAGATCACCACTTCATTAATTGAAAAAATTGATTCCACCTTTCCGTAACGATAACTTCTTTTACTTTTCGTCTTTGTTGACACCTTTCATCTGATGACATACTCTGACCCACAACGATGGCGTTAACTACCAGCCAACAGATATCCCGGTATTATGAGCAGTTTGAGTCGACGGAGGTCACGTTCACCAGGGAGATCACCCTTGCTCTTTTGCTCAATACCAAACAGGTTTTTTTAAAATCTCTGGGATATCAGTGGCCCTGCATTATCTATTCCAGCTCGATGAAAGGTGCGAAGGTGATCACTACCATGCAGCCTTCGTTGAAAGAGACGCTGCAAAAGTCAAAGAACACCGTTTCCCTGCGGTTTAGCTTCATCCAGCCCGAAAAGAACGATCCGCTCACGTTTTTCGTATCGGCCAAGATCGCCGGCATTTCCCCCTATGGGGATCCAAAAAAAGGGTTGAGTTTTCTGAATCTGGTGTTCACGCAAAATCCCCCGGATGACCTTATAAAACGCCTCGGAACTATTCTGGAGGCGAAGATCGCCTCTCAGCGCCGAAGCGAAGAGCGTATTATAATATCTCCCGACAGCGCCAAGAAGATCGGCCTCACATCAAAGGGGGCCACCGTAGTGGTGGACAATGTACCTCGGAAGGCACTCGTCCGGGATCTCTCCTTTAGTGGGGCAAAGATCATCATGCCGGGGGTGGCAAAATTCCTGGTAAATAAAGCGGTGACGATAAGTGTTGAATTTGAAGACCCGTTGGAGATCATGAAACTGACGGGCACGATCTTGCGATTCGAATCGGTGGAGAGTCGGCCCGATATTGCCGCTTTTGCCGTCCAGTTCACCGAAGGGACGGTACCGATGGCGTATAAGATGCGACTTACCGACTACTTTCGCCAGATCAAGAAAAAACCTGGAAGCGAAAGCGGCCCGGCCAATGACGCGCCGGTTGAATCGACGACGGGATAACCAACCAAGGACAGTAATATGCCTGAACAACCACCGAAAAACACCGGCCCTTCCCCGTTGAGCCGTATTCTCTTTATCACCATTCCCGACTCGTTTCATCCTCATGAAGATATGATGATCGATCCGTCCATCCCCCTTCCTGTAGACCCCGGTGAGGACCCTGCAACGTGGAGTCCCGATTCTCTGACCTGGGAGATGATTCTGTCCGGTATACTCACCGTCCTCGCCGAAGAGCCGGACCGGGAACATGCCGACTACTATCGCGAGTTTGTTCTTACTGCCCGGCCGGATATCTTCACCGAGCTCACCGAAACGGGCATTATCGCGGCTAAGAACGAGAACTTTTCGGCCGCAACAGATATCTTCCTGGCTCTCACCGGTCTTGACCCGGAACGGCCGGAAGGACCGGCAAATCTTGCGATTACCTATGAACAGCGTGCCGACAGCCTTGATCGTGTCGGGCGTGATGACGACGCCGATTTTTTTCGCGAAAAGGCCGTCGAGATCTACCGGGACCTCCTTACCAGGGAAGATATTGCCTCGGACATCAGGTTAAACGCCGGTATGTTCTTCGTCAAAATCCGGGACTATGAGTCTGCCGGAAACCAGCTTGAGTCCTTTCTGGCCGAAAGTGAAGACGAAGACAAGAGGGTTCACGCTAGCCGCATCCTCACGGAAATACGTTCCCATAATCTGTCGGATCAACTGTTCAAAGAAGCCTACGACTTTATCAAAATCGGGGACGAGGAACGGGGAATTGAGCGAATCCGGGAGTTTCTGGAGAACAACCCCGACGTGTGGAACGGCTGGTTTCTCCTTGGATGGGGGCTTCGACGGATACAGCGTTTTGACGACGCCCGGGTCGCCTTTGAACAGGCCCTGTCGCTGGGTGGTCCCAATGTGGACACGCTGAATGAACTCGCCATTTGTGAAATGGAACTGGAAGCCTACGACCAGAGTAAAGCCCATCTTGAAGAAGCTCTCACCCTTGAGCCGGACAACACCAAAGTCATTTCAAACCTCGGTGTCCTCAAATTGAAAATGGACGACCCACTTGAATCCCGCCGTTATTTTGAAATCGTCCTGGAATTTGAACCGGAGGACCCTGTGGCCCGAAGATACCTGGATCTCCTGAACGAAACGTACGACTGAACGGGCCGACCGAGCGGAATAACGTTCATTTCAGCCTGAATTTTCGAAAAGACCCTTCAAGTTTATCCCCTGCCCTGCCGATAGACAGTATAGGGAGACCTTTGTTTCACATCCGGCCGGTGTGGAGCGTAAGTGCCCCCTATTCTGATTATCGGCTCCCCCGGAGGCGACTTTAGTACCGATTCCGGAAAATTGCATAAATCGGTACAGGTACACCGGAGGCCGAACACAAAGGGCAAGGATGCCCAAACAACTTCACGGAGGATGGAAGTATGATTATCAATCACAACATGAGCGCGATGTTTTCACAGCGCCAACAGGGCGTAAACAACAGGGACGTCCAGGGGAACATTGAAAAGCTCAGCTCCGGTCTGCGTATCAATCGGGCCGGGGACGACGCAAGTGGTCTTGCCGTCAGCGAAAAGATGCGGTCCCAGATTCGCGGTCTGAACCAGGCTTCGACTAACGCCCTTAACGGCGTGTCCTTTATCCAAACGACCGAGGGATATCTCCAGGAAAGCCAGGATATTCTGCAGCGCATGCGCGAACTTGCCGTTCAGTCCGCAAACGGTATTTACACCGCCGAGGACCGCATGCAGATACAGGTGGAAATCTCCCAGCTCGTGGACGAAATCGACCGCATCGCCTCGCACGCCCAGTTTAACGGCATGAACTTGCTGACCGGACGGTTTGGACGGGAAGACGGGAACAACATCGTCACTGCATCGATGTACTTTCAGATCGGGGCAAACATGGACCAGCGGGAACGGGTGCATATCGGTACGATGACCGCTCTGGCCCTGGGGGTCAAAAGCGATCAGAACATCATGTCCATGTCCACTCCGGACCAGGCAAACAGTTCGATAGGAATTCTTGACGCTGCGCTGAAAACGATAAACAAACAGCGGGCCGACCTGGGTGCCTATCAGAACCGGTTGGAAATGGCCATTAAGGGCATTGATGTAGCCGCCGAGAACCTGCAGGCTGCGGAATCACGCATTCGCGACGTGGATATGGCACAGGAGATAGTGGAATACACCAAGAACCAGATTCTCGTCCAATCCAGCACGGCTATGCTGGCCCAGGCCAATACACAGACACAGTCAGTCTTGCAATTGCTCGGATAGCGTAGTAACTTTGAGAGTACCGGTTAATACTGATCTTTGACATAGAACGTGGTCTTTTTTGACTAGCGAGCAGGAAGGGGCGACGGGGCTCACGGACGAGTCCTGAAGTCCCTTCGATGTGCGGGGAAACGGTTTGGAGGAAGCGCGCAACGACTCCTCCAACCCCCTTCGCTGAGAGGGTTCCGGCAATGAGTGCCGGTAATCTTGTATCAAGGAGGATCACATGATCATCAATCACAACGCGAGCGCGGCATTTGCCAACCGGACGCTCGGGGCAAGAAACGCGGCTACACAGTCGAATATCGAAGCCCTCAGTTCCGGCCAGCGGATCAACCGTGCCGGGGACGACGCCAGTGGACTTGCCGTCAGCGAAAAGCTGCGCAGCCAGGTTCGTGGCCTCAACCAGGCGGAACGGAACATTCAGAACGCGGTGTCTTTCATCCAGACGACGGAAGGCTACCTGCAGTCGACACAGGATATCCTGCAGCGGCTGCGCGAACTGTCGGTTCAGTCGGCAAACGGGATTTACACGGCCGAAGATCGTATGCAGATCCAGGTTGAAGTATCCCAACTGGTAGACGAGGTCAACCGCATCGCCTCGCACGCACAGTTCAACGGTATGAATATCCTTACCGGATCATTCGCCCAAGACAGTGCAGTCGGAGCGGTGATGCAGTTCCAGGTTGGTGCCAATATGGACCAGTCTGAGCGTATGTTTGTCGGCACCATGACGGCCCAGGCTCTCGGGCTTGAGAATGCCCAGGGTGAAACGGGAATGATAAGCATTTCCACCCCTGAAGCATCCAACTCGGCCATCGGTGTTATCGACTCCGCGCTTCGTCAAGTATCGCAGCAGCGGGCAGATCTGGGTGCATACCAGAACCGTTTTGAACAGGCCCAGCAGGGAGTTGCAGTAGCAGCAGAAAACCTTGCAGCGTCGGAATCCCGGATTCGCGACGTGGACATGGCTTCAGAAGTGGTGGAATACACAAAGAACCAGATTCTGACGCAGTCCAATACGGCTATGTTGGCTCAGGCCAACACGCAGTCGCAGTCAGTACTGCAGTTGCTCGCCTAAAACCGTTTCTTTTTGGTGGAAGATTTCTGGACGTCATCTTTCACCCGGCCACAGGGGGGGGCGCGCGCTCTCCCCTCCTGGTTGGCTGCGTACAGGGAGGTACAATATGGCGATGGAAGTAACACACGTTCTGCCTCGGGCAGGACAAAATACAACGCGTCCCGATACAGGCCGGTCTATAGAACAGGTACGTAAGGAGTTTTCCCAACACGTGGACGTACAGTTGCGGGAGCGGGAAGAGCGGATCAGCCGGGAACAGATCAAACAACTCACCCAGGAACTCCGGAATGTAACCCGGGCATTCAACAAAAGACTCAGTTTCAGCTACAATGACAAGCTCGACCAGATGGTTGTCAAGGTGATAGATCGGGAAACCGATACTGTGATCAAGGAGCTACCGCCCAGCGAGCTGCAGCGGGTCCATCTGCGTATTCGCGAGGCCATAGGCCTGCTTCTGGACGAATCGGTCTGACGGGAGTAACGGCTCGGCGAGGGCACGGGAGGGGACGTGTCTGATATCACCATTCCAGGCATCTCAAATAAAAGCGGAATAGACACTTCCAAGCTGGTCGAAGACCTGATGGAAGTGGAGCGCATTCCCGTTCGTCGCATGGAGCGGGAGGTTGAAACCTACGAACTCCAGCGGGAAACGTGGCAGTCTTTGGGGCGTCAGGTTGCTCGCCTGAGGGATACCGCCCGGACTATGTACGGCTTCGAAAACCCCTTTCGTGACCGGATAGCCTCCAGCTCAAATGAATCGGTGGTCCAGGCAACGGCGACTCGACAGGCCATTGAAGGTATCGATGAGATTGTCGTCCTTCAGACCGCCGGACGGGATCGGTTTGCATCGCAGCCGCTCTCTCGGGATTACCGTGTGCCGCCGGGACGGTACGAGTTTACCGTTGGTGAGGACACCCGGTCATTTCGATTCGCCGGAGGATCGCTCCGGGATTTTTCCACCGAACTCAACCGCCGACTCGACGGGATTGTCCGTTCCACGGTGGTCCCCGACACTCCATCTACGCAGATCATCATCTTTGAAGGACAGAAAGAGGGAGCCCAGGCACAGATGTCTTTCGGCGAAGACGGCGTTTCCTTTATGCGTGAAATCGGCGTTATGTCGCCCCCCCGGCCGGACAAGGCCTTTTCCCTCCTTGAAGACGCGCCCCTGCTTCTGAAACCAGGCCAAACTGAACAACTCCGGCTGCCGACTCCATTTGAAATCCAGCCGGGGATGGTACTCCGGTTTGAGGCGCGATCGGTCAACCTTGACCGGGATGAATGGACGGCTCCGGAGGCTCCCCCGGGGGTTGAACCTGTTGATCCCGGTGCGACGTCTCTCAAGGATGTGACCATTCGCAACGAGGCGCTCGGATTCAACCTGCCCGAGCCGGAAGCTCCTGAACCCCCACCGTTCCGGGAGGACAACCGGGCGATGAAAATCCTGGGAGACGGTGTAGAGCAGGAGCTTCCACCTCTTCCGGAGACAGGCACCTTCTCTCAAGTTGAGATTTCAGGGGAGGACCTTTTGTCCCGGATGAGAGGCTTCTCTTTTCATAACCTAAACACCCACCGAAATCTGGAAATTCGCAATTTGACCGTCCTGGATCCGACAACTCGCAGCGGAAGCACGCCGACAAACGCACTGGAAACGGCCCGGGACGCCCGGCTTCGCTACAGCGGGGTAGAGATTCAACGCAGCACCAACGCCATCGACGACTTGATTCCCGGTGTGACCCTTAACCTTCGACGTTCTTCACCTGACCCGATAGAAATCGACGTTCAGCCCGACCGGGAACGGGCTAAAGAAAAGATCATCGAGTTCATCGGCTACTACAACCAGGTTATCCGTGACATCAACATCTACACTCGGACCGATCGCGCTTTGATCGACCAGATAGAGTACTTCAGCGACTCCGAACGGGAGACCATGGAGAAACGGCTGGGGGTTTTTCAGGGCGACAGCAGTCTCCAGCAACTGCGGAACCGCCTGCAGACTATTATGATGAACCCCTATGACGCCGGTCCGGACAGTTCGTTCCGTCTCCTTGCGGAGATCGGCATTTCCACAAACGCCTCCGGGGGGGGCGGCGGATACGACGGATCGCGACTGCGGGGCTATCTGGAAATTTCGGAAACTGACCTGGACAGTGCACTGGCTGCGGATTTCGAGTCGGTTGGCCGTCTTTTCGGGCGGGACAGTACCGGTGATCTAACCGTGGATACCGGTGTTGCAGTGGCATTGGAGCAGTATGTCGGCCCATACGTACGGACCGGTGGTATTATCGCCGGACGGACCGACGGTATAAACACCCGGATCGATCAGACTCAGAACCGGATTTCCCGGTACAATGATCGGCTTGAAGACTATGAACAGAAGTTGCGGACCGACTTCGGCCGCATGGAAGGTATGATGCAGCAGCTCGAAGGCAGCACCGAAGCACTGGATCGCCTGAACATACAGGGAACACAAGACAGACGATGAACATACGAATTAACGGTGTAGAAATTGACTTTCAACTGGAAGACGAATCAACGGCAGGCGACGTTTTTTCCGGGATATCAAGATGGCTCCGCGAGTCGGGCCACCGTGTCGAATCGGTATCGTTAAACGGTACAGCCATACACGACCTGGACGACCTTGATGGTTCGTGGAGGAAACAGTCGGTCACCGATGTCAAAGACCTGGATATCCTAGCCGAAAGTGTGATGGAACGGCGGGTCAATGACTTTGAAACGATAATCCACTACACCGAACTTCTCCGACGGGTTATGGACGAGGGTACATCGGAACAGCGTGAGGCCGTTCTGGAAGAACTGCCCCATATCCTTGAGGGGATACGCCGTAACGCCCCTGATCTTGCGGGACTTCTGGACGAACCGATTCAGGGCGGATCACACGGTGATCCTGAGATACGAGAAAAAATAGCCCGGAGAGCCGGTGATATGGCGACTCTTCTTGAACAGCGCCAACGGGAACTGCTCGATCCCGAACATGAAATGGGGAGCACCATTGCCGCTCTTGACGTACTGCTTCCGACGTTTGAAGAGATTCCCGGTGAACTGCAGGACGGCAACCGTAAAAAGGCTCTTGAAACGGTCAGCCGTTTTTCCGAACTGGTGGCCCGGGAACTGCGCATCCTTCCGGTGCTGTTGGTTATGAAACCGGACCTGCAAAACGAACTGGTGGACGGTGTCTCCCTGAACGAAGCGATCGAGAGTCTGAACGGGCTCTTCCGGGAGATGGAAGGCGCTTTTACCAACAACGACTTTGTTCTGATTGGTGATCTTCTCGAATATGAGATGTTACCCCGCTTTACCGAACTGCACAGCACGGTCCTGCGGCATATCGGGTAGCGGGGCGATGTGCTATGTCCGTCCGGTGGTTTTCTCCTATATACGAAAGAACGGTATTTGATCTAAGCTGGACAAATTAATGAACGTCACAAGTCTTGAATCGATAGAACGGATCCAACTGGCGATTGATTACCGCCGTCTGTACCGGGCACGTGCGGTTATCGGCATTTCCGATATACCGATGAACCCGGTAGAGATCGAGTTTTCGCTGGAGATGTCACCCTACGGCACCAAGGAGATACGCGTCCGTTTTCTCGGCTCTGCCGATTATCCCCTGGTACCGGCGATGAAACTCCTGAAGGAGTACATCAGGGATATCGACAAAAACGGTTCTCTCCCCTAACGTACTCTCATGGCCCATACCTGCACCTACGCGATTCAAACCGAAGAGGATACTCGCAGACTTGCCGCCGCTCTGGCGCCTCTTCTGGAGCCGGGGATGGTCGTCGGCCTTACCGGAGACCTTGGCACCGGTAAGAGTGTCTTTGTACGGGCCGCCGCATATGCCCTGGGGGTGCGGGAAAAGATGCCCAGTCCTACCTACACAGTTGTCGAGAGTTACCACACCGAATCAGCGACGGTTCTCCACATCGACTTGTACCGTCTGGGAACGGCTGAAGAGTTTCACATGCTCGGCCTGGACGAAGAACTGGCCGAATCGATCAGTTTTGTGGAGTGGATCGATCGGGTGCCGGAGCTGGCCGAGGGAAGTGATGTGTCGGTTTCTATTTCGATGGTACCGTCCGCCGACACCCAACGGAGTGTGACCGTAAGACTGCCGGCGGAAAAAGAGCTTGTCTATGGCTGAAACTCACGCGGCTGATTTGAACCGCACGGTTCTGTCCATTGACACCTCCGGTCCCATCCTGGGGCTGGCGCTCGTGGAAAACGGTGAACTCCGGGGGCATCGGGAAGACCGGCAGGGCATGCGTCACACCGAAAACCTGCTTCCCGTTATTGAGATGTTTTTGACCGAATGGCACATCACCGGACCGCTGGGCGGCGTCGCCGTTGCTAGGGGTCCCGGCAGTTTTACAGGGCTGCGCATAGCTATGGCTACCGCAAAAGCGCTGGGACTCGCCTGGCAGTGCCCCGTTGTGTCGGTTGGAACTTTGCACAGCATGGCCGAAACGGAGCGGCTTCTGCGCCTTCGGGAAGGTAAAGCTGCTGCGCCTGCGGTAATGCCCGTTCTTGACGCCCGGAAACAGCGCTATTACACCGCCGTTTTTGTACCCAATCTGGCCACGGGAGCACTGAAACGAGCTACCGACGACCTGGATGCATCGATGGTGCAGCTTCAGTATCTGGCCGAGAGCTATCCCGGCGTCTGCCTGCCCGGCCCCGATGACGTAACCGTACCCGGCGGATCGGCTGCAGTAGCGGAAGGTATATCCGGAGCCGTCGGGGCCGGAGTCCTGGGTGCGCGTCTGATCAGCCGGGGCGTACAGGACGATCCGTACGCAGGACCGCACTACCTCCGGGCGGAAGATATCGGAGTCAGGAAGAAGGGACCGCGTTTTAGATCAGA
>Ga0172382_10008342_pt1 | contig 14468 bp, 11 predicted proteins | sample Leawel138RmetaG_FD_122245 | JGI IMG/M metagenome (GOLD analysis project Ga0172382, IMG submission 122245) | Leachate microbial communities from a municipal landfill in Southern Ontario, Canada - Leachate well 138R metaG | ecosystem: Engineered > Solid waste > Landfill > Unclassified | place...
GCAAGCCCCGCAACGTCACCGGCGACCTGCAAACCCTCATGGCCGGGCTGGCCTGCGGCGAGCCCAACACCGTGAGCTGGGGCATCCTGCGCGATTACGCCAGCGCCTACTTCTCCTGCCCGGACTACCTGGCCGCCAACGGCATGCGCATCCTGGCCGCCCCCACCGGCGGCGACGCGCCCATCGTGTCCGGCGAGTCCGGCGCGGTGACCACCGGGCTCGTGCACTGGCTCATGCGCCACCCCGCCGCCCGCGCCCAGCGCGACGCCCTGGGCCTTGGCGCCGATTCCCGGGTGCTGGTGGTCAGCACCGAGGGCGACACCGCCCCGGAGATTTACAAGGGCGTGGTCTGGGGCGGCGCGCACCCCGACGTGGACGGCGTCTTCTAGGCCGCGCCGGACACGGGAAACAACGGAAAACGGCGTCCCGCAAGGACGCGAAGCATTCCAAGGACGTAAGGAGGACAAGTGATGGATACCGCGAAGATCAATGCCCTGAGCGAAAAATACGGACCGCGCATGACCCGGTTCCTGCGCGACATGATCGCCATCCCCTCGGAGAGTTGCCAGGAGGAGGGCGTGGTCAGGCGCATCAAGCAGGAAATGGAGGCCGTGGGCTACGACCGGGTGGAAATCGACAGGATGGGCAACGTCATCGGCTATCTGGGCGACGGCCCCCGCCTCATCGCCTTCGACGCCCACGTCGACACCGTGGGCGTGGGCGAGCGCGCCAACTGGGACTTCGACCCCTACCAGGGCTGCGAGGACGACGAGATCATCGGCGGGCGCGGCGCCTCGGACCAGGAGGGCGGCATGGCCGCCATGGTCTACGGCGGCCTGATCATGAAGGAGCTGGGGCTCATCCCGCCCGATGTCACCGTGGCCATGGTCGGCACCGTGCAGGAGGAGGACTGCGACGGCCTGTGCTGGCAGTACCTCATCCGGGAGCACGGCCTGCGCCCGGAGTTCGTGGTCTCCACGGAACCCACCGACGGCGGCCTCTACCGCGGCCAGCGCGGGCGCATGGAAATCCGCCTCGACGTGCGCGGCGTCTCCTGCCACGGCTCGGCCCCCGAGCGCGGCGACAACGCCATCTTCCGCATGGGCCACATCCTCACCGAGCTGGAGCAGCTGAACCACAACCTCAAGGATGACCCCTTCCTGGGCAAGGGCACCCTCACCGTCTCCCAGATCTTCTACTCCTCGCCCTCGCGTTGCGCCGTGGCCGACGGCTGCTCCATCTCCATCGACCGCCGCCTGACCGCCGGCGAGGACAAGGACCTGGCCCTGGGCCAGATCCGCGAGCTGCCCTCGGTCAAGGCCGCCGGGAACCGCGCCCGGGTGTCCATGTACACCTACGAGGCGCCGTCCTGGACCGGGCTGGTCTACCCCACGGACTGCTACTTCCCCACCTGGGTGCTGCCCGAGGACTCCGTGGTCTGCCAGTCCGCGCAGGAAGCCTACCGTCAGCTCTTCGGCGCGCAGCCGCGCACCGACAAGTGGACCTTCTCCACCAACGGCGTGTCCATCATGGGCATGTTCGGCATCCCGGTGGTGGGTTTTGGCCCCGGCAAGGAGAAGGAGGCCCACGCCCCCAACGAGAAGACCTGGAAGGCCGACCTGGTGCGTTGCGCGGCCCTGTACGCGGCCCTGCCCGCCGTCTACGCGGCCAGGGCCGGGAAGTAGCCGGCGGCCCGCGCCAAAAGGCATCGCCGAGGAAACAACCCATGAACGACACGCGAAACAGACTGGCGGTCATCGCCATCGGCGGCAACTCGCTGATCCGCGCGAAGGACAAGCAGAGCGTCACGGACCAGTACGAGGCCATCTGCCGCACCGTGTGCCATATCGCCGACGTCGTCGAATCGGGCCGCCAGGTCTGCGTGACCCACGGCAACGGGCCGCAGGTGGGTTTCATCCTGCTGCGCTCGGAGCTGGCCCGCAGGCAGGCCGGGCTGCACCCCGTGCCCCTGGTCTCCTGCGTGGCCGACTCGCAGGGGGCCATCGGCTGGCAGATCCAGCAGGCCCTGGCCAACGAGCTGCGCGCGCGCGGCCTTGGCGGCGGGAGCCGCGGCCAGGTGGTCAGCCTGGTGACCCAGGTCGTGGTCGACGCCGACGACCCCGGCTTCGGGAACCCGACCAAGTTCGTCGGCGAGTTCTACGCCGAGAGCGAGGTCCCCGCCCTGCGGGCCCAGAACCCGCAATGGGTGCTCAAGGCCGACGCCAACCGGGGCTGGCGCCGCGTGGTGCCGAGCCCCCTGCCCAGGAGGATCGTGGAGATCGACGCCATCCGCGCCCTGCTGGCCGCCGGGTTCAACCTGGTGGCCGCAGGCGGCGGGGGCATCCCCGTCGTCGCCGACGAGGCGGGCGGCCTGCGCGGCGTGGACGCCGTCATCGACAAGGACCTGGCCTCCAGCCTGCTGGCCAACCGCCTGGGGGCCGACACCCTGGTCATCTCCACCGCCGTGGAGAAGGTCTGCATCGACTTCGGCACGCCGAGCCAGCGCGAACTCTCCCGCGTCACGGCCGCCGAGATGCGCGCCCACCTGGCGGCGGGCCAGTTCCCGGAGGGGAGCATGGGCCCGAAGGTCAAGGCCGCCCTCGATTTCCTGGCCAACGGGGGCGAGAGGGTCATCATCACCACCCCGGAAAACCTGAAGAACGCCATGGCCGACGGCGGCGGCACGCAGGTCGTGAACTGACCGGCCGCCCGGACGGGAACCTCAAACCGCTTTCAGGAGTACAACATGGACCGCACGCGCATCCGCGAAATGATCACCGCCCTGACCCGGCACGACTACGCCGGCATGTACATGAACGACTTCCTGGAGACCTGGCACAAGACCGACGACGAGGTCGCCGCGACCTTCAAGGTCGCCGATATCCTGCGCGCCATGCGCGAATCCGGGCTCTCCCCGCGCATCTTCGATTCCGGCCTGGGCATTTCCCTGTTCCGCGACAACTCCACCCGCACCCGCTTCTCCTTCGCCTCGGCCTGCAACATGCTCGGCCTCGCCGTCCAGGACCTGGACGAGGGCAAGTCCCAGATCGCCCACGGCGAGACCGTGCGTGAAACCGCGACCATGGTCTCCTTCATGGCCGAGACCGTGGGCATCCGCGACGACATGTTCATCGGCAAGGGCAACTCCTACATGCGCGAGGTGGCCGCCGCCCTGGAGGAGAGCCACCGCGACGGCATCCTGCCCCGGCGCCCGACCATCGTCGACCTGCAATGCGACATCGACCACCCCACCCAGTGCATGGCCGACATGCTGCACATCATCAACCACTACGGCGGCGTGGACAAGCTCAAGGGCAAGAAGGTGGCCATGACCTGGGCCTACTCGCCCTCCTACGGCAAGCCCCTGTCCGTGCCCCAGGGCGTCATCGGCCTGATGACCCGCTTCGGCATGGACGTGACCCTCGCCCATCCCGAGGGCTACGATGTGATGCCCGAGGTGGAGGCCATCGCCACCGAGAACGCCCAGGCCGCCGGGTGCGCCTACAAGCGGACCAACTCCATGCGCGAGGCATTCGAGGACGCCGACATCGTCTACCCCAAGAGCTGGGCGCCCTTCGCGGCCATGCAGGAGCGCTCCCGGCTCTACGAGAACAACGACCGCAGCGGCGTGGACGCGCTGGAAAAGGACCTGCTGGCCCAGAACGCCCGATTCAAGGACTGGGAGTGCACCGAGGAGCTCATGCGCGGGACCCGGAAGGGCCAGGCGCTGTACATGCACTGCCTGCCCGCGGACATCACCGGCGTCTCCTGCGGCCAGGGCGAGGTGGCGGCCTCCGTCTTCGACCGCTACCGCGTGCCGCTGTACCGCCAGGCCAGCTACAAGCCCTACATCATCGCGGCCATGATCCTGCTCGCCCGCAAGGCGGACCCGGCCGACACCCTCGTCCGGCTGTTGGAGGAGGGTCGCCCCAGGGTGCGATAACCACGACAGCGTCCCAGGTCCGGCCTCCCGTCCCGCCGGACCTGGGATTTTCTTTCGTGCCCCGCCCCCGCGACGGGCGGCGCGCGGCGGACGGGGCAAACCGAGGGAGGTTCGCGCAATGCTCGACACCGTGATCCGCAACGGCATCCTGGTCTTTCCCGAGGGCGACGTCCGCGCCGACCTGGCCGTGTCCGACGGCAGGATAGCCGCGCTGCTCAAGCCGGGCGAGGAGGCCCCAAGCCGCGAGGTCATCGACGCCGGGGGCCTCAGGGTCCTGCCCGGGCTCATCGACGCGCACATGCATGTCCAGGCGCCCTTCCAGGGCGTCACGCCCCAGCTCACCTTCCATCAGCAGAGCGTCTGCGCCGCCTTCGCGGGCGTGACCACCTTCATGGACTTCACCAACACCTGGCGCGGCACCTGGGTTCCCGACGCCCTGGACGAGCGCGTGCAGGAAATGGCCGAGTCCATGGTGGACTACGGCGTACACGGCAAGTTCGTGGAGGCGGGCAGGGAATACGAGCGCCAGGTGCGCGAACTGGCCGACAAGGGCTGCCCGACCTTCAAGCTCTTCATGACCTACCGCAAGGAAGGGGTCATGGCCGACGACATGACCCTGATCAAGATATTTCGGGCGGCGGCGCAAAACGGGTGCATGCCCATGGTCCACGCCGAGGGCAACGCCATCGCCGAGACCAACGTGGACCGCTGCATCGCGCAGAACAGGCTCACCTGGCGGGACTTCGCCGCCAGCAAGCCGGTCCTGTGCGAGGCCGAGGCCTTTGCCCGGGCCGTGGCCCTGGCCGAATACGCGGCCGCGCCGCTGCTGGTGGTCCATACCACCAACGGCCGCTGCCTGGACATCGCCCGCAAGGCCCAGGCCAGGGGCCAGCGGCTGCTGGTGGAGACCTGCCCCAGCTACCTGACCCTGTTCGACACCCTCTACGACGACCCGGAAAACGGCCACCTGGCCGTCTGTTCCCCGCCGCTGCGCACCCCCAGGGAGCGCGACGAGATCTGGCAGGGCATCCAGGACGGCGTGATCACCCTGGTGGGTTCGGACGACTGCTCCTTCACCCGCCGCGAAAAGGAGGCCGGGCTGCTGCGCGACGCCTCCGGGGCGCTGGTGCCGGACTTCACCAAGGTCGTCAACGGGGTGGCCGGGCTGGAGCTGCGCTTCGTCCTGCTCCACACCGAGGGCGTCGCCACGGGGCGCATCAGCCTGAACCAGCTGGTGGGGCTTTGCAGCACCAACGTGGCCAGGGCCTCGGGCTGCTGGCCGCGCAAGGGGTCGCTCCTGCCCGGGGCCGACGCGGACATCGTCCTGTTCGACCCGGACGAGGAGTGGACCGTTTCCGCCGCCAACCAGCACAACGGCATCGGCTATTGCCTGCACGAGGGCTACCGCGTCCGGGGCCGGGTCAAGACCACGATCCTGCGCGGCAGAACAATCATGGAAAACAACGAGATAACCGGCTCCAGAGGCCAGGGGGAGTACATCCGGAGGAAGCTGTAACGCGCGGCGCCGTGCGGCGCCGTCAACGCGAACCCACACACTGCAAGGAGAAACATATGAGCCTGCCTTCAAGCTGCACCGCAGACAACGCCGCCGCGAGCGCCCGGGTGGAGAACCCCGAGCTTCTGCCCTCCCTTGCTGCGGACCGGACCCTGAGCATGTGGGACATCATCGTGCTTTGCGCGGGCATGGTGGTCAACGTCGTCGGCCTGGTCATCCCGGGCCAGGTTCTCCTGCGGGGAGGCTACTCCCCCTATGAAATACTTGTGGCCTGCTTCTGGGGCTTCTCCCTGGTGACCGTGCTCATCGTGCTGACCGGCGATATCGGCACCAAGTACGGCCTGCCCTTCACGGTGATCATCCGCGACTGCTTCGGCAAGAAGGGCGCCCTGGTGGGTTCGTTCTGCCGCGCCCTGGTCTGCATGACCTGGACCGGCGTGCTGCTCTTCTTCGGCACCGAGGCCATCAACACCGTGCTGCACACCCTGACCGGCGCCTCGGCCTTCTGGCCGGTCTTCGTGATCTTCGCCGCCTTGCAGCTCTTCAACGCCAGCCGCAACGTCAAGAGCATGAGCCGCTTCGGCTGGGTGGCCATCCCCATCCTCGCGGTGGCCCTGGTGGTCCTGGTGTTCTGGCTGCTGGCCAAGTACGAGGTGACCCTGCCCGCCGTCCTGGCCTCCAGCCCGCTTCCGGGCGAGGGTTTCTCCTTCATCACCGTGGTGGCCATCTTCAGCGGCGGCTGGCTCTCCGAAGCCCTGAACGGGAGCGACCTGAGCCGCAAGATCCGGCTGCCGGAGCACCCCGAGCGGCTGCCCTTCCTGCGGCGCAACATGAAGCTCATGGTGGGCTTCGCCATCGGCTTCATCGGCACGGGCGTCATGCTCAGCCTGGCGGGCCTGATCTGCGCCTACCTGACCAACAACGCCGACCCGGTGGCCGTGGTCAAGACCGCCTTCGCAGCCAACCCCGCGGCGCTCATCTTCAGCTGCCTGGTCATCGTCATGGCCCAGTGGAGCACCAACACCGCGGCCAACATCTTCCCTGCCACCCTGATCCTGCTGAACGCCTTCCCGAAGCTCAGCTTCGCCCGGGCCACCTGGCTTGTGGGCCTGATCAGCTGCGCCATGATGCCCTGGCTGCTGGCCAGCTACCTGGACTATGTGCAGATGGTCTTCTCGGCCCTGCTGGCGCCGCTCCTGGGCATCATGCTCGTGCACTACTATGTGGTGCGCAAGGGCGAGCTGGACGTGGACGAGCTGTACGATGCGGACCTGGCCGACTGGAAGGCCCCGGGGCTGCTGTCCCTGGGCGCCGGGCTCGTCGCCGGGGCCGTGTTCCACGACTGGGCCTTCTTCGCCGCCTTCCCCGTGGCGGCCCTGTGCCATCTCTTCCTGATGCGCAGGGTCCAGGCGGCGGCCTGACGCCCCCCCTCACTCCGGCCCGCCACGCCGCGCCAGCCCGGGCTGTGCGTCGGCGGGGCGGGCCGGAGGTTACCTCCTCCCCCGCCGGGCTGCCTCGCCCGGCGGGGGCTTTCGTCTGTCCGGCGCGCGGGGCGGGGCAACGGGCGTCCCGGGTGCCGTCGAATCCTCCGGAACCCCGGCCCCGGGCGGGCGCACGGGTGCGAAGGCCGCGCAACAGGCCGGCAGCGACAATGGGGCCGTCATCCTCGACCGGCCCCGCGCGAGCGTGTGTGTGGGGGGCGCAACCGCCGGGTTGCCTGGGCCTGCCCGCCCCGGCCCCGGGCGGGCGCGCAGGCTGCCGGAGGAGCGCGGGCCTTGCTCCGCGTCGCTGCCGCACCCCCGGCTCCGCGCGGGCGGCGGCAGCGACGCGGGACGGGGGAGGGCGCCGGGGGCCGCAACCGGCCCCGCACGGGCATACGGGCGCGCGGGCGTGCGGCCGCCCGGAGGGCTGCGGACACGGCCCGGCCCCCCGCTGCCGGTCCGGGAACAGCTCGCAAACAGTCCGGGCACAGCCCGCAGGTTGCTCCCGGGGCCCGGAACGGAAAAAAGGGTTACGGTTTTTCACCGTAACCCTTTGTTTTTCCTGGCGTCCCCAAGGGGATTTGAACCCCTGTTGCCGGCGTGAAAGGCCGGTGTCCTGGACCAGGCTAGACGATGGGGACAAGGCTGGCTGGCGGACTAGGACTCGAACCTAGACTACTGGAGCCAGAATCCAGCGTCCTGCCAATTAGACGATCCGCCAGCGTTGGGAAGATGGGATTTACAGACTCGCAACGGGCCTGTCAACCCCGGGGGAAATCATTTTTTCCGCTGCCTAGGCGTTGGCGTGGGCCAGGCGGCGGGTGCGCTTCTTGAGCTTGTTGATCTTCTTGCGCAGGATCTCACGCTCCTTGCGGTTGGAGCTTTCGCCCTTCTTGGCGCGCAGGCTGCGGATATCCTGCTTGATGGCGTGGATCTGGTCCTTGTAGGGGGTGCCCTCGATCTCCTCGTCCTCGATGCCCAGGATCTCCTTGATGGCGGGCAGCAGCTCCTCCTTGCTCATGCCGGAGGCGCCGGTGATCATGGGGATCTTTTCCATGCACAGCTCGCGAAGCTCCTTCTGGGTCATCTTGTCCAGGGGCTTCTTGAGATCAAGGCTTTCCAGGGTGAGTTCGTCGCTCATATGGTCTCGTCCTCCTTGGGGGATGTCGTCTTGTCTGGCGCCGGGGCGCCGCCGGGGGCCTCCGGCTCGAAAGATCGCAGATACGCCTCGTAGCACCTCGCCACCGGCGAGGCCGGGTCGAGCCGTCCGGCCAGGCCGCCCAGCCGCCCGGGACGCCCCGGGCGCAGCGGCGCGCAGGGCGCGGGCTGCTCGATCGTATCCAGCGAAACGTGGTCTCCTAACAGGTCGACCCGAACCTTGTCAAAGAAATTCATGCCCAGAAAGCCGTTGGCCTGCTCCAGCAGCGCCGGGGCGTACATGGTCAGCTCCTGGGCGACCATGTGGTCCTCGGTGCCCACGATCAGCGTGGTCCCCCGGTGCCCCACGGGGCGCGCCAGCGCCGCGATCTGCGGGCCGACGATTTCCGGCCAGTGCCGCCACAGGCGCGACAGATGGTAGTGCGTCCCGTCGGGGTCGCTGCGGGACAGGAAGCGGTTGTACAACGATGCGAGTCGTTTCATGGCGGCACCCGGCGCAGCGGAGCACATCCGCGCGCGGAAGGCAAGCCCCCGCGCGCCGCCGGGCAGCGTTTCCCGCAGTCCGCGTTTTCGCCCCGTGCTACCCAAACATTTTTCATGCCCCGTCTTGTGCTCGTTCGGTTGTCGTATATCGTGCAATGATCGACAACTTTCAATCCGGAGGGAGGACCATGAAGAGGTTCGGCGTGATTCCGGTGCTGCTGGCATTGGGCCTGGCGCTGCCAGCGGGAGCGGTTCTGGCCTACGAGGTGCCCGAGACCATCCAGATCCAGCGGCCCGAGAAGAACGCGGCCCTGGCGCAATGGGTCGGGCCGCGCGTGGAGTTCCCCCACGGCTTCCACGCCGTGCGCAACGCCTGCAACAAATGCCACCACAAGGAATCGGACAAGGACCTGGGCAAGTTCCTGAGCTGCACCCAATGCCACAGCAAGGACGACCCCAACGACAGCACCGGTTTCTACCTCGCCTGGCACAACGACAGCGTCCACAGCTGCCTGGGCTGCCACCGCAAGGTCCGCCTGGAGGACGCGGGCAAGATGCCGCCCCTGTCCTGCACCAACGGCTGCCACAAGAAGCAGTGAGGAGGCTCCCATGAGTTCGAGCGCACGCATCGCCGCCTTGTTGATGGACCGCCAGCGGGAGGCCGCAGGCTTCTCGCGGCGGGAGTTCATGAAATTCTGCGGGCTCGTCGCCGTGGCCCTGGGCATGGAGGCGTCCATGGGGCCCGTGGTCGCCCGCGCCCTGGAGGGCAAGCGGCGGCCCTCGGTGATCTACATGCATGGCGCGGAATGCACCGGCTGCACCGAAGCCCTGCTGCGCGCCGTCGATCCCTACGTCGACGTGCTGATCATGGAGATCATCTCCCTGGACTACTGCGAAACGATCATGGCCGCCGCCGGGGATGCCTCGCACAAGGCCCTGGAAACGGCCATGCGCAACCCGGACGGATACATCTGCACCATCGAGGGCGCCATCCCCACCCGCGACGGCGGGCTCTACGGCCAGGTGGGCGGTGAAACCATGCTCTCGCTGTTCTCGCGCGTGGCCGCCGGGGCCAAGGCCGTCATCGCCATGGGCTCCTGCGCAAGCTTCGGCGGCATCCAGGCCGCCGCGCCCAACCCCTCGGGGGCCAAGGGCGTGGGCGAGGCCCTGGCGGCCGTGGGCGTCGCGCCCATCAACATCGCCGGCTGCCCGCCCAACCCCGTCAACTACATCGGGACCGTGGTCCACCTGCTGACCAAGGGCATGCCCGAGCTGGACAGCGCGCGCCGGCCCCGGATGTTTTTCGGGCGCACGGTCCACGACCTGTGCGAGCGGCGCAAGCACTTCGACAAGGGCGAGTTCGCCCCGAGCTTCTCGTCGGAAGAGGCCCGTGCGGGGTGGTGCCTGCACAAGCTCGGCTGCCGGGGGCCCTGGACCTACAACAACTGCCCCACGGCGCTCTTCAACCAGACCAACTGGCCGGTGCGCGCCGGCGGCCCGTGCATCGGGTGCAGCGAGCCCGGCTTCTGGGACCAGCTCGCCCCGTTCTCCACCGATATCCGCGAAAAGAAGCGCGCATAAGGAGGCCCCGCCATGGCAACGCCGACCAAGAAATACACCGGCCCCATCACCGTCGACCCCGTGACGCGCATCGAGGGCCACCTGAAGATCCGCGTGGACGTGCGCGACGGAGTCATCGTCAAGGCTTTTTCCAGCACCCAGCTCTTCCGGGGGCTGGAGCAGATCGTCCAGGGCCGCCCGCCGCACGAGGTGCACAACTATGTGCAGCGCGCCTGCGGCGTGTGCACCACCACCCATTCGCTGACCAGCATCCGCGCCGTGGAGGACGCCATCGGGCTGACCCCGCCGCCCGCCGCCCAGCTCATCCGCCACCTGATCCTGTCCTCGCTCATCGTCCACGACCACCTGGTCCATTTCTACCATCTGCACGCCCTGGATTTCTTCGACATGGCCGACGCCCTGAACGCCGACCCCGTGGCGGCCGCCCGGCTGCAAGGGGAACTGGCAGGCAGGGACACCGATCCCGGCGAGTACTTCATCGTCCAGTCCCGGCTGCGCAAGTTCGTGGAGGGCGGGCAACTCGGCTGGCTGACCAACGCCTACTTCCTGGGCGGCCACCCGGCCTACCGCCTCTCGCCCGAGGAGAACCTGGTCATGGCCGCCAACTACCTGGCCGCGCTGCGCGTTCAGCTCAAGCTGGCCCGGGCGATGGCCGTGTTCTGCGGCAAGAACCCCCACTCCCAGACCATGCAGGTGGGCGGCGTGACCTGCTACGACAGCCTGCGCCCCGAGCGGCTGGAGGAGTTCCGGGCCCTCTACGGCGAATGCCGGGAGTTCATCAACGCCAACTTCAAGGGCGACCTCTTCCTGCTCGGGCGGCGCTATCCCGAGGTCGCGCGCTACGGCGCCGTGTCCAACCACTTCGCCTTCGACGACTTTCCGGATCCCGAAACGGGCCGGGATTTCTTCTTCCCCTCGGGCGTGCTCTGGAACCGGGACTTCAAACGCCTGGAGAGCCTGGACACCGGGCACATCAAGGAGCATGTGGCCCGCAGCTGGTACGAGCCCGGCCCGGAGCGCCACCCCTACGAGGGCGTCACCGCGCCGCAATACACAGGCTACGACGAGGACGGGCGATACTCCTGGTCCAAGGCGCCGCGCTACAAGGGCGAGCCGATGGAGTGCGGCCCCCTGGCCCGCCGGGCCATCGCCTACGCCCGCGGCGAGGAGGAAACCGTGCGGCGGCTTGACGAATGGCTCGCGGCCTCCAAGCTCAAGCCCGAAAACATCTTCTCCACCCTGGGCCGCACGGCCTGCCGGATGGTGGAGAGCGTGGAACTGGTGAACCGCATGCAGGGCTGGCTGGACGACCTGCAAGCCCGGACCAGGGCCGGCAAGGTCGAGATATACAAGGAATGGACCATGACGGACAAGGCGCGGGGCGTCGGCCTGTGCGCCGTGACCCGGGGCGCCCTGTCGCACTGGATCAATATCGAGGGCGGCACCACGGCCAACTACCAGATGGTCGTGCCCAGCACATGGAACCTCGGGCCGCGCTGCTCGGCGGGCAAGCCCTCGCCCGTGGAGGAGGCCCTGACGGGCAACCCGGTGGAGGACCCCGAACGCCCGGTGGAGATCCTGCGCACGGTCCACTCCTTCGACCCGTGCATCGCCTGCTCCGTGCATGTGCTTCAGCCCGGCGGCCGGGAACGGGTGTTCAAGGTGCTCTGACCCCGCCCCGCCCACCCAGCCCAAAACGAAAGCCCCGGCTCGCGCCGGGGCTTTCTCGTCGTCCGGGCACGGCCCGGGGCTAGTAGCGGTAGTGGTCCGGCTTGAAGGGCCCGGCCAGGGGCACGCCGATGTACTCGGCCTGCTCGGGGGTCAGGGTCTCCAGGGTCACGCCCAGGCGCTCCAGGTGCAGCCGGGCGACTTCCTCGTCCAGATGCTTGGGCAGGGTCATGACGCAGGGCTCGTAGCTGTTCCGGGCCAGGTCGAGCTGGGCCAGGACCTGGTTGGTGAAGCTGTTGGACATGACGAAGGAGGGGTGCCCCGTGGCGCAGCCCAGGTTCACCAGCCGGCCCTCGGCCAGGACGATGATCGAACGCCCCGAGGGCAGAAGCCACTTGTCCACCTGGGGCTTGATCTCGATGCGCGTGCAGGCCGGGTTGTTCTCCAGGGCCGACATCTCGATCTCGGAGTCGAAATGCCCGATGTTGCACAGGATGGCCTCATCCTTCATGCGCATCATGTGCTCGCCGGTGATCACATGATAGTTGCCCGTGGCCGTGACGAAAATGTCGCCCTGCTCCACGGCGCGGTCCATGGTCGTGACCTCGTAGCCCTCCATGGCCGCCTGGAGCGCGCAGATGGGGTCGATCTCCGTGACCAGCACCCGGGCGCCGAAGCCGCGCATGCACTGGGCGCACCCCTTGCCCACGTCGCCATAGCCCGCCACCACGACAACCTTGCCCGCGATCATGATGTCCGTGGCGCGCTTGATGCCGTCGGCCAGGGACTCGCGGCAGCCGTAGAGGTTGTCGAACTTGGACTTGGTCACCGAGTCGTTGACGTTGATGGCCGGGAAGAGCAGCTCCCCGCGCTGCTGCATCTGGTAGAGCCGGTGCACGCCCGTGGTCGTCTCCTCGGAAACGCCGCGAATCTTCGCGGCGATGGCCGTCCACTTGCCGGGGTTGGCCTTCAGCCCGGCGGCGATGCGGGCCAGGATGATGCGGAACTCCTTGTTGTCCGTGGCCTGGGTCACGATCGCGGGGTTGCGCTCGGCCTCAACGCCCTTGTGCACGAGCAGCGTCGCGTCGCCGCCGTCGTCCACGATGAGGTCCGGGCCGGAACCGTCGGGCCAGGTCAGGGCCTGCTCGGTGCACCACCAGTAGTCCTCCAGCGTCTCGCCCTTCCAGGCGAACACCTTGGCCAGCCCGGCCTCGACCACGGCGGCCGCCGCATGGTCCTGGGTCGAAAAGATGTTGCACGACGCCCAGCGCAGGTCCGCGCCCAGGGCGTGCAGGGTCTTGATGAGCATGGCCGTCTGGATGGTCATGTGCAGCGAACCCATGACCTTCAGCCCCCGCAAGGGCTTCTCGTCGCTATACTTGGCGATCAGCTGCATGAGCCCGGGCATCTCGCGCTCGGAAAGCTGCATCTCCTTCAGGCCGAAATCGGCCAGGGACATGTCCTTGACCTTGTATTCCAGGGTCGGATCCACGGGTTGGACTTGGGCGGTCATCGCTGTTCCTCCAGGGAAGGTTTCCGCGCCCCGTACAGCCTGAGGACCAGGCCCGAAGGCAGGGGGTAGCGGGCGGTTTCGTCGGTATGCAGTCCCGCGGCGGCAAGCCAGCCCTGCACGCGCGCGGGGTCGAATCCGAGCCAGTTGTCTCCGTAACGCTCGCGCATGGACTCGTCGTCGTGGGGCTCGAAATCCACAAGGACGAACCGGCCGCCCGGGGCCAGCACCCGGTGCGCCTCCTCCAGCCCCAGGCGCGGCACCGGCAGATGATGCAGCGCCAGGCTCATCACCGCGAAGTCCGCCTCCCCGTCGCCAAGAGGCAGATGCTCCAGGTCGCCTATGCGCAGGCTGACCCCGGGGGCCGCGCCGTCGGCCTCGGCGCCGAAAACGCGCCGCGCGCGGGCCAGCATCTCGGGCGAACTGTCCACCCCGATGACCCGCCCGGCACCCGGACGCATGGCCCGCAGCAGCGCGCCCGTGCCGCAACCCAGGTCCGCCGCCACGGCCACACCCCCAGGCATCCGCGCCAGGATCTCCCCGGCCAGGTCCAGCCCGCCCAGCGAGCGCTCGCGCAATTCGTCCCAGGCCCCGGCATGGGCGGCGAAAAAGGCGGCGGTGCGCTCGGCCCGCCGCGCGACTGCCCGGCCCGCCGCGCGAACGTCCGCCTCCAGGGCCGGATGCGCCAGAAACGGCGCCAGGGCGTCCAGCAACTCGCGGCCCGGGCCCGCCTCCGGCACGGCGTAATGCACCCGCTGGCCGTCGCGCCGCGACACCAGCAGCCCCGCCCCGGACAATATCCGCAAATGCCGCGAAATGCGCGACTGGCCCAGCCCCAGAACATGCACGATCTCGCCCACGGCCAGCTCATGCTCCCATAACACGCGCAGCAGCCTAAGGCGAGTCTCGTCGGCCAAAGCCTTGGCCTGTTCCAGTAGCGGTGGTGTCGTCATGTGTATTTCCGTATATTGAGATAACTTGATATACAAGGCGCGCCGGGCTGTCAACAGGCCGTGCCGGGGGGCGCCGCCCCCCGGACCCCCGGGCAGGGGGGGGCGCCCCCCGCCCCCCCCCCCCGGGGCCACCGCCCCCCGGCCCCCCCCTCCCCGCCCCCCCCCGCCCCCGGCC
>Ga0172382_10008347_pt1 | contig 14461 bp, 16 predicted proteins | sample Leawel138RmetaG_FD_122245 | JGI IMG/M metagenome (GOLD analysis project Ga0172382, IMG submission 122245) | Leachate microbial communities from a municipal landfill in Southern Ontario, Canada - Leachate well 138R metaG | ecosystem: Engineered > Solid waste > Landfill > Unclassified | place...
AGCCCCGCAGGTCGAAGACAATCGTTTCGAGCAGATCCGCAAGGCGGCTGCCGAACGTCACCGGAAGGCGGACACCGACGGCACACGTCGCCGCGCCCGCCAGAAGGCCGAGGACAACCGGCTCATTTGAGTTGTCGGAATTTTCGGGCTGAGCTCCCCAGTGGCATAACCTTCAACTTCACTCGCACAGCTCCCGATAGACAGAATACTTCCGGTGAGTTCGGCGCGGCAGAGAATCGCTCCATGCACCTTAAAGCAGGTATCCGACAGTGCCGTTCGTCATCGGAGGTGAACGTCGCTGCTTTCCTTTCGCTCGGAATAGCGGTCGGTCAGGTAGGATGATACATCGCGCGTTAGCAGCGTGAACTTCACCAACTCCTCCATCACGTCGACCACTCGATCATAATATGACGATGGTATCATCCGGCCGGCTTCATCGAACTCCTGATATGCTTTGGCGACGGACGACTGGTTGGGGATCGTCACCATCCGCATCCAGCGGCCGAGCACCCGCATCTGGTTGACGGCGTTGAAGCTCTGCGAGCCGCCGGAGACTTGCATGACGGCGAGTGTCCGGCCCTGCGTCGGCCTTACCGCGCCGACCGAAAGGGGAATCCAGTCGATCTGTGCCTTCATCACCGCGCTCATCGCACCGTGACGCTCCGGGCTGGTCCAGACTTGACCTTCCGACCAGAGCGAGAGCTCGCGAAGCTCCTGCACCTTGGGATGATCGACGGGAGCGCCGTCCGGCAGCGGCAGGCCGGACGGATTGAAGATGCGTGTTTCCGCCCCGAAATGTTTCAGCAGGCGCTCGGCCTCGTATGTCAGGAAACGGCTGTAGGATCGCGCGCGGAGCGAGCCATATAGCAGCAGGATACGCGGCGGATGGGTAGAGGGTTCGGTTACGCGCAGCCGACCAAGGCTGTGAGTAGCAACGCAGCCGGCAGCAAGATTGGGAAGATCGCCCGGCATCAACGCTGCTCTTTCGCAAGTTCGGACACCTTGCCGCCGCGCTCATACCAGCCTTTGGAGCGGTTCACGATCCAGACGACCGAGAGCATCACCGGCACTTCGATCAGCACGCCGACCACGGTGGCGAGCGCCGCGCCCGAATGAAAGCCGAACAGGCTGATGGCGGCGGCAACCGCCAGTTCGAAGAAGTTCGATGCGCCGATTAGCGCCGAGGGTCCAGCCACGCAATGCTGCTCGCCGGCCAGCCGGTTGAGCAGATAGGCAAGACCGGAGTTGAAATAGACCTGAATCAGGATCGGCACGGCCAGCAGGCCGATGATTGCGGGCTGCGCGATAATCTGCTCGCCCTGAAACCCGAAGAGCAGAACCAGCGTCGCCAGCAGCGCAACGAGGGAGGCCGGGCCGAGCTTTGCAAGCAGGTGGTCGAGCGCGGCCTGCCCGCCGCTCGCCAGCATCCGGCGACGGATGATCTGCGCGATGATAACGGGAATGACGATATAGAGCACCACCGACAGGACCAGTGTGCCCCATGGCACGGTGATGGCTGACAGGCCCAGCAGCAGGCCGACGATGGGCGCGAAGGCGACGACCATGATGGCGTCGTTGAGGGCAACCTGGCTCAAGGTGAAATGCGGTTCGCCTTTCGTCAGGTTCGACCAGACGAACACCATGGCCGTGCAGGGTGCGGCGGCAAGGATGATGAGGCCGGCAATGTAGCTGTCGATCTGGTCCGCCGGCAGATAGGGGCGGAACAGCCAGCCGATGAACAGCCATCCCAGCAGCGCCATCGAGAACGGCTTCACAGCCCAGTTGATGAACAGCGTCACGCCGATGCCGCGCCAGTGGCGGCCGACCTCGCCCAGTGCTGCGAAGTCGATCTTGAGCAGCATGGGGATGACCATCAGCCAGATCAGCACGGCGACGGGCAAGTTGACGCTGGCAATTTCCATCGCGCCGATGGCCTGAAATGCGCCCGGCAGGAAGTGGCCGAGCGCGATGCCAACGACGATGCACAATGCGACCCAGAGGGTGAGATAGCGTTCGAAGGTAGACATGCAATTCCCTCAGGTCGTGGCCACGCGCCGACCGTGTTCGTCGATCACCCGCTCGCCATCTTCCTTGACGAACGCGCCGCGCTGCGGCGGCAACAGGTCGAGCACGTCCTCGGACGGCCGGCAGAGCTTGACGCCCTTCGGACTGACGACGATGGGTCGGTTGATCAGGATGGGATGCGCCATCATGGCGTCGAGCAACTGCGCGTCACTCAAAGCCGGGTCGCCAAGGCCCAGTTCCGCATAGGGCGTGCCCTTCTCGCGCAGCAGTTCCCGCACCGATATGCCCATGCGCGCAATAAGTCGGGTCAGCATCTCGCGCGACGGCGGTGTCTTCAGATATTCGATGACATGCGGCTCGACGCCCGCATTGCGGATCATCGCCAGCGTGTTGCGCGAGGTGCCGCAATCGGGATTGTGATAGATGATGACGTCCATGGCCGGCTTCACGCTGCGCTGTTGCGTGGAGACGACGCGCCATCGGACTGGCCGATCTCGGTCAGTTTAGTGCGCAGCGACGCCTTGTCGAGACTGGCGACCGGCAGGGACGTGAAAGCCGAGATACGGTTCTTCATGTAGCGGAAGGCCGCAACGAAGGCGGCTTCCTTCTGGATATCCGGTCCATCGACGGCCGCCGGATCTTCGATACCCCAATGGGCGGTCATGGGCTGGCCGGGCCAGACCGGGCAGGCTTCGCCGGCAGCGTTGTCGCAGACGGTGAACACGAAATCCATGACAGGCGCGTCAGGCCCCGCAAACTCCTCCCAACCCTTCGAGCGGAAGCCTTCAGAGGGGTAGTCGAAACTCTTCAATACCTTCAGCGCGAAGGGATTGATCGTCCCCTTCGGTTGCGAACCCGCAGAAAAGGCACGAAAGCGACCCTCGCCATCCTTGTTCAGGATGCTTTCCGCGAGGATCGAGCGTGCCGAGTTGCCGGTGCAGAGGAACAGGACGTTGAAGACGCGATGCTCTTGTCCGTCAGACATGGGAGGTTCCTTTCGTGGGTTCGCAACAGGAAGACAGCGCGGCCATTGCCGGATTGCAGACCTCCGGGTGGCCCTGACAGCAATCGCGCATAAGGAATTCGACGAGACCGGCCAGCGTGGTCAGCGCGGCGCTGTAGATGATCGACCGCCCGTCACGGCGGGACTCGACAAGCCCGGCCTGTTCGAGATGGCTCAGATGGAACGACATACGGGACGAAGATGCGCCATCCATCGCTTCGCCGATTGCTCCGGCCGACATGCCTTCCGGGCCGGCAGTCACCAGCAGCCGGACGATGCGCAATCTCGTTTCCTGCGACAGCGCGGCGAAGGCATTGAGGGCTTGCTTCTCGTGCATCATAATCTCAATAACTCAAGAATCATTGAGATAACTCATATGGCAGAATGCCGCTGAGTGCTAGCGGAAATTCGCGATGGCCTAACCGAGTGAGGCCGCGTTGGCGGCGGCAACAGCCTTAAGGAGGGCTATGGAGGGGAATAGAGTAGATATAGTTCTCATCATCACCCGGTATGGCGCGCCATTTCAGAACAGAACTCTGAACGCCAGTGATTCCGCCACGATGCGGATGGCGCCGGCCGGCTTGTCGCGCAACTCAAGATGCTGCGCGCCATTCATGAACCTCTCATGCCTTCGCCGATCATGGCACGCTTTCGAAGCCGGGCGCACCAGCCCGAGAACGGCAAGGCGGGAGCCCGGCAAGAGGGCTCCCGGCAGGGTGGCGCCACCCTCTGCCTCAAGCGGTCAGATGCCGGCCGAAGAAGGCGGCCAGCCTGTCGAACGGGATCTTGTCCATCTGGTCGTAGAGATCGACGTGGTTGGCGTCTGGGACGATCACGAGCTCCTTCGGCTCCGCTGCCGCCGCGAAGGCGGTTTCGCTGAAATAGCGCGAGTGGGCGTTCTCGCCGTGGATGAACAGAACCGGGCGCGGCGAGATTTCCGCGATATTGGTCAGGATCGGCATGTTCATGAACGGCAGCGGCGTGGTCTGCGTCCAGGCATTGCCCGAGTTGACCGCGCGCGCATGGTAGCCGCGCGGCGTCATGTAGTAGCCGTGATAGTCGATCAGGAACTGCGCCTCGCCGCCCTGCAACTCGTTATAAGGCGGCTGGTAGGCCGGGGCGCCGTTGGCGGCGTCTTCCCAGCGCTGCTGCCGGCTCAACTGCTCCAGCGTCTGCGCGCGTTGTTCGAGGGTCATGCTGTCGTCGTAGCCCTTCGACATCACGCGGGCCATGTCGTACATGGTGCTGACCGCGACCGCCTTGACGCGCTTGTCCACGGCCACGGCGCTCAACGCCATGCCGCCCCAGCCGCAGATGCCGACGACGCCGATGCGCTCGCGATCGACGGCATCGTGCAGGCCGAGATAGTCCACGCCCGCCATGAAATCCTCGGTGCTGATGTCGGGCGAGGCGACGTTGCGCGGCTCGCCGCCGCTTTCGCCGGTGTAGGACGGATCGAAGGCCAGCGTGGCGAAGCCGCGTTCGGCCATGGTCTGCGCGTAGAGGCCCGACGACTGCTCCTTCACCGCGCCGAACGGGCCGCTGACGACGATGGCGGGCAGGCGATTGCCGGCGCGGTCCTTGGGCAGATAGAGATCGCCCGCAAGCGTGATGCCGTAGCGGTTGCTGAAAGTCACCTTCTCATGATCGACATTCTCGCTCTTCGGAAAAACCTTGTCCCATTCGTCCGACATGGTCTGAGCCCTTGCGCTTGAAATGTTGAAGATCGAGGCCGCGCCGATGGCGGCGACGCCGGCCCCGGTCAGCTTGAAGAGGTCGCGCCGCCCCATGCCGGGACCTGCCTTGCGCGCAACCGCGTTTACGGTTTCGTCGTGATCGCTCATGTCTTTCTCCTTCTGGCCGCCCCAATATGCGGCAGCCGCCGCGGCCGGATTAGACCCGCGATTTCGATTGCGGCTATGAGCGACGTTCATCAATCGCCGCCAATATTTCAGGGAGCAGAGCTTCAGGGGGCGGGAGGCGCGGGCGGTGGCTCCTATGCGGCGCTGGCGGTCTCAAAGGTCGTCGCTCCGGCCGAAACATGTGCGCCGACGGTTGCGTTCGTCACCGGCGAGTCCGAGGATACCGGCTTCAACGAGGTCCTGTTCCGGCCGACCGCGCAGGAACCTTGAAAGGAGACGACGGATGAAAATCACACGCGCGGGTTCAAACCCGTCGACCAGAGGCCCGGAAGACTGGTTCACCGGCACGGTGCGCGTCGATCCGATGTTCACGGCCGAAGCGCCCGGCCGCGTGTCCGGATCGGCGGTGACGTTCGAGCCGGGCGCGCGCACCGCCTGGCACACCCACCCCGCCGGACAGACGCTCATCGTCACCGCCGGCCTCGGCCGCGTCCAGCGCGAGGGCGGGCCGATCGAGGAAATCCGCCCCGGCGACGTCGTCTGGTTTCCAGCCGGCGAACGGCACTGGCACGGCGCCTCGCCCGAGGTCGCCATGACCCATCTGGCCATACAGGAATCCATCGACGGCAGCCCCGTCACCTGGATGGAGAAGGTCACCGACCAGCAATATGGCGGCCGCGCCGTTTCCGCCACTCCGGCCGCGGGGGACCGCTGAGCGAGAGCCGCAGGGCGTCAGCCGCCCTCGACCAGCGCGCGAATCAGCTGGTGGACGTTGCCGCCGTTGCGCATCTCGTCGCGGTCGAAGTCGCGGCTTTTCCGGCGCTGCGCCTGCGACAGGGGCCCGAGCCTGGACTGCAGCGCCGCGCGCACCTTCTTGCAGCCGGGATCGGCCGGCGCGGAGAGGCCGACCGAGACGGCCTCGATCTGCCGCACCATGTCGACGATGATGTCGCCATGCACCTTCTCATGCGCGGCGATGCCGTCGAGGAAGGTTTTCCATGCCCGCCGCGTCGCCTCCGGCAGGTTCTCGGGCGCCTTTGGCAGGCGATAGGTGATGGTCAGGCTCGGCCGCGCCGTGACCAGCTTGCACGAGCCGTCCGACTGCGGTCGATAGTCGCGCGACCACAACAGCTTGAAGTCGGTATAGGCGATGGCGCGGCCGACGCCGATGACCGGCCCGTTCTCGCCGATCGAGCGGTAGAGCTCGAGGCCGCTGCGGCCTGAAACCGTATAATGCTCGACGCGCTCGACCGGCTTCCAGCCGGCATGGGCGAGGCCGGGCATCGCGACCGCGAACCAGGCCAGAACGGCGGCGCGAAAAGGCGCTTTCATCTCTTCTCCTTCAACGTGGCCGGCGTTAGGTTACCGCTTTGCACGAATTCCCGCCTGCCACCAGAGGAAAGCCGATGTTCGACAAGATCCTGATCGCCAATCGCGGCGAGATCGCATGCCGCGTGATCCGCACCGCGCGCCGGATGGGCGTGGCCACCGTCGCCGTCCATTCCGACGCCGATGCGGGCGCGCTGCATGTCGCCATGGCCGACGAGGCCGTGCATATCGGCCCTTCGCCTGTCGGCGAGAGCTATCTCGTCGCCGAACGGATCATCGAGGCGGCGAAGCTGACCGGCGCGCAGGCCATCCATCCCGGCTACGGCTTCCTTTCCGAGAATCCCGGCTTCGTCGAGCAGGTGGAAGCGGCCGGGCTCGTCTTCATCGGCCCGTCGGCGAAGGCCATCCGCGCCATGGGGCTGAAGGACGCGGCCAAGCGGCTGATGGAGAAGGCCGGCGTGCCGGTGGTGCCCGGCTATCACGGCGAGGGCCAGGAAATCGTCATCCTCGCGTCCCACGCGCGCGAGATCGGCTATCCGGTGCTGATCAAGGCGCGCGCCGGCGGTGGCGGCAAGGGCATGCGCAAGGTCGATAACGCCGACGACTTCGTCGAGGCGCTTGCCGCGGCGCGGCGCGAGGCCAAGGCCGCGTTCGGCGACGACCGGGTGCTGGTGGAGAAATATGTCGAGAAGCCGCGCCATATCGAGGTGCAGGTGTTCGGCGACAGCCATGGCAACGTCGTCCACCTCTTCGAGCGCGACTGCTCGGCCCAGCGCCGCCACCAGAAGGTGATCGAGGAGGCCCCTGCCCCCGGCATGACGCCCGAAATGCGCGCGGCGATGACCGATGCGGCGGTGAAGGCGGCCAAGGCCATCGACTACTCCGGCGCCGGCACCATCGAGTTCATCGTCGATGCGTCCGAGGGCCTGCGCCCCGACCGTTTCTGGTTCATGGAAATGAACACGCGGCTCCAGGTCGAACATCCGGTGACGGAGATGGTCACGGGCGTGGACCTCGTCGAATGGCAGCTGCGGGTGGCGGCGGGCGAAAAGCTGCCGGCGACGCAAGGCGAGATCGAGCTTTCCGGCCATGCCTTCGAGGCGAGGCTCTATGCCGAGGACGCGGCCAAGGGCTTTCTCCCGGCCATCGGCACGCTGCATCATCTGCGCTTTCCCGAGGGGCCGCGCTTGCGCATCGAGACCGGCGTGCGCGAGGGCGACGCGATCTCGCCCTTCTACGACCCGATGATCGCCAAGCTGGTGACGCATGGGCCGACGCGGCAGGCGGCGCTCAACGCGCTTTCCGACGCGCTCGCCCGGACCGAGATCGCCGGATCGGTGGTCAACACCGCCTTTCTCGCCGCGCTCGCCGCCGACCCCGACTTCGCGGCCGGCAATGTCGATACCGGCATGATCGGCCGGCGGCAAGCCGAGATGACGGCTGCACCGCCGGCGACGCCGGCCCATGTGGCGGCCGCGGCCGTGGCGGCGGCGGATCTCGACATCCGCCCCGACGCCGCCGACCCCTGGGCGGCGCTGGCCGGCTATGCCCATTTCCAGCCGCTGGCCAGGACCGTGGCGCTTTCGCACGATGGCGGCGAGATCGCGGCGCGGCTGACGATCGCCGCCAACGGCAATACGCGGGTCGAGATGGAAGGGGCGAGCGTCGTCACGCCGGCCGCCGGCGGCCGCCTCGCTACCGCGCGCTGGCCGGGCCACGTCACCGTGTTCGCCGGGGCGGCGAGCCACACCTTCGCGCTGCACGACCCGTTCGCGGATGCCGACGCGGCCGCAGCCGGCGGCGACGCGCTGCGCGCGCCGATGCCGGGGCTGGTGAAGCTCGTGCGCGTCGCCGCCGGCGAGGCCGTGGTCAAGGGCCAGCCGCTCCTGGTGCTGGAGGCGATGAAGATGGAGCACACCATCGCCGCCCCGCATGACGGCGTGATCGGGGAGATCGTGCCCGAAGGCGCGCAGGTGACGGACGGGGCGGTGCTGGTGCGTTTCGAGGAATAGGGGCGCGGCCGCAAGACGCGCCCCCCTTCGCCCGTGAAGACCAGCGACGAAAAGGCCGGAGCCGATCGTGCCTCAACCGGACATGCCTTCCCCAGCGCCCCACCGGCCCTACGAGGATGTGCTGGCGCTCGTCGTCGGCACGGCGCTGATCGCGCTCGGGCTGGCGCTCTACACCGAGGCGACGCTGCTGACCGGCAGCACGGCGGGGCTGGCGCTGCTCGTCCAGTATGCCGGAGGCCTGCCCTTCGCGCCGGTGTTCTTCGCGCTCAACCTGCCGTTCTATGTGCTAGCGCTGATGCAGATGGGCTGGCGGTTCACGCTCAGGACCTTCTGCGCCGTGGCCCTGGTCTCGGTGCTCGCCGGGCAGACCGGCGGATGGATCGGCTTTTCCCATCTCCAGCCGCTCTATGCGGCGCTGATCGGCGGCACGGTCATCGGCGTCGGGCTGCTGATCCTGTTCCGCCACCGCGCCAGCCTCGGCGGCGTCAACATCCTCGTCCTGTTCCTTCAGGAGCGGTTCGGCTTGCGCGCCGGCTATGTGCAGCTCGCCATCGACGCGGCGATCCTCGCCGCCGGCTTCCTGTTCCTGCCCGCCGACAGGATCGCGCTGTCGCTTCTCGGCGCGGTGGCGATCAACCTCGTGCTGGCGCTCAACCACCGGCCGGGGCGCTATGTCGGCGTGAGCTGAAGACGGAAACAAAGTGAAAGGCCGCGCCGGCTGTTTCCTCCGGTCGCGGCCTTCGCCTTTTCGACATCGCAAGCGTTCTTCGACGCGCTGACGCCTTCCCCTGTGTAACTGTGCAACCCGCCCGGCTTAGTGAACCGTCATCCACTCGCGCGCCTCGCGCAGCGCCCTGGCGATCTCGGGCTTGCTCATCGTCGCCGACAGCTCGGCGCGCAGTTCGGCGGCCCGGGCCGAGCCCTTGATGGCGGCGATGTTGAACCATTTGTGCGCGGCGACTAGATCGAGGTCGCAGTCGCGGCCGGTGGCGTACATCATGCCCAGCTCGAACAGGATATCCGCCTGGGCGTTGGCGCCGATGCCGGCGTCGTGCATTTCGAAACGAGCCATTTTCACATCCCCTGTTTCAGTCCCGAGAGCCGTCTTTCCAGGTCCCGGCGGTCGTTGCCGTCTGTGGTTCCGAGAATGGCGGGGAGCCTTGAATCCGTCGTTAAATGGCGTGCTTAATTTGAAGAAAACAAAATTAAAACAAGAGGTAAACCTTGCAGTTCATTAACGATGCGGTTCCGCAGATTCCAAGGGATTCGATGAAACTTCGACGAAAATCGACATAAAGCTAGGAAAGACTCCGCTAACCACGCCACCGACGAAGGCGAAAGCCGGCCGGAAGAAAAACAGGCGGTAGCGGAGAAAACCGCCCCGCCTCCACCTTCGCGGCCATGGCGGGAGGGCGCGTGAAAGGGACTTTCGCACCGCCGGTTTTCGGATTACGCTTACGTTTCCGTAAACGCAGCCTCGGCCCCTGCAAGCGTCATCGTCCGGGCCGACGGGAGGAGAGAATGCTTCGTAGGATGATGCTGGCAACGGCAGCGGTGGCAATGATGGCGGGCATGGCCCATGCCGACGCCATCGTCGGAAACTGGAGGACGGACAGCGGCGAGACCGCGCAGATCGCGGCGGCCGGCAACGGCTTCTCGATCACGCTGCGCACCGGCAAGCACAAGGGCAAGCGCATCGGCCAGATGAGCGCGGCGGGCGCCGGCAAGTACAAGGGCACCATCACGGACCCGGCCGACGACAAGACCTATTCCGGCAACGCCACGCTCAACGGCAACAGCCTCGCCATGCAGGGCTGCGTCGCCGTCGTCTTCTGCAAGACGCAGAACTGGAAGCGGCAATAGTGGAAGCGAATAGGGAGTAGCGAATAGGGTTGGCCGTGGGTGTCCATGACCGACCCTGTTCATTACTCACTATTTCCCTATTCGCTACTCCCTATTCGCTCTTCACCGCCTTCTGCCCGAACAGTACCTTCTGCGCTTCCTTGTCGTCGGCGAGGTTGGAGCGGTGCTCCTTGCCGACGGCGCAGCCGCGCTCGACCGCCGGGCGGGCCAGAAGCCTCTCGAACCAGCGCTTCAGGTGGGGGAAGTCGTCGAGGTCCTGGCCCTGGTTCTTGTGGGGCTTGACCCAGCCGATGCAGGCCATGTCGGCGATGGAGTAGTCGCCGGCGAGATAGTCGCGATCGGCCAGACGCCGGTTCATCACGCCGTAGAGCCGGTTGACCTCGTTGGTGTAGCGTTCGATGCCGTAGGGGACCTGCTCCGGCGCGTACTGGCGGAAATGATGCGCCTGCCCGGCCATCGGCCCCAGCCCGCCCACCTGCCAGAACAGCCACTCGTCGACCTCGACGCGGGCGCGCTCGTCCGACGGATAGAAGCGGCCGAACTTGCGGCCGAGATATTGCAGGATCGCGCCCGATTCGAAGACCGATATGGGCGCCCCGCCCGGCCCCTCCGGGTCGATGATGGCCGGCATGCGGTTGTTGGGCGAGATCTTCAGGAAAGCCGGCTCGAACTGCTCGCCCTTGCCGATATTGACGTATTTCACCGCGTAGGGGACGCCAAGCTCCTCCAGCATGATGGTGATCTTCCAGCCGTTCGGGGTCGGCCAGTAATAGAGTTCGATCGGGGCGGTCTGCTCGGTCATGCCATTCTCCTTTGCCGCCGGCAGCAAAGCACAGGCGGTCGCGGCGCGCCAACGAATCCGGCTTAAGCACCTGTTAAGGTGATTGAACGGCGCATGAACGGCCGTCTCAGCCATGGTTCAGCCACGCTCGGGCATCCTTTCGCCATAAACGTAAGGAGATCGACCGATGCTTGCCCGCCGCTTCACCATCGTGTGCCTGCTCGTCGCCGTGTTCGGCATGGGCCTGTCGATCCTCGTCGCGGAGAAGAGCCGCGGCGGACGCGCGCACGGCGTCGTCTACCAGTTCTGCGACACGAGCCTGACCGGCTGCGCCGGCGGCCTCAGGCACTGAGGGAGAACGCCATGACCCGCCGCCACGCTTCCGCCGGTCTCGCCGCCGCCCTGCCCCGCTTCGCGCTGCTCGCGGCCGCGCTGCTGGCGCCGCTCGTCGCCATGCAGGCGCTCGCCGGCGCGCCCGGCGGGTTCATCGAGGACAGCCGCAAGATCGCCAGCGGCGCCGGCATCGTGCTGGTCGTCGGCCTGCAACGCGGATAGCGATCCATTCCCCTCGAAACTGTCACGCCGACCCATTATGATGGGGCATGGAAAAGCGAATTCGCCACGCCGCGCCCGAGACGGTCGCCACGCCGGAACCCTATGCCCGCCAGAGCTTCACCGACGCCGGCGAGGCGGTGGCGGCGCTGAAGGCGCTCTACGATCGCAACGCCGCCTTCCTGCGCGCCTCGTTCGCGGCGCTGGCCGACGGGGTGGACCGGCAGGAGCGCTACCGCGCCTTCTACCCGGAGGTCGGCATCGCCACCGCCTCGTTCAGCCAGGTCGATTCGCGCCTCGCCTACGGCCATCTGCCGGAACCGGGCCGCTACGCCACCACCATCACCCGGCCGGACCTGTTCGAGACCTATCTCACGGAGCAGCTGCGGCTCCTGATCCGCCACCACGGCGTGCCGGTGACGGTGGGCGAATCGGAAACGCCGATGCCGCTGCACTTCGCCTTCCTCGAGGATAGCTATGTCGATGCCGGCGCGGCCGAGCGCATCCGCCGGCCGCTGCGCGACCTGTTCGACGTGCCCGACCTGACCGGCACCGACGACCACATCGCCAACGGCACCTACGAGCCGGTGCCCGGGGAGGCGATGCCCCTCGGCCCCTTCACGGCCCAGCGCATCGACTATTCGCTGCACCGGCTGTCGCACTACACCGCGACCAGCCCGATCCACTTCCAAAACTACGTGCTGTTCACCAACTATCAGTTCTACATCGACGAGTTCTGCGCCCATGCGCGCGCGCTGATGAGCCGGGGCGGCGGCGGTTACGACGCCTTCGTCGAGCCCGGCAACCTCGTCACCCGTGCCGGCGAGGCCGAGCCTTCCGGGGGCGCCGTGGCGCCGCGCATGCCGCAGATGCCGGCCTACCACCTGACGAAGCCCGGCCATGGCGGCATCACCATGGTCAATATCGGCGTCGGCCCTTCCAACGCCAAGACCATCACCGACCATATCGCGGTCCTGCGGCCCCACGCATGGCTGATGCTCGGCCATTGCGCAGGCCTGCGCAACACCCAGGCGCTGGGCGACTACGTGCTGGCCCATGCCTATGTGCGCGAGGACCACGTGCTCGACGACGACCTGCCGGTATGGGTGCCTATTCCCGCGCTGGCCGAGATACAGGTCGCGCTTCAGGAGGCGGTGGCGGAGGTGACGGGGCTCTCCGGCTACGACCTGAAACGCGTGATGCGCACCGGCACCGTCGCCACCATCGACAACCGCAACTGGGAGCTGCGCGACCAGCGCGGGCCGGTGCAGCGGCTGTCGCAATCGCGCGCCATCGCGCTCGACATGGAATCGGCCACCATCGCCGCCAACGGCTTCCGCTTCCGGGTGCCCTACGGCACGCTTCTGTGCGTCTCCGACAAGCCGCTGCACGGCGAGCTGAAGCTGCCGGGCATGGCCAGCGACTTCTACAAGCGGCAGGTGGCCCAGCACCTGACCATCGGCATCCGCGCGCTCGAAAAGCTCGCCGCCATGCCGCCCGAACGGTTGCACTCACGCAAGCTGCGCAGTTTTTCGGAAACGGCGTTTCAGTAGCGAATAGGGAATAGCGAATAGTGAGTAGGGAAAAAGGCTTTCCCCTATTCGCTACTCTCTATTCGCTATTCGCTCTTTCCCTACATATTCGGATAGACCGGCCCTTCGCCGCCCTGCGGCGGCACCCAGTTGATGTTCTGGTTCGGGTCCTTGATGTCGCAGGTCTTGCAGTGGACGCAGTTCTGCGCGTTGATCACGAAGCGTACGTCGATGCCCATCCTGTCGGCGGCGGCGTTGCCGTCGGCATCGACCCACTCGTAGACGCCGGCCGGGCAGTAGCGGGTCGAAGGCCCGGCATAGACGTCGTGCTCGGACCGCTTCTGAAGCTCCATGTCCTTGACCTGAAGATGGACCGGCTGGTCCTCCTCGTGGTTGGTGTTGGACAGGAACACGGAGGAGAGCCGGTCGAAGGTCAGGACGCCGTCGGGCTTGGGGTATTCGATCTTCTTGTGCTTCGCCGCCGGCTCCAGCGACTGGGCGTCGGTCTTGCCGTGCTTCATCGTGCCGAAGGGCGAGAAGCCGAGCAGCGTGTTCAGCCACATGTCGAGCCCGCCGAGGCCGACGCCGAGCCACAGGCCGAACCGCGTCCACAGCGGCTTGACGTTGCGCACCTTCTTCAGGTCCTTGCCGATGTCGCCGTCGCGCCACGTCGCCTCGTAGCCGGCGATCTCGTCATGGGCGCGGCCGGAGGCAATCGCTTCCGCCACATGGTCGGCGGCGGCCATGCCCGACAGGATGGCGTTGTGCGAGCCCTTGATGCGCGGGACGTTGACGAAACCGGCCGAGCAGCCGATGAGCGCGCCGCCCGGGAAGGTGAGCTTCGGCACCGACTGGTAGCCGCCCTCGGTGATGGCGCGCGCGCCGTAGGACAGGCGCTTGGCGCCGTCGAAGGTGCCGGCAATCGCCGGATGCGTCTTGAAACGCTGGAACTCCTCGAACGGCGCGAGATAGGGGTTCTTGTAGTTCAGGTGAACGACGAAGCCGACCGCGACCTGGTTGTCCTCCAGATGATAGAGGAACGAGCCGCCGCCTGTTGCCGACCCCAGCGGCCAGCCGAACGAATGCTGGACGAGGCCGGGCCTGTGGTTCTCCGGCTTGACCTGCCACAGCTCCTTCAGGCCGATGCCGAATTTCTGCGGCTCGCGGCCGGCGGAAAGGTCGTATCTGGCGATGAGCTGCTTGGCGAGCGAGCCGCGCACGCCCTCGCCGATCAGCACGTATTTGCCGAGAAGCTCCATGCCGGGCGCGTAGTTCGGCCCGCGCGTACCGTCGCGCTCGATGCCCATATCGCCGGTGGCGACGCCGACGACCGCGCCCTCGTCATTGTAGAGCACTTCCACCGCGGCGAAGCCGGGGTAGATCTCGACGCCGAGCGCCTCGGCGTGGCCGGCGAGCCAGCGGCAGACATTGCCGAGCGAGACGATGTAGTTGCCGTGATTGTTCATCAGCGGCGGCATCAGGAAATTCGGCAGGCGGATCGA
>Ga0172382_10008348_pt1 | contig 14461 bp, 12 predicted proteins | sample Leawel138RmetaG_FD_122245 | JGI IMG/M metagenome (GOLD analysis project Ga0172382, IMG submission 122245) | Leachate microbial communities from a municipal landfill in Southern Ontario, Canada - Leachate well 138R metaG | ecosystem: Engineered > Solid waste > Landfill > Unclassified | place...
GAACCTGATCGTGATATACATTTATATCCTAACCCAGTGGACAATATGCTTTATATTCTTGGAAAAAATGAAATGACTTACCTCGCAATTCTGGACATTCAAGGTAGAAAAATAGCAGAATATTTTCCCAACTCTATAAATACATCAATTCATACTGATAACTTAAAAAGTGGAATTTATTTGGTGCAAATTTATTCAGAAAGAAAAACTCACACATATAAAATAATTAAAAATTAAGCTTTTGGGCTAATTTAGAATTGAAAGATTAAGAAGTCATTTTACGATTAGGCCCTTTTTTTCTCATTGAATTTTAGCTCATTATGTAGTGATTAAACACATTTGTTTATCTAAATATACGGAGGAAACCGAAAAGCCTTAAAATGAGTAGGTAGAAAATTAATTTTTTATTAAGCCATGAAGAAAACTAACTTTTTTTCAAAACAAAAAGTATTGATTGTATTAATTTGTTTTTTTGGAACAAGCCTTGCCTATTCACAATATTGCATCCCTGCTTGCAATTGTGAAGATGATGATCTTATTTTAAATGTAGAATTTGCAGGTATAAATAATCCCTCAGATTGTAGTCCTAGTGGATATGGAGATTATACCGAAGAAGTTGAGCCTGCCCAAGTTGATGCAGGAGAAACTTATACTTTCTCAGCATTAGTTGGTGCTGGTTGGGAGTTTGAAACTGTAGTTGTTTGGATTGATTTTGACCAAAATGAAACTTTTGACAATACAGAGGTTTTTGTAATCGGGACAGGTTCAGGTAATGTTGTTAGTGCAGATATAACAATACCTAATGAATTGGAAGATGGCATCTATAGAATGCGTGTTAATGTTATGGCAAATGATATACCGTTTGACGACCCATGTTATTTTGGTTTTTCTTTTTTTGGAGAGTTTGAGGATTATTTAATAAATGTTGGTACTACAATGGGGGCTACCGATTTTGTAAACTCGAACGATATTATCATTTATACATCAAATACTAATTATGTTATAGAATCAAAAGATTCACCAATCAACACGATAGAGGTTTTTGACCTTACCGGCAGGTTAATCTTACATAAGACTCAATTAAATACTTACACAACATCCTTAAATTCGGATTTAATAAAAAATCAATTAGTGATTTTCAGGGTGAAGACAGTTGATGGAAACTCAATAACCAAAAAACTAATCTTTTAAAAGTTTAATCAATAAGAGTGCTAAACTAAATTTTTATATCGCCATAAAACAACTTAACACAAAGGAAAACAGGAAGTAGCTAAAAATAATCAAACAAAAATTATTAACAAATAAACTTGATCATGAAACAAATATTACAAATAAAAAAAGAAAAAATGACCATCATTAATTATTTGATTGTATTGCTTTTCCTTTTTTTTAGCATCTTTACTTTTGCACAAACAACTCGATACGTCAATGGTTCTATTGGAAATGATATCGGTGATTGTACAGAAGGGTCAGGACCTTGTGCGACTATAGGTTACGCTATAGAACAGTCAATTTCCGGAGATGCTATTGAAGTTGCAAATGGAATTTATACTACTGAAACCTTGAATATTGATAAATCACTCTCTATAATAGGTGAAAGTGAAACCGGAACTATTATACAAGCTGAAGAAGTACCATTAAATCCCTTAGAAGTAGCAAGAAGAGTTTTTTTTATAGAAGGCAATGGTGTACACGTAACAATAGCTAATGCCCATATACGACATGGTGCGGAGGCGTTTGGAGGAGGAGTATGGCTTTATCACGCGGCATTAACTCTTTCATCTGTTACTTTAAGTCATAACACAAGTATTTGGGCAGGAGGCGGACTACTTGTTACGGGTCCAGAGGCTATGGCTAATCTTATGAATGTTACATTTTTGGAAAACAATAATATAGATGATGGAAGTTATGGAGGAGGAATGGCAAGTGAAGATTATGCATCATCCAATCTTATTAATGTAGATTTTATAGGAAATGAGTCATATCAAGGAGGAGGTTTAAATGTGCAAGGTGGTTTCCATACATTTAAAAATTTGAATTTTATAGATAATGCAACAACACATTTTGGAGCCGGTATATTTAGTAGTATTGACACAGATTTAAATTTAATAAATGTATTATTTGAAGGGAATACTGCATCCAGAAAAGGAGGTGGAATTTATGCCTATGACACTAATTTAAATATGATTAATGTTACATTAAGTGGAAATTCTGCATCATGGGATGGTGGAGGGATTTGTACTGAGGAGAATACTACTGTAGCCATGAACAATAGTATTATTTATGGAAATACAGCAATTGATGGAGGAAATGAAATATCAAATGGCGGGAATTGTGCAATGGAAATTAATTATAGCATATATGATGACCAACCCGGGGATCTAATTGTTGGTGGAGGTATATCATTTTTAAATTCTATTACAGACGACCCTCTTTTTGTTGATGCTGAAAATGGTAATCTTAGATTAACGGAAGATTCTCCTGCCGTTGACTCCGGCAACCCCGATACAGATATTTTATTATTCCCTACAAATGGAAATAACGAACCAATTGATTTGGATATCAATCCAAGGGTTTATTTTAATGGAATTGACATAGGGGCCTATGAAGCAAATGATCTTCTTTCAGTCAATAATTCCTCAGATATAAATTTGATTTATCTCTATCCCAACCCCACCACAGGCATTATCAATATAAAAACAGAAGAGCCGATAACTCAAGCAGGAGTCTATACCATTACCGGCAGTAAACTCCCAATCCAGTTGTCTGAAACCGATAATACAATTGATATTTCTGACCTTTCAACGGGGATTTATTTTGTAAGGATAACAGTGAACAACCAATCCCAAACCTATAAAATCATCAAAGAGTAGTTTTTTCTTTATATGTTGTAGATTTAGTTGTGCTAAAGGCAGCCTGAGGGGGGCTGCCTTTTTAATAATATCAATATGTAATTTATTATAAATGAGTATATTTAAAAGTTTTTTGTAAAATTAAAATTAGAACTTCAAGCAATTAATTTCATAACCTTATCCCCACTATATTGACTAACCAATAAATTCATATAAAATGAGTCAGCAACTGCATTTTAATATTTTGACGTTTGAACCCCCAAAAGAGCCCAAAACACTCTATTTTTCTTTGACAAAACAGGGAGAATGTTATCCAATTCACCGGTATAACTTTCCTATAGATATATCAGATACTTTTCCTGAGATAGAGGAAAAAAAGATTAAAAAAATTTACACCACTTTTGATGTTAAAAGGGAAGAGTTTACACCCCACACAGTTGATTTTAAAGTATGTACCCGGCTTTTTAAACACTATTTAAATTTACATATTGTCACTTTTTTCAGGGAACAAAAAGGGATGTTGGTGACAGATAATTTTATAAAGGATACCCAAGTCTGGTGGAAAGATGAGAAAGCTTCCAATTCAACCTATGCTGCTTATCTTAAATTTACTTTAAAGCTTCAATTTTTTAAAGTAAGTGACTATCCTGAGCTGGTTGTGAGCTATGACGGCATGTCAAAAGTGCACAAAACACCTGTAAATTCTTTGCTTAGTGTGATATCGCCATTACACATTGGTAAAGTTGTGTATGAAAATCAATTTTATCACTATCAAAAAAGTGCTCCTGAAGAGTTGGAAAAATTAGATTTAAATGCTACTTATGCCATTCCAAATAGTACTCTTGCTCAATTGTTAGGCTATTCATTTCCAAAAAAGTTTAACGAGAACAAATATGTGAAATACAAAAAGCATATTGATGCGTTTTGTAATACTTTTTTGTTACAAGAAGACTTTAAACAACTATTGCCATTTAATGTAAGCTCCTTTATCAAGGTGCCTGAATATCGTGTGGGAAGGATTAAAGAAGACAATAACGAGTTGTTGTTCAGGGACGGGGTGGGAACTACCCCAAAAACAGATATTAAAGCTTTAAAGCCTCTTTCAAAGCCAGAAAGCAGCAACGTACATTTATTTTATATTTACCATAAATCTCACTTAGAAGAAGTGAAGCGACTGAATGGTTATTTAGAAAATGGCGTTGGAGTTTTTACAGGGCTAAGAAATTATGCTCTTATTCCATTTCATACACAGCAAAATACAAGTATTGTTTATGATGATTTGTCTTAATGTTATTTTCATTGCTCATCAGTTAAAAAGATTATCAATTTCGGAACGTGGTATTATGGTTCTTCTGCCCAGCTTGCCTGCTTTTATTTCTTCTCTTTGAATCATTCGTTGAATTGTCCATCTGCTCGCACCTAATAAAATGGCAGCTTCTTGAACGCATAAAAACTCCTTATCTCTAAGATTGATAAAATTGCCTGTTTGAATTGGCAGGCTTTGCAGACTTTGCAAGTTTTCGGAATTTGCAGAAGTAACGGATTTGATTTGCTCCTTTAGAGTAGCCTGTACTTTTTCCTCTCGCTTGATTTGCTTGTAGTGCCGGGAATTACAAGTTTTTGAGCAATACCGTGTTGTTGTGGTTTGGGCAACAAATGCCTGACCACAATATTGACAGAATTTCGGAATTTTAATATTACTACTCATTTGGTGCTTATTAGTGCCTGATGTTGCTCAGTGGTGCAGATTGGTGCATCATTTCACCAGTACCTTTCAATTTGTGCCTTTGGGCAACAAATTTGTTGTTTGAGCAACAACTGGGCAACAAAAATAAGCAATAAAGTGCAATTGGGCAACAAATAAGGGAAGAAAGTGAACCTATAAATCTAACAATAGCAGGCAGTTAGTAAATAAAAGAAGGATAACTACTTCCCGATACAAAACTTCCCGAAAATAGTTCCAAGAATATCCCGGTCCACCTCAATCTGTCCGGTAATGGAGCCGATGTGCCTGAGTGTGTCCCGCAGATGGAATGCCAATAAATCGCCCGTCAAACCCATTTCCATTCCGGAAGAAACATTTTGGAGTGCCTCCAGTGCGTTTTGAAGTGCTTCTTTGTGGCGGATATTGGTGATGATGACCGCATCTTCATCCACCCCTGAACGGATGGATTCTACCAGTTCAGATTTTAACCTGTCCAGGTTGGTATTGGCCTTCACCGATAAACCGAAGTGGTGGTAATTGGGGTGTTCATTTTCCAAGGAAACCAAATCCAGTTCATGGTTGTGTCCTCCTTTGTCAATTTTGCTCAAAAGGTTGAAAACCACTTTATCGGCTAAGATGTCTTTCAGTTTACGAAGGATTTCCACATCGTCTTCATACAAATGGATTACGATTTTGGCCTGTTCCACTTTTTCCTTGGCGCGTTCCACGCCTATCGCCTCAATTTCATCACGGGTCTCCCGGATTCCGGCCGTATCGATGAAACGAAACCTGATTCCGTCGATGGCAATGGTCTCCTCAATCGTATCGCGGGTAGTTCCCGCAATGTCGCTGACAATGGCTCTTTCTTCGTTCAGTAATGCATTCAACAATGTCGATTTCCCTGCATTCGGTTTGCCGATGATGGCGACGGGAACACCGTTTTTGATGGCATTTCCATAGTCAAATGTTTGGAGGAGGCTTTGAATTTTGAATGTGATATTTTGAATCAATGCATCCAATTCTTCCCGGTTGGCAAATTCCACATCTTCTTCCGAAAAGTCCAGTTCCAGTTCGATGAGTGCAGTGAAATGGATGAGTTCTTCACGTAAATCTTTTAATTCGGACGAAATCCCGCCACGCATTTGGTTCAACGCGACTTTGTGGGAAGCTTTGTTTTCGGCGGCAATCAAATCGGCAACGGCTTCGGCTTGTGCCAAATCTATCCTTCCATTCAAAAATGCCCGTTGGGTAAATTCTCCTGGCTCTGCCAATCGGGCTCCGTTATGGAGTAATACCTCAATAATTTCTTGTTGGATATAAGGAGAACCATGGCAGGTAATTTCCACCAAATCCTCTGCCGTAAAGGTCTTGGGTGCTTTAAAAACCGAAACCATTACTTCATCGATGATTTCCGTCCGGTCGCTTTGAGCGGAATTTGAAATTTCAGAAGACGAATCTTGGGTTTCTTGTTTTCCATTTCGACCCATTATAAATCCATAATGAACGGTATGTGATTCGGCTTGGTTTAAATCCTTCCCACTGAAAACTGTGTTTACAATGGAAAACGCTTCCTTCCCCGACACGCGAATGATGCCCAAGGCTCCCACACCCTGTGCCGTTGCGGTTGCGCAAATGGTGTCTTGGGTAAACATCTTAGGGTGTTAAGGTTAAATCCGCCAAAGTGTATTCGAGCTTTATCATATTTTTGTCGTCGTTTTCGACCCAAAAATGTAATTTCTTTTCAATCAAATCAATGAGTAGCTCAATGTCTTTTCGATCGTTTTTATTTTCCAAATAAATTTGGTAATTCCCATTTTCCAATTGTTGGAACCGAAGGATTTGAATGGGGTTTGAATCAGGTCCCGGATTTTCAAATGCCATTTTTTCATTCAAGTTGAAAACATACCGGTTGTCGGAATCGCTGCTTCCCAGAAATTCTGTTTCTTGTCCGGTGAAAACAACATACATACTCAGGGTTTTGGCTTTTGCTTCAATGAGCTGTGCGGCTATAATTTGAGTTAAACCCAATAGAAAAAAGGAAAGGACTGTTTTCATATTATATTTTTTCAACCAGCAATTTCTCCGTAACCTTCTCGCTCAGCGTCACTTTCTGGTCATTATAAGAAACCGTCATACTTTGGTCAAACGACTCCTTGTCTAAAATTTCAAGGGATGTATCCAATTGCAGGTTCTTGGAATTCAGGAATTTTAAAAACTCATCGTTCGAATGGGTCACCGCAACCAATTTCAATTGATCTCCTTTTTGGAAATGGCTCAACGGATTGAAATTCTTCAAATGGATATTGCCTTTTTTATCGGGAATGGGTGAACCATGTGGGTCAACGGTAGGATAGTCGAGGATTTCGTCCATCTTGGCAAAGAATTTAGGCGAATGGATGTGTTCGATTTGTTCGGCTACTTCATGGACTTCTTCCCATCCGAAACCCATTTTTTCGACTAAGAACATTTCTGTCAACCGGTGTTTTCGGATGATGAGCAGGGCTGTCTTCCTTCCTTCTTCGGTAAGGGTAATGGGTTTATAAGATTGGTAATTGATATAACCTTTTGCTGCAAGCCGTTTCACCATACTGTTAACCGTCGGCATTTTAATCTTCAATGCTTTGCTCAGGTCATTGACGGTGATTTCCCCTGATTTCTCGGCCAAGCTGAACATCGCTTTCAAATAATTCTCTTCTGTAAATGAATTCATGGGCCAAAAATACTAAATCATTTCTTTTTGAGTTCAATTAAAGTAATTTCCGGCCAAATCCCGACCCGACCCGGATAGGCATGGTAGCCGAATCCTCGGTTGACATAAATATAGCGTTCCAATTCTTTGTACAATCCCGCCCAATATTTATAAATGTATTGAACCGGACTCCATTTGATAAATCCAGGAATCTCTATACCGAACTGCATACCATGGGTATGGCCGCATAAAGTAAGCTGAAAATTCAGCGGATGGTCTTTGACCTGCAAATCCCAATGCGAAGGATCGTGGGTCAGCAAAATTTTAAAGTCTTTTTCACCCAATCCGTCAGCGGCCTTATCCAAATCCCCTAATTTTTTGAAACCTCTCCCCCAGTTTTCGACCCCGACCAAATGGATTTCCGTGTTGTCTTTTTTCAATTTCACCTTTTCATTCAATAATAAATCAAAACCAATTTTAGGGAAAATTCCTTTGATCGCTTCGAAATTGGCGCGTTTATGTGCCGGCGTCGGCCAGTCTATGTACTCACCGTAATCATGATTACCCAAAATCGAATATTTCCCGAACCGGGGTTGCTTGATTGCCGAAAACATCTCCAGCCAATCGTCCATTTCAGTAGCGTGTGTATTGACCATGTCTCCGGTAAATACCAATAAGTCGAAATGCTGTTGGTTGATTAAATCGATGCCGTATTGAATTTTCTCCGGATTGTCAAAACTCCCGCAATGGATGTCGGAAATATGAAGGATATTGAACCCGTCAAAAGCATCAGGCAAATCACTGAAAAACAATTGCTGCTTGAGAACCTTGTAATTGTACCGTCCTTGGAAAATGCCATATATCAAAGAAGCAAAAGGGATGGCTGCCACACCCAAGGCCAATGTACTGAGGAATTTTCGCCGCTCGGGTAGAAATTCAGGTGAAGTTTTACTTTGGCTGAAATACTGATAAGAACCTACGAATAACCGCAAAATATCTTCTCCCAAAAGGAAAATTGCCAAGAAGAGTTTAGGAACATATATCAATAAGAATATGCCCAACGTGAGCAAGGTATGTGCATTTTGGCCTTGGGTTCTGTCGAATCCGGTAATGGAATAAATCAAATAACCGGCTGCAAGAACCGAAATGAATACATAAATTCGGCTTATCCATCGGTGGTCAAATGCAGTGCGAACAGCCTGAAAAGCATACCATTCCACCACCAAAACAATTATAAAAAATATTGCCAATCGCATTCCTAAAATTTCAACCCCCAAAATTAAGAAATCCGCTTCAGCTGCCGGTGTTAATAAATGTTAAGTCTTTTATCGCTCAGGTTTCCTTTTTGTTTGATGTTAATTTAATAGGGAAGTTTTGTAAAACCATTAAATTGCCGGAAATTTCATTAAGATGAACAGAAGGAAATTCTTCAGGTACGGCAGTTTGGCCACTGCGGGTGCTGCTTTGCTTTCACCGATAGACCTATTGGGTCGCGAACCGGAATATGTCAACAAAGGCGGTACGGCTAAAAACATCATCATGCTCATCAGCGACGGAATGAGTACGGGAACGCTCAACATGGCGGATTTATACCTGTCGCGCTTACACGGCAAAAGTTCCCATTGGATACAACTCTATAAAGAGAATCGAATGAGCCGGGCTTTGATGGACACGGCCTCGGCCAATTCCATCGTGACCGATTCCGCCGCCGCGAGTTCCGCATTCGGAGGAGGAGTACGCGTGAAAAACGGTTCGCTCAACATTAGTCCCGAAGGAAAAGAAATATTGCCCATCTGGCAAAAATTCAAAAAGGCGGGCAAAAAAGCAGGCTGCGTAACCACTGTTCCCGTGACCCACGCCACACCGGCGGGATTTTGTGTTTGGAACAAAAGCCGAAACGCCCAAGCTGAAATTGCTGAAACTTATTTGGAACAGGAATTTGATGTTTTATTGGGCGGCGGCGACCAATATTTTCATTCCGAAAAAAGAAAAGATGGCAAAAACATGTTTGAAGCTTACCAAAATAAAGGTTACCAAGTAGTGCATTCACGCAACGAAATGTTGAATGTTTCCTCCGACAAACCTTTATTGGGTGTTTTCGACCATGATGCGCTTCCTTTTACATTAGACTGGAATTCTTCGAAAGAATTACAGAAAAAAATCCCCACCTTGGCAGAAATGAGCCAAAAGGCCATCAATTGCATGCAGTCAAATCCCGAAGGTTTTGTATTGCAAATAGAAGGCGGAAAGGTGGATTGGGCCGCACACGCAAATGATATCAGCGCCTTGATCCATGACCAGATTGCTTTTGACGAAGCCATCAAGGTAGCGGTCGATTTCGCAGAAAGAAACAACGATACATTAGTTATCATCACTACGGATCATGGAAATGCCAATCCAGGGGTAATTTATGGAAAGGCTGCCAACGAGGGTTTTGATAGTATAGGGAAATATACCCAAACCAATGAATGGCTGCTCAACCGGATTGATGCCGATTTCTCAACCCAACAAATTCGCGAATTGGTTCAAGAAGTCAATGGTTTTGTACTCACAGATGAAGAATCGGTGTACATTCAATCCTTCTACCATGGATTGGAAAAAGAAGAAGGACTTTACAATTACAGAAAACTGCCGTTTCAAGCTTTTTCTGAAATGCAAAAGAAAAACAACTCCATAGGATGGATCAGTATGGATCATTCTGCCGATTATGTAGAAATGGCCATGATGGGTCCGGGGAGTGAACGACTGAAGCCTTTCGTTAAAAACACTGATATTCATGCCCTTATGTTGGATGCTGCAGGAGTATCTCATAACTTTAACAATTTTGGTTAAAGAAATACTATTGAAATGTTAAAGGTTATGCTTATCTTGCTTCTTCAAAGGAGGTAAAAAAAGCTTATGATTGAGTGGATCAGTACACTAACGCTCTCTGAAAAAATATTTTGGATAATAGCCGTTGTATTTACGGTGGTATTCTTATTTTCCATTTTGGGTTCTTTATTTAAAAGAAATCCCAAAGAAAACGGCCGAATTAAAATAAGATTTTTCAGATTTGAGAATTGTATTGCTTTTTTCACTATCTTTGGTTGGGTCGGAATTGCAAGTTTGTATCAAAACTATAATTTGACGACCTCCATCTCATTAGCTATTCTTTGCGGCTTATTGATGATGGGTATAATGACGGCTTTGTTTTATTACATCAACAAAATGAAAGAAGGCGGAACATTGGAATTTAAAAACGCATTGAATTCGACAGGAGAAGTAAACATGGAAGTAGGCAGAAAAAGATCAAAAATCGGAAAAGTCCAAGTTTCAGTAAGCGGAACTTTGAGAGAAATGGATGCGATTACCGACTTTGACCACGACATAAAAACAGGAACCCGCATCAGTGTGGAATCGGTCATGGCCGACGGGATTTTAATCATCAAACCTTTGCAATAAAGGCCTTAACATAAACATAAACACAACCAAACCAAAAACATTAAAAACCAAACCGAAGTAAGAAAAAGTTTAAATCGCTTAAATGAATTTTTAGAAAGTGTAAGACAACACTTTAATGGTTAATAAAATATTTTGGTATGAAAATGTATAAATTCAGTTGGGTACTGCTTGTGTTTGGGCTATTCGTAAACGCACAACAATTAAGGACTTTGAATGAAGAGAAATCAGACGTATCTTTCCGGGGCTTAGCCGTATTGGACAACAGTGTCTTTTGGGTTTCCGGAACCAAGGGTACGGTTGGGATGAGTTTCAATGGCGGTAAAACCATGAAGTGGGTCAGCCCAAAAGGGTATGAAGACCGGGATTTCCGGGACATCCATGCTTGGGATCACAAAACCGTAGTCATCATGGCAGTCGGCTCTCCGGGAGTGATTTTAAAGACCAAAGACGGTGGCAACACTTGGTACAAAGTATTCAAAGACGAATCGCCGAATGTGTTTTTCAATTCCATGGATTTTTATGAAAGAAATGAAAACCTGGGTGTACTCATCGGTACTCCTGCCCATGGTCAACCTTATATGCTCGTTACCAAAAACAAAGGCGAATTATGGGAAAAAGTTTCCGCTACGGATCAATACCCGCACCTGAATTCGGGAGAATCCTTCTTTGCCGCAAGCGGAGGCAACATCAAATTGATCAATGATTCCGTTTCCTTAATGGTTTCAGCAGGCGCTTCTTCTCACCTGATTATGAATTCCCAACCCTTTTTCAAACATCCTTTGGACAAGAAACACTCGGAAACCGCCGGGGCGAACAGCATGGATTATTCGACTTTTGAAAACTATGGAATCATCGTTGGGGGAGATTTCCTTCAGCCCGATTCTTCACACAACAATATTTTTGTATTTGACTATGACCGCCAGAACAAACCCGTATTTCGCATTCCCGAGACCGCACCGAAAGGATACAAAAGCGGTGTGACCATCATCGGCCATTCCAAAGCGGTCGCTTGCGGGGTTTCCGGAGTCGATGTATCTTACGACAAAGGCCAGAACTGGAATCTGATTTCTACCGAAAGCTTCCATGTATGCCAAAGGGCAAAGAACGGCAACAAAGTTTACTTAGCCGGGCCCGACGGAAAGATCGGCGTTTTGGACTAAGCTTTCACCAACCTAACCTATGCAAGATTTAACCGAAAAAAACAATCACCGAAAACACTACAAAAAAATTGCATTCTGGATTGGAGGCGTCTTGCTCTTTTTATTACTCGCCAACTTCGGAATCAATTATTGGATTCAATCGAAATTACCGGCAATCATCCAAGAAAGGAACGATACCGCTTATGACTTCAGATTTTCTGAACTGCAATTTTCGCTTTTCAACAGTAGCATTGCCATTCGGGGTGTTTCCATCGAGCCCAAAAAAGATTATGCCGAACCGATTCCATTGGCCGTCAGCGCGAAAGTGGATGAGGTCAAAATCATCGGGGTCAATTTCATCAAACTATTGACCAAAAAGGATTTGGATGCTTACAGCCTTCAAGTCAACGGGCCGGATGTGACCTTAATGGATTCTGAAGAACCGGATAGCGTTATACACAGTTCCCAACTCGGAAACGTAATCAACATCCATAATTTTGAAATCAATAACGGAACTTTCAAAACCGTTGATTCCAACCAAAATAAACAATCCGAAATCAAAGGAATCAATATAGAAATCGGCGGGGTCAACCTTTCCGAACGGACTTTGGAAAAAAACATCCCGTTTCTTTATCAATCATTTGAAATCAGCAGTGACAGTATTTTTTTTCGCCTGAATCCTTCTCAAGTGTTAAAGGCAAATCAGTTGAAAGCCAACAACCATCTTTTTGCTTTAAAAGATTTTAAAATTTATTCCGATGAAAATAAAGCCAAAGCCGATTCCATACCTTACAGGATCTTGCCGGAAGTCCAAGCACCCAATGTTTCATTTTCGGGATTGGACTGGGGTTTTAGCGAAAAAGATGCGTTTTATTTCACCGCCCGGTTGCTCAACTTTGATTCCATCGATGTTCAGATTGGAAATCATCCGCCCCTTCCCGGCCGGAAAAAGGATTCCTTGGGCAACCTGATTCCTTTTAAATTGGGCATAGAAAAAATAAGAATCAAGGATTCAAAACTGAAAATCGGGAATTCATTGGCGGTTCAAAACATCAACTTACAAATCGATCAAATCCAAAATGTACCCAACCAAAAATTGACTTTAGAAAATATCATTTTAAACAACCCATTGGTCACTACTTATTCCGGGGCAAAGAAAACACAAAACAAAACTGGAGAAACCATTCATTTTCAAGACTTCATTGAAATCAAAAACATAGCAATCAACAAGGGTCAATACCGGTTGAACCAATCCGACAACCGCAATTTGCTCCAAGTCCGGGATATTGCATTCCAAATGGAAAACATCCGCATATCGCCCGAAACTTTTTCAAAGCAAATCCCTTTGACGTATAAAAAACTGAAAATTTCCGCTGCTGCTTTGGATTATAATCCGGATGCAGTTTACTCATTGAAAGCCAAAAATTTATTGCTCGATGGCCAAAGTTTTAGTTTAAGAAATTTCGAGATGAAACCCAAGATTTCCCGTGGGCAATTTGTCCGACAACTCAAAAAAGAAAAAGACCTCTATACGATTTCCGCTGATAAGGTTGCGGTTTCCGATTTGGACTGGGGATTTACCGGAAAAGACTTTTTCATTAAATCACCACAAATCCAAATTGACCAAGCGGATGCCAATATTTACCGCAGCAAAATCCCGTCCGATGACCCGAAAAAGAAACAACTATACAGCAAAATGCTGCGCGATTTGCCCTTTATACTGGAAATCAAAAGGCTGGATTTGAAGAATTCCAAACTGGTGTATGAAGAAGAAACCGAAAGCAGTTCCGGAGCGGGGAAACTCAGTTTCGGCAATTTCAATGCGAAAATCGACAACATCTACAGCGGTTACAAAAGAGAAAGCCTTCCCGATGTAAGGGCGGACATCAAAACCCATTTCATGAACGATTCCCGGCTGGTGGCGGTCTGGACTTTCAATCCAATGAACCGGGCTGAAAAATTCAACATCAAAGGAAGCATATTCAGCTTTGATGCCCGGAAAATGACGCCCTTTGTGAGGCCTTATATGCACGCGACGGTAGAGGGGAATATGCAGGAGGTGCGCTTTAATTTTACCGGAAACGACCTCAATGCCTCCGGGGATTTTGGTATCAAATACGATGATTTGAAGGTTACCCTTTACAACAAGGACACAGGAAAAGTCCGTAAAGTGCTATCCACCGTCGGTAATTTTCTGGTCAAATCCAACACCCGGGACCAATACAATGAAGTGCGCATCGAAACCGTCACCCGGAACCAAGACCGTTCATTCTTTAACTTCTTTTGGAACTGCATCCAACAAGGTTTAAAACAAACGGTACTGGTCATTTAATTCAAAACGAAAACCTGCCTCCACTACTCCACCCAAATTTCATCTAAGAAGATATAAGCCGGTTCCCCCGCGCTGATGTGGGAATCCGGAAGCGGGCCATGGTTGTAGGCAATGACCTTGACGTATCGGGCTTTGATTCCAATATTTTTTACTGAAAGTGTTTCCGTCTGCACTTTTTCATCCGTGGGTTCTACTTCGGTGGAACGGCTTCTGAGCAAGGTAAAATCTTTACCGTCTTGTGAAACATAGAAGGCTACCCTTTTCGGCATCAGTATCCACGCCCGGGCATCTTGCAGGAAGTTC
>Ga0172382_10008352_pt1 | contig 14455 bp, 8 predicted proteins | sample Leawel138RmetaG_FD_122245 | JGI IMG/M metagenome (GOLD analysis project Ga0172382, IMG submission 122245) | Leachate microbial communities from a municipal landfill in Southern Ontario, Canada - Leachate well 138R metaG | ecosystem: Engineered > Solid waste > Landfill > Unclassified | place...
GGGGTAGTTGGCAGGCTAAAAAAAATGAATAGCAGAGCGATAAAATAGGAAACGCCCCTTGTATGTCATTCCGGACTTGATCCGGAATCTCTTTTTTACTATCGCATCATAGGTGACAAAGCGGGTGGGAGAAGGCATAAAACGACAGATAAAAGAGGAAAAAAATGAAAAAATGGATAGCTTTCTGTAATATACTTTTGAAAGATATTCGTACCTACTATTTAAAACCTCCCAATATAAGTTGGGGGATTATTTTTCCGCTTGCCTGGACAGGTATGTTTTTTATTAAATCAGGGCAAGGTCTCGGCAGCTTACCAGAGTTACTTCCTGGGGTTATAGGAATTTCAATACTTTTTGGAACAACAAGTTTACTTTCGGTTACAATAACATTCGAAAAGAAGAGCCGCTCATTTGAACGTCTGCTTCTTGCACCTATGTCTCTTGAACTGCTTATGCTTGCTAAAACTGCTGGAGCGATACTCTTTGGTATTATAAATGCTTTCATACCAATTATTATGGCTTCTCTAATATTTTCTCTCTCTAAAATAGATTGGTTCACCTTAACACTAACAATAATCCTTATATCTATAAGTTCTACTTTTCTTGGACTTTTTATTGCTGTTTCTGTGAGCGAAGTTTTTGAGGCACAAACTTTCTCAAACTTTTTCCGTTTTCCAATGTTGTTTTTATGTGGCTTATTCTTTCCTATTTCCAAACTACCTGTCTTTCTAAAACCGCTTGCCTATATTATGCCGCTGACTTATGGGGCAGATTTACTTCACTTTTCTATCAACCAAACAAGTTACATCCCAATAGAAGTCAACCTTCTTGTTTTAACTGGGTTTTGTGTTTTTCTTTTTCTTATTAGTTTAAGAAATATCAGACAAAACTGGATACAATAATTTATTCCTTTCTGCCTTTGTGAGGACATACGAAGTAATCCTCAGGGGTTTACAATCAAGGTTGATAATTGAAAGCGTAAAGAAATGCACCCTTTTTTTGCCCTCTACCCTTGGGTTAATCCCTCCTCTCCTCTGGGGGAAAGGATGACAGGTGAGGGGGGCTTTTTGTTTTGTCTAATTTTTGTGTGCGAGTTTTAGGACAGAAGTTTTAGCGCAAGAAGGCGTTTTTTTAGCATGAGAAAAATGAAGTTACTGCTACTTTTCTGCCACCCTTGGAGGATTTTTCTCAGGAACTTACAGAGGTCGAAGTTGCGTAACCCTTGATACACAAGGCAGTGCGAGAGGGGGGAGTTGAACCCCCATGGGTCGCCCCACTGGATCCTAAGTCCAGTGATATAGAAAACAATACGAGGTCTCTCCATGCCAGAAATCTATTTAAACCTTTGTCAATCAAGCATTTATAAAGATTAATAGTCTTGTAAATATTTATAAAATTCTTCCTAAAAACAGCTGTATTTTTAAAAAAAAGGCATACTTTTGGCATACTTTTTGGCATACATAAAAAGTACTTTCGTCCTTGCCAATTAAAACTTGCCCATATTTACCTACTCTCTCATTGGTGTTAAAACAGGCGAAGACAAGTTGATTGTTACTCTGTAATACTTCCCCAGAATATAGAAAATCTATTAATGTGTATAGAATGCCAGCGAAAGTAGATTTAAAAATTAAAAACCTGCGAAACACTTACACCTGTAGAAGCAATAGGTTAATTGTCTCCAAATTAAGATAAATTAAGGAATTAAGGGTAGTGTTTACAGCGATAAAGCCAAAAGCATATAGTATAGACAGAATATAATAGTGATTATTATATGTAAAATCTCAATATATGTTTAATCACAGATATATCCAGAGATAAAAAATAAAGCGTTCTTTTTACCTGTAAAGAGAAAGTGTAGTCCAGTTGATGATCGCTTGTTTTTGATATGCTGGTGCTAATATTTTAAGGTAATACCGTTCAAGATAGCCTCGTAGCGATGCTTTCCGTTCTGTTCTCCATAAAACCGCATACTAAATTCAAAGTATATTAGTTTATAATCTGTAATGCCATTGTTTAGATAAATTCCTGTTTTAAACAGGTTAATAATGGTAAGAAAAATCTTCTTTAATTAGTAAATCAGAAAAGTAATATATTAATAATATATGAGTACAAAGAAATATATGGGTAGTATATAATTTTTAAGATAAGGTAGTATATAGGTTTTATGGTTAAATAACTTTCGGAAGGATTAATGAGTCGATATGTAAGATGCTTTTATCCTAATCTTGCTCGTTCTTTTACCTTTTCAGAAATAAAGTTTAATTCTTTTTATTTGTATTTTCTATACCATGCTGATAAAATGAACAGCAGAAACAGATAAGAAAAGTATATGTTAAACAGAATCCTTACAGGAAGGTGAGAGTAATGGCAATTAAGAAAAGTCAATTGTATAGCTCTATATGGGAATCTTGTAATGAATTGCGTGGTGGTATGGACGCTTCTGAGTATAAGGATTATGTTCTTGTTTTGCTTTTTGTGAGGTACGTGTCTGATAAATATGCTGATGAGAGGAATCCGCTTGTGGTTATTCCCGAAGGTGGGGGATTTAAGGATCTTGTAAAGCTCATAGGTAATACTAACATTGGAGAAGAGGTTAACAAGGTTTTGAGCAAGCTGGCAGAAGCCAATGGACTTAAAGGGGTTATTGATGTAGTTGATTTTAATAATGAGGATAAATTAGGGAAAGGTAAGGAGATGCAGGACCGCCTTTCTAACTTGATTACAATATTCAATAATTCAGAGCTTGACTTTAGCAAAAACAAAGCAGAAGGAGACGATCTTTTAGGTGATGCTTATGAGTATCTGATGAAACACTTTGCAGTTGAATCGGGTAAAAGTAAAGGACAATTTTATACGCCTGCTGAAGTATCTCGTGTAATGGCTAAAGTGATTGATGCAAGTGAAGCTAAAGATAAAACCTGGACTGTTTATGATCCAACCTGTGGTAGCGGTTCCTTGCTTTTAAAGGTTGCAGACGAAACACCTCAAGGTATAGCTATTTATGGGCAAGAGAAAGAAAACGCTACTGCAACGCTTGCAATTCTCAATATGTGGCTACATGGCCAGCCAACAGCCGAGATAAAAAAAGGGCAAAGTACGTTATCTGATCCACTTTTTAAAGATGAGAGTGGCCAGTTGCGAACTTTTGATTACGTAGTAGCTAATCCCCCTTTTTCATATAAAGCATGGAGAAGCGGTTTTAACCCTGAAGATGACAAATATCAAAGATTTGATGGGTTCGGGATTCCACCAAAGAAAAATGGTGATTTTGCTTTCCTTCTACATATAGTAAGGTCTCTTAAAAGCACAGGTAAAGGTGCTGTTATTTTACCTCATGGAGTATTGTTCAGAGGTAATACTGAAGAAGATATACGGAAGAACCTTATTAAGCGAGGGTATATTAAAGGCATTATAGGGTTACCTGCAAACCTTTTTTACGGTGTAGGAATCCCAGCTTGTATTGTAGTGCTTGATAAGGTAGAAGCTAATAGCCGAAAAGGAATATTTGTTATAGATGCTTCTAAAGGTTTCATTAAGGACGGCAATAAGAATCGCTTGCGTGAAAGGGATATCAGAAGAATTGTTGATGTATGGAAAGAACAACTTGAGATCCCAAAATTTTCTCGATTTGTTGAGATGGGAGAGGTTGAGAAGAACGATTATAATTTAAATATCCCTCGTTACATAGATACACAGGAAGCTGAGGATATACAAGATATAGAAGCACATCTTAAGGGTGGGATTCCTAACGCTGATATTGCATCTCTCAACGCTTACTGGCAGGTATATCCTTCACTTAAAGAAGCGCTTTTTACAGAATTAAGAGAAGGATATAGCAAACTTTCCGTTTCACCTGATGAAGTAAAACAAACCATATTTTCTCACCAGGAATTTAGTAGTTTTCGTGGGACAATTATGAATAAATTTGAGTCTTGGCAAGAGGATGTTGTTGCTAAGCTTAAGGAACTTGGAGCTACAGATCGCCCAAAAGTTATTATACAGAATATTAGTGATAAGTTGTTAAAAAAGTTTTCTGATACCCCGCTTGTAGATAAGTACGATATATACCAGTGTTTGATGACATATTGGGAAGAAGTAATGCAAGACGACACCCATATTATTACTGCTGATGGTTGGAAGTCAGGAAAAGAGGTTGTTCGTCTGCGGAAAGGGGCAAAGGGGAAGGATATTGAAGGGTTGGAAGGCCTTTTAGGGCGTTTAATCCCTATTGGGTTGACTATTGAAACTTTTTTTGCTGATGAACAAAAGAAGATTGAAGGGCTGAATTCAGATCTTGAGCAGATTAAAGCTGAGATGGATGAGATGAGAGAAGAATATGGTGGGGAAGAAGGACTTCTTTCTGAAGTTATAGAGAATGATAAGATAACAGGTAAAAGCGTACAGCAACGTATAAAAGAGATTAAAGACGATGCAGATTACTCTGATGAGATGGGAGTATTAGAAGAGTATGTTACTCTTATGAATAAGGAAGCGAAAACTAAAAAATCTATTAAAGATATGGTTAAGAGGTTAGAAGGCAAGGTGTTGCTTAAATATCCAGCGTTAACAGAAATAGATATTAAGACCTTTGTGGTTGAAAAGAAATGGATGTATGGGATTAAAAATCTTATAGAAGCAGAGGTAGATGCATTATCTCAAAAACTTGCCTCAAGAATAAAAGAGTTGGCTGACCGTTATGCTGATCCTTTGCCCTCTACAACAAAGGATGTCGAGGAGTTAACTGAAAAGGTAACCAATCACTTATTAAATATGGGGTTTGAAAGATAGCGGTTGCACTAAATATAGATTGTTATACATATAAGACAACTTTACGATTGAGAAGAAAACAATGGAACCAGATAAAGAGAAAATACCTAAAGGGTACAAATTAACTGAGGTCGGAGTTATTCCTGAAGATTGGATGATAAAAAATCTTGAAGAGTTTGGGATTCTAACTATGGGACAATCACCACCAGGCAACTCATACAGCTCAAACTACAGAGATATGCCTTTGCTCAACGGAGCTAAAGATTTAACAGAGAGTGGGATAATGATAACTCAGTATACAAATAAGCCGATACGTGTATCAAAAAGAGGTGACTTACTGTTTTGCATTAGGGCTACCATTGGGAATCTGCAAATATCGGATAGAACATATTGTCTAGGGCGAGGCATTGCTGCTCTCACTGTAAATAAAAGCTTTAGTAAAATATTTGTAGCGTATGTATTGCGTGGTTTATTTGAATTTATGCGAAATCAATCTCAAGGTGGTGTGATTAAAGGATTAAAGAAAGATGAATTAGCTGAAATTAAAGTATTTCTACCTGCATTAAAGCAAGAACAAACAGCTATTGCTGAGGTATTATCTGATGTTGATTCTCTTATTGATAATCTTGATAAGCTTATTGTTAAGAAGAAAGCTATCAAACAAGGCGTTATGCAGGAACTGCTTACAGGTAAGCGTCGTTTATCAGGTTTTAGTGGTAGGTGGGAGATGAAGCAGTTGGGGGAGATAGCTGAAATTTTTAAGGGGCAAGGATTATCTAAAGAGAAATTATCTTTATCAGGAGAGTACCCTTGCATTTTGTATGGGGAACTTTTTACAACATATAGTGAGAAAATTGATGAGGCATATAGTCGGACTAATTTTAAAGAAGGTAGATTGTCAGAGAGAGGAGATGTTTTAATGCCAGGGTCAACAACTACAGTAGGAATTGATTTAGCTAAAGCTTCTGCTATATTGATTGACAATGTACAACTCGGAGGAGACATAAACATAATCCGACAACTGGGTAACTCATCGTATAACTCTATTTTTCTCGCTTATTGTATAACCCACATTTATAAAAATCGTATAGCACAAAGAACTAAAGGAATCACCATTTATCACCTTTATGGTAATGATTTAGTTGATTTAGAGATACTGATGCCAGAAATGTTAGAACAAACGGCTATAGCAACTATACTCTCAGATATGGATGCTGAGATTGAAGCGTTGGAAGAGAAGTTATCTAAGTATAAAATGCTTAAACAAGGAATGATGCAGGTTCTTTTAACAGGAAAAGTGAGGTTGATATGACTCCATCAGTTGGACAGAAGGAGCGGGAAACTCAGAATCGTGTTATTGAGTTGTTTAAAACTCAGCTGGGATATGATTATCTTGGTAATTGGGAGAAGAGAGAAGATAATAGCAACTTTGAGGAGGAGTGTTTACGTGCTTTTCTTTCGGGTAGATCTTATAGTGAGAAGTTGATTGACCGCGCTATTCAAGAGTTTCGTCGAGTATCTGAGCAGAACAAAAGCTTGTACGAGCTCAATAAAGAGGTATATGGCCTGTTACGTTATGGTATGAAGGTGCGTGAGGAGGTTGACGAACAATATAAAACTGTTTGGTTGATAGATTGGAAACGCCCAGAGATGAACCATTTTGCTATAGCTGAAGAGGTAACAGTGCGGGGAAACAAGACGAAACGGCCTGATATTGTCTTGTATATAAACGGTATAGCTGTGGGTGTGTTAGAGCTTAAAAGAAGTACTGTTTCTGTGGTTGAAGGTGTTCGTCAAAGTATTGGTAACCAGGAAGATGAGTATATTAAACCTTTTTTTGCAACTGTACAGATTGTTATGGCGGGAAACGATACAGAGGGTCTGCGTTACGCAACGATTGAAAGTCCAGAGGAGTATTTTCACCAGTGGAAAGAGGAAGGTTTGGTAGAGCTTAGTTCTCTGGATAGGCAAATTACACAGCTTTGTGATAAGAAAAGAATTTTGGATTTAATCCATGACTTTATTGTATTTGATAGCGGAATAAAGAAGATATGCAGGCATAACCAGTATTTTGGTGTTAAAGCTGCTCAGCTCTCTGCAAAAAAGCATAAGGGCGGTATTATATGGCATACTCAAGGGAGTGGTAAGAGCTTGACTATGGTATGGCTTGCTAAATGGATACTTGAGAATATTTCTAAAGCACGTGTTCTGGTGTTGACTGACAGGGTTGAACTTGATGAACAGATAAAAGGTATATTTTTCGGTGTTGATGAAGATATTTATAGAACTAAAAACTGTCGTGATCTGATAGAGCAACTTAACACAGGTAATAAACGGCTCCTCTGCTCTCTTATACACAAGTTCAGATATAGAGAAGTTCGGGACGAAACTCATATTGATGAATATCTTTCTGAAATTAAGGCAGCCCTTCCTAAAAATTTTGAAGCTAAAGGGGATATATTTGTATTTGTAGATGAGTGTCATCGTTCGCATGGGGGGAAGCTTCATAAGGCAATGAAAAATATTCTGCCTCAGTCGACGATTATTGGATTTACTGGAACACCGCTACTTAAGGATGATAAAAGAAATAGTCGTTTGCTGTTTGGAGATTATATTCATACTTATAAATATGATGAAGCTGTTGCGGATAATATGGTTTTGGATCTGCGTTATGAAGCAAGACGGGTAGAACAAAATATTGTTTCGCAAGATAAGATTGATGAGTGGTTTGAGGAGAGAACAAAGGGCTTGACAGAGGTTGCTAAAAATAAACTAAAAGAACTATGGGGGACAATGCAACGTCTGCTTAGTTCTGAGTCGAGGCTTGAGAAAATTGTCTTTGATATTCTTGATGATTTTTTCAGGAAGCCACGTCTTGCCAGCGGGCGAGGTAATGCAATGCTTGTAGCCAGCAGTATCTATGAAGCTTGCCAATATTATAAAATTTTTCAGGATCAAGGGTTTAATAAGTGTGCTGTTATAACTTCGTATGGATTAGATGCTACCAATACCACAGATAGAGAATATGTTATTTATCAAAATATGCTTGCTGGTAGAACTAAGGAGGATTTTGAGCGAGATGTAAAAAAGCAGTTTATTGAGAAGCCTGGGCAAATGCAACTTCTTATAGTTGTGGATAAGCTTTTAACAGGGTTTGACGCTCCCCCTGCTACATACCTTTATATTGATAAAAACATGCAAGATCACGGGCTTTTTCAAGCGATATGTAGAGTAAACCGACTTGACGGAGAAGATAAGGAGTATGGTTATATAATCGATTATAGAGATCTGTTTAAGAAGTTGGAGTTAGCTGTTGTTAACTACACTTCTGGCGCGTTTGAAGGGTTTGATAGAGAAGATGTGCTGAATTTGCTTAAAGACAAATATGAGAAAGGAAAAGAGGGTTTAGAGAAAGCTCTTGAAGTTGTACATGCTATCTGTGAACCTGTATCTTACCCGAAAAGGTTAGAGGAGTATATATATTATTTTTGTGGTGATGTAGAGGATAAAGAAGCACTAAAAAATAACGAACTTAAACGAGTGGAGCTATACAAAGCTGTAAGTCGTCTTTTGCGGGCTTATGTTGATATAGCCAGTGATATGCAAGAAGCAGGGTTTAGGCAGGAGCATGCAAAAAAAATTGAGAAAGATGTGAAACATTATGTTAATGTGAAAACTGAGATAATGCTTGCAAGCGGTGATTACATAGATTTGAAAAAATATGAGCCAGCTATGCGTATGCTTTTTAACAGATACATAGTAGCTGAAGAAAGTGAGCAGATTAGTACCTTCGATGATATGACTTTAGTTGACTTGATTATATCTAAAGGGAAAGAGGGTATTGATAAACTGCCAGAAACAATAAAACAAAGCAGAGAAGCGACAGCAGAGACGATTAAAAATAATATCAGACGTTTAATAATTGATGAGATGCCCACAAACCCGAGATACTATCAGAATATGTCGGAGATTCTTGTTGATCTTGTTAAAAGGCGGAAACAGGAAGATATAGAATATGAGAAATATTTAAAAGAGTTAATAGAGTTAGCAAAAAAGGTTAGATATCCTGAGCAGTCGACTGATTACCCAAGCTCTATAGATACAAACGGTAAACGAGCTCTTTATGACAACCTGGGTAAAGATAAAGCCAAAGCGCTTAAAGTACATACTGCTATTCTGGAATCAAGAGAGGCATACTGGCGAGGCAATAAGCTTAAAGAACGAAAAATTAAAAACGCTTTAAAGGATATAGTGCCTAATGAAGAGGTAGATGATTTGTTTGAAATAATTAGGAATCAGAGCCAAGATGAATACTAACGTTTATATATTAAATGTGGGAAGTATTGAAGCGATAGTTATACGAAAGAATGTAAAAAACTTGCATCTATCGGTCTTACCTCCAATGGGAAAGGTAAGGGTTACTGCACCTATTTTTATGAAAGCTGACGCTATACGAATGTTGTTGGCTACACGTCTGAGTTGGATAAAGAAACAGCAAGCAAAGTTTAGAGCGCAGGAAAGACAAACTCCAAGAGAATATGTCTCAGGAGAAACCCATTACTACTGGGGAAAGAAGTACCGTTTAGAAGTTGTGTATCAAGATAAACCGCCTTATGTACAACTTAAAGGGAAAAATAAGATAATACTGTGTGTTAGACCTGGGAGCACTAAAAATAAACGAGAACAGGTAATGATGGACTGGTATAGGAAAGAACTTCGCAAGGTGGCAGATGAAGTAGTAGAATACTGGCAAAATAAGATGGATGTTTCTTTAAATGATTGGGGTATCAGGAGAATGAAGACACGGTGGGGTTCCTGTAATCAGGATTCTAAACGTATATGGCTTAATCTTGAATTAGTTAAAAAACCAGAGCATTGCTTACATTTTATTATCGTACATGAGCTAACCCATATACTGGAACGTAAGCATAATGACCGCTTTAGGGCATATATGGATAAATTTCTCCCCCGTTGGAGACAGATTAAGGAAGAATTGAATGGCTTTGCTCTGAACCACGAGTATTGGAATTATTGAAAAAAACTGTTCATTAAAAAATGCGTTATATTATCTGATAAATTTTATGCCATATGGGAGCAATTATATAACATAAGGAGGGTTTTAAAATGGATAAGCCTTTTACAAGATGGTATTGCGATGTTTGTGGGAAGGTAATAGAAGATGCTAAAGAAGGTTATGTAATTTGGGAAGTAACGGAAGATGGTAAAGAGTATAATTTCCAAATTATCCATGCTGGTAAATGTAGGAAAAAAGTGCCTTTTTGCTCTTCATCTTTAACAGATTTTCTTGGATATGATGGCTTAACACATCTTCTTTCTTTTTTGACTTATGGTCCGATAAAAATACATCTTAGGGAGAAATCACGTTGCACTATAAATGATTTTGATGGCTTTGTGGATTTTATGCGTCGAGTACAAACACCTTTTTATGAAGAGGCACGCAGATATTTCACTAATAACAAGCTTCTCGAACGCCACTGTGATGATAATGAGATAGGACCTTATATGCAGGCAACGCTCAAGAGTATAATAGAAAAATATGGAGAACATAAAGACGAATAAGTTATTTAAAACAACAACTTTCCCTGTCTCATCATACATCTCTGCTTTGTATATTATAAATAACGCAACATAATTAATTATAATGTTGAATCTTTCCACTTATTTAGGTATGATCGGCCTTATTAAATACTATTTTTATTATCCTATGTGCAACAAAATTGAGAAGTGTTGTATATAGAAAGGAGGTAGGTTATACTATGAATACGTTAGCAAAACTTGGTAAAACAGCTCTGCGAAGGCAGTTTCAGGAACGGTATCTTATATTACGGTGGAAGAGGTGAAAGCGATGATACAAGCAGTCGCTTTAAAGAAAAGACATCAGAAGAGGATATTATCTTTATCAAACTTCTATATATGACGGGCTTACGAGTATCAGAAGCTATCTCTGTCACTCCCAGTAAGCTTGTTGCGATAAATGGTGGATGGGCAGTAGATATTATAGGTAAAAGGAAGAAAAGAAGGTTGGTAGCGATACCTGAACATCTGGTGAATGAGTTGCGAGCTTATGCATATGAAAAACAGTTGAAACTGGAAGATAAGTTTTTCCCTGTAACCAGAAGTCAAGCATTCAGGATAGTTCAGAAAGCAGGAGAACAAGCAGGTATCAATAAAAAAGTGTATCCTCATCTTTTAAGACATACGGCAGCAGTTGAAAGACTAAAAAGAACGGGTAATCCAAAATCTTTGCAGTATCATCTTGGGCATTCCAGCCCAGTGATGACTATGCGGTATCTGAATACTTTACAGCAGGAAGAAGCGTTAAAAATACAGCAAGAAGTAGAGTTCAAAGATATTTAGAACACCTTAAAAAAATAATAAAGATATTGGTGTGCGGAGTATATGAAAATTAAAACAAAAAGTGACAATAAATTACGTTGGCTTTCTAAGCATATTGATACTAGAATGGAAGAGATTAGACCTTTGCCAGAAAAAACATCTTTCAAGCATTTTCTACAAGCCGCCTACAATTCTAACTTTGATGCTTTTTTGTTAGGAGTGGGTTTATCTATACTGATAAACGCTGTACTTGTTTTAATAATTTATAAAATTACCAACGAGTACCCTATAACGTTTATTTTACAACCAACAGCTTTTTTTTCAGCAGCAGTTACTTTTGGAGCATTACTAATTTCTGTTTTTTCTTTCATAATAAGATTTTCAGTAAAGATAGAAAGATTTATAATAACTGAAAAAGAAGTTCTCATCAATGAAACAAAAATTTTACCTATTTTATTTTTTTATATAACAACTATTTCTTTTTTGCCTTTCTTTCATAAACACGCAGGTCAATTCTGGAATTTCTTATTCGTTATTATTGCTGCAGTGTATCCTTATATTAAACTTATACATTTAACCTTGAACCCTTTTCTATTAGAAAAGAGAAGTGTTACTATGTGGCAAAACAAATTGCATAACTTAATTAAAAAAAGAGTGGATAGCGTAGTTGAAACTCGTATTGGGCAAAATATATTAATTAATTTTATTAACAGTATGATAAAAAAAGGAGTTCAATATGCTCCTTTTTCTACTTATGATGAAAAAGAATATATACAGATTTATGCAGATAAAAGAGGATATATTACAGATTATAATTTAAATGAATTAAAAAACTTTATTCATAAACAACAAATATTGGCAGGCGAAAAAAAGGGTAAAGAGCTAGAAGATAGTTATTCTGAAGAATATATAAAAAAAGTTTTTTTATTTAAAAAACTTTATAGGCAATCAATTGAAAAAGGAGAAATATTATTTGTTTATGCAAAGGATTTCTTTGATAATAACACTATTAAAAACCAATTATATAAAATGGATAAGTTTGTGCTTATAGAAAAAAGCAATCCTGAAGAAGATGTCTTTAATGAACTTATCAATAATATAACTCTTTTAAAAAAAGATTTAAAGCAAAGTATAAAAGAAAAAAATTTTGATATCTGTGTAGAAAATTTGAAATTATTAAATGCATTGGTCAATAAATTTATGGAAACTCTTGGTTTATATAAGATATCTTATAGTAGAGAATCTACTATCAAAGAGAATAGTTTTTTTATGTCCGAAGGTAGATGGCAAGTAATTGAGGAAATAAAAGAAATTTTTAAAGAAAGTATTGAAGAGGTTCTTGAGGTGTCAAGCCAGCGAATTTTAGAAGCACATATACGTCACTTGCGACTTGTTGCAAGAGATTGTTTGTCTTTCAAAAATTATTATGTATACAATATTTTTATAAACCTCATTCCTTACATTTATAAGAAAGGTGTTCACTCTACCCGAGATGATTTGGAACAAAAGACCCTTGTTTATGTGCTTTGCAAATATTGGGAAGAATATGCTACATGGTTTATTGAACCTAAATTAAGAAACATATCACAAAAAAGCCCTTTTGATGAAAATGAATTAAGAAGTTTAAAAGATTTTTCTTTGGGGCTCATAGGTATGTTTAATACTATTATGAAGATTGCTTATGATAAACGAAGATTAGATGATTTTAAAAAATTTCAAAAGATACTAACAAATCTTTTAACAAAAACAGGGAATCTTTATGCACTTACTATGCTTAAAGATTCTAAGTGGCGACTTTCAAGCTCACAATTGAATGATAAAGAAAAACTAAAAATTAAATATGCAATAACAGTTGCTGAAACATTAAAAGAAATAAAGCATTATAAAGAAAGCGTTATATGGGGGTTTGGTGCATGGTTTCTTAGAGAATACACAAATAATAAAATATCTATTGAGGTGTTTAATCAGTGGTTCTCTAATTGCCACATAACAGTAAATGACTTGCAATATCTTTCTGATTTATATATAAAAACGATTGAAGAAGATGAGCGAGATACCTTTGGTTGGGCATGGTGGATATCCTTTACGAATGAAGAAGATACAATGATGTATATGGATTTGCATGTTTACCTAACGTTGTTCTATTGTATACAAGCACTTAAAGTCTTAAAAGAAATGTCTGAATCTAAAAAAGAGGGATTAAAAATAAAATGGCCTGATGACAAAATATATTTGATTGCGGCAGAGGGTAAAGTTCATAAATGCTTAAAAGATATAGAGGAAAAAAAAGAATTCTATTTAACAATATTAAATGATAAAGAATTATCCAATGTAATTCCTTCTTTTCGTAAAATTTTAGATGGTATAGTAACTTCTTATAGAGAGAAGGAAGAAAAACAAATTATTAATGCCAAGATTTCAACGAGTAAAATAGAATCCTTTCAAAATAATTTTTTGTCAGCATATAAAACAAGTATACAGATGAAGCGTATAATGAAAAAATTTGGTTTTTTTAGAACTGTAGAAGATGATAAAAAACCATCCACTTATTGGGGTATAAATTCATGGTTTCCTAAAAACTTTTTCACTGAAAAACTTGATGTTGACGCAACTTATATAGCAAAACAGTTGGGTAGAGATTTAGCAAATAAAGCAAATGACCATATCCTTTCAACAATTATGCGAGGGTTAGAACAGGAAAGACCTGTTGTAATAAAATCAACTAATGAGTTTTTGTCTATCGTTGATAAAAGGATAACAATGCTTTCTTCTGCTGTTATATTTATTATCAATTCGTGGGAAGCAGAATATACTCTTACAGACGCTAAAAATTTTATTCTATCAAGCCTTGAAGATGGAGAAGAAATAAATTTATTAGGTAAATATAAAGATATCCCTGTTTTTAAATTTTCCTATGATGAATATGGTAATGATGATATGTTGCTGATAGTTGATTTAAAAAAGAGCGGTGAATTAATCCAGTATGTGCCTCCTAAAGAAGTTTTTACTGAAGAAAAACCTTTAGAACATTTTAGTTTTTACCTAAAAACATTTGATGAGAATGATGCTCGGGAATATATCAAAAAAAATCCTGATTTTCTTATAGGCAGTAAAAACGGTCAAAATAAATCCAAAGAAGAAACTATTATATATTTACAAAAACAAGTTCATTTGCGTATAGTAGAACAATTTAAATTTGAACTTGGAGCCAAGCCTGTAGGCTACAACATTCCCATTGTAAAAAGAATTTAATTTTTTACATATTATGTTTGATAAATACTTTTGGTGTAGAATTTACAAATTGGTATCTTATACCACACACTCGTTGTAA
>Ga0172382_10008354_pt1 | contig 14453 bp, 9 predicted proteins | sample Leawel138RmetaG_FD_122245 | JGI IMG/M metagenome (GOLD analysis project Ga0172382, IMG submission 122245) | Leachate microbial communities from a municipal landfill in Southern Ontario, Canada - Leachate well 138R metaG | ecosystem: Engineered > Solid waste > Landfill > Unclassified | place...
GTGATTACTACAATTTTATCTTTCAAAAAGCTTTGCTTCATAACATCAGCCTTTACTAATTATAAACCCTGGCCATGACAATTCTTATACTTCTTGCCTGAACCGCAGGGACAGGGATCGTTACGACCAACCTTTTTTTCTACTCTTACTGGCTCCAATTGGTGTTGTTCCCTGGCCTCCCTGCCCGGACCAGCTTGACGTGCCGGCTTGCCTGCATCCAGAGCTTCTTTTTGGGCACGGTATTTACTGTAATCGTGCCGTTTTTGTGTATCGGCCTTGCGTACAGCTTCGGGTTCGCGTATGGGAATTTGTCCGCGCATCAAAATGGAAATGCTCTTCTTGTTGATGTTTTCTATCATAGTTTTGAAGAGGTTGTAGGATTCCAGTTTGTAGATGAGCAAGGGGTCTTTTTGTTCGTAGCTTGCATTTTGTACCGATTGCCTCAGTTCGTCCAGTTCGCGGAGGTTTTCTTTCCAGGCCTCGTCTATAGTATGCAGCAATATGGCCTTTTCGAAGGTTTTTACTACTTCTTTGGACTGACTTTCGGCGGCCGCCTTCAGGTTGCAGGGAATGTTGTAGGTGCGTTTGCCATCGGTAACAGGAATAAGAATGTTTTCGTATTGGGCGGCCTGTTTTTCGTAAACCTGTTGAATGACCGGATTGGCCACAGTGGCCATTTTTTCGGTTTTTCGTTTGTAGAGGCTCAGAGCTGCTTCGTACATCTCGTCTATACTGATATCGACTTTCTGATTGAAAAAATGATCTTCGTCCATGGGAATTTCCATGGCCAGATATTTTAGCAGATCCATTTTTAGTCCCTCGAAGTCGCGTTGATCGTAAGCTTCTTCGACAAGGCTTTTGATGGTATCGTAGACCGTATTGGCAATGTGCATACCGATGCGTTCTCCCATCAGGGCATGTCGCCGTTTGGTATAAATGACCTCGCGTTGGTTGTTCATCACGTCGTCGTATTCGAGAAGACGTTTACGTATGCCAAAGTTGTTTTCTTCCACTTTCTTCTGCGCCCGTTCTATAGCTTTGGAAATCATGGAGTTTTCTATGAGTTCACCTTCTTCCAGCCCCATTCGGTCCATAATGCCCGAAATCCGTTCAGATCCGAACAAACGCATCAGGTCGTCTTCGAGCGAAACATAAAACACCGAAGAACCCGGGTCACCCTGACGGCCGGAGCGTCCGCGCAACTGGCGGTCAACACGACGTGATTCATGTCTTTCAGTTCCAATGATGGCCAAACCTCCGGCTTTTTTGACTTCGTCGGTGAGCTTGATGTCGGTACCACGTCCGGCCATGTTGGTAGCAATGGTTACAACGCCTTTTTGTCCGGCGTTGGCCACAATATCGGCTTCGCGCTGGTGCAACTTGGCATTGAGTACGTTGTGATTGATTTTGCGCAGGGTGAGTGTACGGCTGAGCAATTCAGAGATTTCCACCGAAGTAGTACCCACCAGCACCGGCCGGCCGGCTTCGACCAATTTGGTAATCTCTTCGATAACAGCGGTGTATTTTTCTCTTTTGGTTTTGTACAGGCGGTCTTCCATGTCGTTACGGGCGATGGGCCTGTTGGTCGGTATTACTACGACATCGAGTTTGTATATGTCCCAGAATTCACCGGCTTCGGTTTCGGCAGTACCGGTCATACCGGCCAGCTTGTGGTACATTCTGAAATAATTCTGCAGCGTGATGGTGGCAAAAGTTTGGGTGGCAGCCTCGACGGTGACTCTTTCCTTGGCTTCGATGGCCTGGTGTAAACCGTCGGAATAGCGACGGCCTTCCATGATGCGGCCGGTCTGTTCGTCCACGATTTTCACTTTGTTGTCAATTACCACGTATTCGTCGTCGCGGTCAAACAGACAATAGGCCTTGAGCAATTGCTGAACAGTGTGGATGCGCTCCGATTTGATGGAGAAGTTTTGCAGCAGCTCGTCTTTCTTGTTTTGTTTTTCTTCGGGACTAAGGTTCTGATTTTCGAGCTCCGACAATTGAGCCGCAATGTCGGGCAAAACAAAAAACTGATTGTCTTCGCTGTCGCCGGTGATGTAATCGAGGCCTTTGTCGGTGAGCTCGATGGTATTGTTTTTTTCGTCGATGACGAAATACAGAGGATCGGTCACTATATGCATTTGCTGGTTGTTGTTTTGCATATAGAATTCCTCGGTTTTTTGCATACTGGCTCTGATGCCTTGTTCGCTGAGGAATTTGATCAGGGCTTTGTTTTTGGGCATAGCTTTGTGGGTACGGTAGAGCAGCAGAGAACCTTCTTCCTGTTCTTTTTTGTCCTGCGAAGCCATCAGTTTTTTGGCCTGAACCAGCAGTTTTGTGGCCAGGTCGCGTTGCACGTTAAACACGCGTTCCACCTTGGGGCGGAATTCTTCAAACAACTGATCGTCGCCCTTGGGCACCGGCCCCGAAATAATCAGGGGAGTACGGGCGTCGTCGATCAAAACCGAGTCAACCTCGTCCACGATGGCGTAGTTGTGTTTACGCTGTACCAGGTCGAGCGGACTGCCGGCCATGTTGTCGCGCAGGTAGTCGAAGCCGAATTCGTTGTTGGTACCAAAAGTGATGTCGGCCAGATAGGCTTTGCGGCGTTCCTCAGAATTGGGGCGATGTTTGTCGATGCAATCTACCGACAGGCCGTGAAACATATAAAGTGGCCCCATCCATTCGGAGTCACGTTTGGACAGGTAGTCGTTTACAGTAACAATATGAACGCCGTTGCCGGTGAGGGCATTCAGGAATACGGGCAGAGTGGCGACCAGGGTTTTACCCTCGCCGGTGGCCATTTCGGCAATTTTGCCCTGATGTAGCACCACGCCTCCAAAGAGCTGCACATCGTAATGCACCATATCCCAGACAATTTCGTTGCCACCGGCCAGCCAATGATTGTGGTAAATGGCTTTGTCGCCTTCGATGTCCACAAAATCGTGCCTGGCGGCCAGGTCGCGGTCAAAATCGGTGGCTGTGACCACAATTTTTTCGTTTTCCTTGAAACGGCGTGCTGTATCTTTAACTATCGAAAAGGCCTGAGGTAAAGCTTCGTCCAGTGCTTTCTCGAGCTTTTCCGTAATGTCCTTTTCTATTTTGTCTATTTGTTCGTAAGGTTTTTCGCGGTCTTCGAGTTCGAGTGTTTCTATTTCCTCCTTGAGGCGGGCAATTTCTGCCCATTCACCGGAGACCGAAGCCTGAATCTTGTTGCGAATTTCATTGCTCAGGGCCCGAAGTTCATCGTTGCTGAGTGCCTCTATGGCCGGGTAAGCAGCCTTGATTTTTTCGACATAGGGGTTGATCTCCTTTAAATCGCGCTGTGATTTATTGCCGAAAAGCTTGGTTAATATATCGTTGAATCCCATAATGGTATTTTGTTAGTTTGTAGAGAATATGATGGAGTTTATTAAAACAATGTTTTGCCTGTGGACGAAGTTGGTGGACGAATGTACAAAATGCGGCTCAGGGTAGGCGCCAGGTCAAATATTGACACAGCCTGACTGTTGCTGCTGGCCTTTATGCCGGCTCCGTAAAAGAGCAAGAGGGTGCTGTGGCCGGCGTATTGTATTTGTCTGTTTTTGCCGGGGAAAGATTCCCAGCGAATGTTGCGTCCGTTTTCCAGTCTGAGCAGTAAATCGCCTGAGCGTTCCTTGTAAAAATTAAGGCCAAAGGCCGGTTGTCTGCTCTGATCGCCCAGCAGCAGCTGGTAGGCGGGTACTACTTGTTGAATGCCTTCGACCTGAGTAAGAAAAAGTGCGGAATTGTTGCAAATTTCCTGGTAATCGAGATTTAGCTCGTTGATGCGTTTACGGTTGAGGTAGATTTCAGTTTCGCTACATCCCTGCACCCAGCGCTCGCTTCCGTAAATGGCTGTTAAATAGAGGTTCAAAAGCGCAGCACTACGCTCCGGATAAAAATTGCCGTAAAAACCGGGAGCCTTTTCGTCTGCTTCTATGTCGATTTTTTCAGTTCCGCTTCCGCAGAGATAAATCAAGCTGTTGTCCAGCCCAATCCGGCGGTCAATTTCTTTGAGCAGCCAAGCCAGGTCTTCGTCTAACCTGAAGTACAGATCCTGCATTTCAAAAGCTGCCCGGCTGTCGTTACCGCTCAGCTGGCTGCCGGTGTTGAAATGCAGCATCAGCAGATCGGGGTATTCGTCTTGTCCCAGTTTTTCGCGATCAATCAGCTCAATGGCCAGCTGATTTAGCTCGGTGTTGGCCATGGGTGTCTGCTTAAAATCTTCGTAGCCTGCCTTGTCAATAACTGACAGAGCGTAATTGAAAAAATTGGGATTTTTTTGATGTGGCATATACACATAACGGCTCAGGGGAAATTTCGGTTTCCAGCTGCTTTCGGCAGCTTTGGCCTCAAACAGCCCATAGTCGTTGACCTGCTGCAGCCAGACGGGCATGTAATTGTAATAAGTGCTGCTGCACCAATTTCCACTTTGGTCGTCCATCCAGATGGCAGCATCGGCGCTACGTCCTCCTGCCAGAATTGGGGCTTCGGGCTCCAGTCCCAGCGAAAAGACTTTGGAACGTCCATTGCTGGCTTTTTTGAGTTCATCGCCCACAGTACTGCTCCTCAGATTTAGGGGAGAAAAGGTCGAAGTGGTGTAATTTCCCAGATAGTTCTTGTCGTAAACACAGGAGAGCAGTCTTTCGAATTCCCGGTTAAACCACTCCCCGGCAATAATACCGTGGTACATGGGCGGGCAGCCGCTCAGCAGGCTGGCGCTGGTGTTGGCCGCGTCAGGCTGACTTAATTCGTAATTACAATTATCGTATACTTTGCCCTGTTTGAGCAAAAGTTTAAAGCCTTCCTCTCCAAATCCTTCCATAAACCATTGCAGGTATTCTTCCTGCAACTGATCCAGGTGAATGCCCAGTACCAGGCGGGGCAGTTGTTTACTGTCTTTCGGAGCGGAAAATGCCTGTGAGCTCAGGCTCAACATCAACAAAACAGGGAATATGTGAGAAAAAGACTTCATACCAATCGAGAGGGTTTGCCTGATTTTTTACCTGGCAGATTTTTGTTCCGCATGCTTTTCGGCAAGGGATTAATCCAGGCCATTAAGCTGCGGCTCAGCAGGCTCAATAAAAGCGGGATCATGGCCGGATGCACATATTGTGGCAAAAAGCAGAAGCCAGTCAGCGCAAAGAGTAAAACAGCTAAATTTATTTTTAAATAGCCTTTGTAAAGCTTACTTTGCCGGAAAGGACGGAAAAGGGCAAGCAAGGCAAAGAGTAAATGCAGGGGCTGTATCCAGATCAACAGGTAATTGACTTTTGTAACGGGATGTACCGAAACAAAAGCCAAAAAGGCAATAATTACTCCGGCCAGTCCTGCCAGCCCAAAAAGCAGGGCGTCTGCCCAAGGATAGCGGCGGGCTGTTTTGAGCTCCTGTAGTCCCAGGGTCAGAACCAGTGCAAACAAGATCCAGCTGAGAACTGTTGGTCCGGGCAGGCTGTTTTTGTGTTCAGCCGGCAATTCTTTGATTTCGTACAATATGCTCTGTTCATCAATCAGTTGACGTTCTGCTTGTATGCTGCTTTCCTCTGTAGTTTTTGGAGCTGAGACAGTAGCTTTATCAAAAGCTTCCATCATCAATTCAGGAGCAAAGAGCAGATCGATGGCCGGAGCCGGAGCATCGGCCAGGCTGCTCAACGCAAAAGAAATACCAAACCAGGTCCAGGGATGTCCGGCAGTGTAGTGTTGTACAACCTCTCGCATGCTGCCGTAAGTGGGTTCGAAATTATAATGAACCTGGCCGTCCAGCGATCTTTCAATGATCTTTCGGGCCCGGGTAGAGCAATTGTCGTAATAAAAATTGTAGCGGTAAGTTCGGTTTTCGGGCAGACTGTTGATGACCAAAGCCTCCCAGAGTCTCGCTTTTTCTTCGGGCGAAAGATTCAGTCTTTGGGAAACCACCCGGCGATTTTCGTTGCGGTAGCTGTGCATAAAGCCTTCAAAACTGGTAGTCCCCAGAATATAATCTATTTCTCCCCGCACAAAATTCCAAAGAAAATTGTCGGAGTTGAAATCAAAAATGCCGTAATTGAAAACCACATCACGGCGAGTCAAAGGATCGAGTACCCGGATTCCGGTATGTCCGTAATGTGCCCAAACTTCCTGCCCCGGAGAGCAGCTGAGCAGGAAAATCTCTGCTTTGTCGCTCAGCCTGGGGGCTGTCTGTGCTTTAATCCCGGAGCTTAAACCAACAAAAATCAACAGGCAAAATCCCAACAAAAGGGAAGAATGCTGTTGTTTGTTCACCGAAGAAAAAATACGTTTATTGCTAAGTGACATCTGGCTCTGAAAAATCAAGCAAAAATAGGCAATTTTACCGAAATTGCTTGTATGATTTAAAAAAAGCAGCTCAGGCTTTGAGATTCCGATAAAGTTATGAACTTTGCAGACTCAGTTCCGGTTTTGCCTGAACAGATAAGAGTATAACATCAAAATACTTGCGGGCCATGAAAATCAACTACAATCAATTGGGAGCCTGGATGCATCAAAACACTCTACTTGTGGTGATAATGCTGAGTTTTTTTGCCTTAGTGCTTATCGTTTTTCTGATCATCCGCTACAAAAACAACAGGAATCGTTTACGCCTGGCGCAGGAATACCTGGCGGCCGGTAAGGAAATCCCTCCTTCGTTGCTGAAAGAAAACAGCCTCTATGCCAGAGCCGTCAAAAATGTTTTTTTGGGCGTTGGTTTGTTGTTTTTTCTGGGTTTTCTTACCGAGACCTGGGGCTGGGCTTCGGCCGGCTTCTTGTTTATTGCCCTTGGTGTGGGGCAAATGATTGTCTTTAAAAAATCCAACAAAGATTTTACCAACGGCGATTCCGATCGTTGATTATCTAAGCCGCAGTTGATCTGCCTCCATAAATTGTTTAAACTCCCTTATTGGATTAGAAGCCTTTATTTTTTTTGATAGACTCTGACGTAGTCTATTTCGTATAGCAAAGGGAAGGCTGTATCGTCGGGCTCTCCGCCATTGCTGCCCAGGGCCAGGTTGAGTAGTATATAATGTTCTTGTTTGAAGGGATTGCTGTAATAACCCAGGTTTCCGTTGGTGGTTTTGTCCAGAGGAATTTCGTTGAGCAATTCATCGTCCAGATACAGTTTGATGGCTTGTTCGTCCCAGTCCATGCGCCAAATGTGAAACTTTGATCCCCAGTCGGGATCTGGTTCAGTAAAATGACTTAATGGCAAAGTGGAGGAATCCCAGATGGCTTTATAACGCTGTTCTCCCCCCCAGGCTGCGTTGGCCAGAATATGGGGAACTCCTTTTATCAGGTAGTACTCCATGATATCAATCTCGCCGCAGGAGGGCCATTCCATGGTGTTACCCAGAGTCCAGATGGCAGGCCAGGAACCCCGGGCCAGCGGAATTCGGGCTCGTACTTCGAAACGGCCGTAAAGAAAAGATTTTTTGTTGCGGCTGGTGATAGAAGAAGAGGTGTAAAGCGCCTGAGGCCTGGAATTGCGCCAGTCTTTGGCCTGAGGGTTGTAGCGGGGATTTGGGACTTCTTCCCTGCGTCCTTCGATAATAAGCAGGCCGTCTTTGCAACGAGCGTTGTCGGCCTGATACCATTGTAATTCTTCGTTTCGTACAAAACCCTGTTCGTAATTCCAATTAGTAGAATCGGGTTTGCCTTCAATGTTGAATTCGTCACTCCAAACCAATTTCCAATCCTGGGCATACAAAGTCCCCGTAAGGCTAAAGAGGAAGAAAAAAACGCAAGATTTCAATGTTGTTGTTAAACTCCTTGTGTGCATAAGCTTTTTTTTATGATGCAAAAATAGGCTATATTTGGACTTCTTGCTTATTTTTTTGATCAAAATGAACATTATTAAGCGATATTGACGATATTTGCCGCTTCTTTTACTGATAGAATATGGATATTTCAATAGTACTTATTGCCCTGGGTTTATTGATCTTTTTTTCGCACACCTTCAATGTCCTTTTTTCTAAAACACGCATACCCAACGTGTTGTTATTGATGCTGATTGGCCTGGTAGTAGGGCCGGTATTTAAATTGATTTCCCCCCAGGATATGGGCAAACTGGGTTCTGTATTTACTACAGTAACCCTTATTGCCATTTTGTTTGAAAGCGGCATAGGTCTTGAACTAAAAGTGCTTAAAAAAGCACTTTTAGGAGCTTCGCTCATTACGGTATTTAATTTTGTGGCAGTGATGCTGATCGGTGTTTTAATCGGAAATTATATACTCAAACTGGACTGGCTTCATAGTTTATTTTTGGGCGCTGCGCTGGGAGGAACCTCTGCTGCAGTGGTAATTCCCACCATCAATCAGTTGAGTCCCAACCCAAGAGCCAAAACTGTACTCTATCTGGAATCGGCTTTCAGCGATATTCTCTGTCTGGTGGTTGCCCTGGCATTGCTGGCAGGCATTCAGACCGGTGAACTGAGTGTGAGTGGCATCCTGAATAATATGTGGATTTCCATAGTTTTTGCCATTATTATTGGTGTTGTTCTGGGCATAATTTGGATAGTAATCCTCAAGAAATACCTTTCGGGGATGAAAAACACCATGTTCACTACGTTTGCCCTGGCCTTTATTCTCTATGGATTTTGCGAACGCATAGGATTGAACGGTGGCATAAGTATACTGGCTTTCGGGATTACAGCCGGCAACATTGGAACAGCCGGTTTTATCCGTAGATTATTTACGCTTGACGAAGAGTCGGTACTTAATCAACAAGAGCGTAACTTTTATTCCGAAATTGTCTTTGTGCTGCAAACCTACTTTTTTGTGTATATAGGCATTTGCATACAATTAAATAATATCTGGCATTTATTGATTGGTTTGTTGTTCGTGGTACTGGTTTTTGCTTTAAGGCCGCTTACTACGCTTATGCTGGGCAACAAAGACCTCAACAGGCGCGACAAGCAGCTTATCAATGCCTTGGGCCCCAAAGGTCTGGTGGCTGCAGTGTTGGCCTCCCTGCCTCTTCAATACGCTTTGGGTTACAAAGAAAAGCTTCTGGCTACCAACACTCCGACTCCTTTGGATTTAATTCCGGACAAGCTGCTTCCCCAGGCTCAGTCCACACTGAACGTGCCCTCTGACACTTTGTTATCGTCGCTAAGCTCCGGAGAGCAAACGACAGACAGCTTGATTTCTATCTTTGGAACCAGCGATACAACTTCTGCTCTGATTGCCCTGCAGGATAGCCTGGCAGGACTGGCTGCTCAGGCAGATCCGCTGGTTTTGGCCAAAGCTGACGAAATGATCCGCTACGGGCTTAGTATTCAGAATGTGTCGTATGCAGTAGTCTTGATCAGCATAATTATGAGTTCTATCTGGGTTAATGTGATAGAACGAAAAAATAACGTTTCACTGCCAGCCGAAGGTTCTGCCTTGCCCGAAGACAGCGATGATCCTGAATTCGATGAAGATCCTTTGGGATAGATTTTTTAATATACAGGAAAAAAGATAGTATGGAAATGATGATTGAAGAAAGTTTTAAAATGCCTTTGTGGGCATTGATCCCCTTTGCCCTGATGTTGCTGACCATTGCCGTAAGTCCCCTGATTGTAGATCATTGGTGGGAAAAAAACAGGCATAAGCTGGTAGTTTCGTTTTTTTTGGGGATACCGACGGCCATTTTTTTAATTAACAAAGGCCTGTATCACGAGCTTGAACAACAGATTCTAAGCGATTATCTGCCTTTTATTATTTTGTTGGGCGCCTTATTTGTTATTGCCGGAGGCATACACCTGAGTGGCGACATTATGGCCAAACCATCGGTCAATACTCTGTTTTTGGCCATCGGTTTTGTATTGGCGTCCATTATGGGTACCACGGGGGCTGCCATGTTGCTGATTCGTCCTTTGCTGAGTACGAATTCACAACGGCAATACAAGACCCACACGGTACTGTTTTTTATTGCTATTGTAGCCAACTGCGGAGGATTGCTGACTCCTCTGGGTGATCCCCCCTTGTTTCTGCTTTATTTGAGAGGTGCCGGTTTTACCTGGTTTGCAGGGCTTGCTCCGGAATGGCTGTTTACAGGGCTACTATTGTTGTTGTTGTACTATTTTACAGACAGGTATTATTTCAAAAAAGAACCCTGGCAAAACATTTCAGCCGAGCTCCGGGAAATCCAACCGCTCAGAGTGGGAGGTGCCATCAATTTTCTCTTTTTGCTGGGTGTTATTCTGTCGGTGGCATTTATAAACCAGACATATATACCTCAAATGGCTGAGGCAGATGCTCCTATATGGATCAAGTTTCTAAGAGAGATTGTGCTGTTACTGCTTATCACTTTGTCTTTGTACACAACGAAAGAAAAAGTAAGAGAACTTAATCAATTTACCTGGCGCCCCATTATCGAAGTCGCCGTGGTCTTTTTGGGTATTTTTATAACCATGACTCCGGCTTTGATCTATCTCAATCAAAACGCAGCCAGTTTTGGTCTTCATTCCCCTGCACATTTCTATTATGCCACCGGAGCTTTGAGCTCTTTTCTGGATAATGCACCGACGGCACTGGCCTTTTACGGTGTAGCGCAGGGTTTGGTAGCCGGAGGGGAAGCCGTGGCTCAAGTGGCCGGAATTCCTGAAATTTTATTGAAAGCAATATCGGTAGGTGCTGTTTTCTTTGGTGCCATGACTTACATAGGCAACGGACCCAATTTTATGGTCAAGGCTATTGCAGAAGCCAACGGTGTTAAAATGCCCAGTTTCTTTGGCTATATGTTTAAATTTTCGCTTATAGTACTGTTGCCTCTGTATATCCTGACTCAACTGTTATTTTTATAGAGAAAAGGAGAGATTAGTCAGACAGTTCAAGTGATCCCGGTTTCTAACTGTTGTCTGTTTAGGGCGGAAAACTTAACTTTGCAGAAAAAATTATATTCAATGTCCGATATTAATAAGATAAACAGATTTGTGCGTTACGTGGGCGTGAACGATCGCAAGACTCATCTTTTTGAAAACCTTTGGCCATTGCCGCAGGGCATTTCTTACAATGCCTATTTGGTGATAGGTGAAAAAATTGCTTTGATCGATACAGTAGAAGCAGCATATACTCAGGCCTTGCTCGATAAAATTAGTCTTGCCGTCGGAAACCGTCCCCTGGATTACCTGGTAATCAATCATATGGAGCCGGATCATTCGTCTTCGGTCAATGTGGTACGCCAGGCATATCCTGACATTCAAATAGTGGGCAATGCTAAAACCTTGCAAATGCTCGAAGGTTATTACGGCATTTGCAAGGGAACCCTCGAGGTCAAAGACGGAGACAATCTGTGTCTGGGTGGCGAAAGCTTGCGTTTTTATCTGACACCCATGGTACACTGGCCCGAAACCATGATGACGTATTGTGAACAAGAACATTTGCTTTTTTCCGGGGATGCTTTTGGGGCTTTCGGTGCACTGAATGGCGCAGTTTTGGATCAGGACATGGAGCCTGAAGCTTATTGGGACGAGATGTATCGTTATTATGCCAACATAGTGGGTAAATACGGTTCGCCGGTGCAAAAAGCCCTGCAAAAGCTTTCAGGTCTGGATATTCAGGTAATTTGCCCTACCCATGGCCCTGTCTGGAAAAAAGAGCTCAAAAAGGTCATAGCTATCTACGACAAACTTAGCCTTTACGAGGGAGAAAAGGGTGTGGTAATTGCCTACGGCACTATGTACGGCAACACTGCCCGCACAGCCATGCACATGGCCGAAGAACTGGCAGCTTCGGGTCTGGCTCCAATTATTATGCATAATCTTTCGGTAAGTCCTCTCTCGGATGTTTTACGTGATATCTTTAAATACAAGGCTTTGGTAATAGGTTCTCCAACCTATAATGCCGGCCTTTTCCCTCCCGTGGAAGCATTGCTCAATGCCCTGACTGCCCGTACTGTCAAAAACAGAGTTTATGCCTGTTTTGGTTCATTTACCTGGGCCGGTGCGGCTGCTAAGAAATTACAGGAATTTGGTAACACTATGAACTGGGATAGCGCAGGAGAGGCTCTGGAACTTAAACAGGGTTACAGCAGGGAAAAAACCGAGGCTTGTTCCTTGTTGGCCAAGAGTATAGTTGCTAAACTTTAAGTTTTTCATAAAAAAACACTTTTTTAAGTCTTTACGGTCTTGTGGGTGATTAAAAAAAACACGAAATTTGTGCCGTTTTTTTATGTAATCTATTTACTCCCTTTATGACTAAAAGTGCTTTACAAATTGCTCGTGCAGAGTACAAACCCAAAATGCCCCTTGCATTGCTGGGGCCGGTAAAAATCAAAGAAGGTACTCCCACAGAATCTGTTTCCGACAAAGAGGCTATTCAGCAACTTTTTCCCAATACCTACGGACAGCCGGTTATTGTTTTTGAATCTTGTGATCAATACAACAGCTTTCCGGCTGTAAATGTGGGAGTAATTCTGTCCGGCGGACAGGCTCCGGGTGGACATAATGTTATTGCCGGTATCTTCGACGGAATCAAATCCCTGAATACCGAATCCCGCTTGTTTGGCTTTATATTAGGCCCTGCCGGTCTGATAGAGCACAATTATATGGAACTGACCGGCGATATAATAGATGAATATCGCAATACCGGTGGTTTTGACATGATCGGCTCCGGCCGTACCAAGCTGGAAAGCAAGGAACAATTTGATAAAGGTCTGGTTATACTGAAGGCTTTGGACATAAAAGCCCTGGTCATAATTGGAGGAGACGACTCCAATACCAATGCCTGCGTGTTGGCCGAATACTACAAATCCATCGGGGCCGGAGTACAGGTCATCGGTTGTCCCAAGACTATCGACGGAGACCTTAAGAACGAGATGATTGAATGTTCCTTTGGTTTTGACACTGCCTGTAAAGTATATTCCGAAGTCATAGGTAATATACAGCGTGATTGCAATTCCTCTCGTAAATACTGGCACTTTATTAAACTCATGGGGCGTTCTGCTTCACACATCACACTGGAATGCGCTTTGCAGGTGCAACCCAATGTTTGTCTGATTTCAGAAGAAATTGAGGCCAAAAATCAATCGCTGGACGATGTGGTAACCGAAATTGCCAACGTGGTTGCCCGTCGGGCTGAACAGGGCAATAATTTTGGAACCGTCCTCATTCCCGAGGGTCTAATCGAGTTTATACCTGCCATGAAGGCACTGATTACCGAATTGAACGAATTCTTACTGGAACACCAAAACGAGTTTGGACTGATTCGAAAATCCGAACAACGCAATTATGTCATCAACAAACTGAGTCCCAAGAATTCGGCCGTGTTTGCCTCTCTGCCCGAAAACGTAGCTATGCAGCTTACGCTCGATCGCGATCCCCACGGCAACGTTCAGGTATCAATGATTGAAACCGAAAAATTGCTGGCCGATATGATTGAAACTAAACTGGCTCAGTGGAAGGCCGAAGGCAAGTACGTCGGAAAGTTTGCAACCCAGACCCACTTCTTCGGTTACGAAGGACGTTGTGCAGCTCCCTCCAACTATGATGCAGATTATTGTTATTCACTGGGTTATACTGCTTCGCGCCTGATTGCTTACGGCAAAACCGGTTATATGTCTTCTGTGCGCAACACCACCAAACCGGCCAAAGACTGGATAGCCGGAGGAGTGCCCATCACCATGATGATGAATATGGAACGTCGTCACGGCGAAATGAAGCCCGTAATTCAAAAAGCCCTGGTTGATCTCAAAGGCAGGCCTTTCAAAAATTTCGTATCAAAACGTGCAGCCTGGGCTATACAGACCGATTATGTTTATCCCGGCCCCATCCAGTATTTCGGCCCAACCGAAGTCTGTGACGAGCCAAGCAAGACTCTCAAACTGGAGTCTGCTAAATAAAGAAGCTGAAAAGAATTTAGATTAGAGCCGGGCATCAACCAACTCGCGGGGCAAAAAGCTCTTGACGTCGTAGATCAGGCCGTTCCTGTTGAGCAGGCTTTTAATGTCCAGCTTTCTGAATTCCTCGTGAGCTACTGCCAGCACCACAGCATCAAATGTTTCTTTAAGATTTTCAAGGCCTTCCCTGAGCAGGGGGAGGCCGTATTCTTTTTGGAAATCGGCCGGGTCGGCATGCGGATCGTAGAGGACAATATCAGAAGTATATTCGCTGAAAGTATTGTATACATCCAGCACTTTGGTATTGCGGGTATCGGGACAATTCTCCTTGAAAGTAACACCCAGTATAAGTATTCTTGCGTCTTTTACTATCAGGCCTTTTTTGTTCATCAGCTGAATGACACGATTGCCTACATAGCTGCCCATACCGTCGTTCAGATGCCGGGCATCGCTCATCATCCGGGGCAGATAGCCGTGAATCTGTGCCTTTTGAATCAGGTAATAAGGGTCGACGCTGATGCAATGGCCGCCCACCAGTCCGGGGCTGAAGCGGATAATATTCCATTTGGTAGCAGCGGCGTCCAGTATTTCCCGGGTATCAAGCTGCATGGCATTGAAC
>Ga0172382_10008356_pt1 | contig 14450 bp, 9 predicted proteins | sample Leawel138RmetaG_FD_122245 | JGI IMG/M metagenome (GOLD analysis project Ga0172382, IMG submission 122245) | Leachate microbial communities from a municipal landfill in Southern Ontario, Canada - Leachate well 138R metaG | ecosystem: Engineered > Solid waste > Landfill > Unclassified | place...
AAACCAAACCTACCCCAAAACCAAACCTACCCCTAAACCAAACTTTCTCCGGTCATTTCTTTGGGTTGCTCAATCTCCAACAACTTTAACACTGTTGGCGCAACATTTATCATTCCTGCCTTTTTTTTATTCAAGCTTGAGTAGCGTGATGAGACCAAGATAAATGGCACTAGGTAGCTGGTGTGAGCAGTGACCGGATCACCTTCTTTTTCATCTAGCATCTGTTCAGCATTACCATGATCAGCGGTGATAATGACATCATAGCCATGTTGCTGAGCCAGTGGCACAAGTTCTGATAATGCTTTATCAATTGCTTCAATACCTTTAATCGTGGCTGGAATATTTCCGGTATGTCCCACCATGTCGGCATTACAAAAGTTGACAAAGATTGCTTGATATTTCTCTGACGCGATCTCGTTTTTCAACCGTTCCGCAATATCTGGCGTTCTCATCTCTGGTTTTTCATCATGCTCTTTGACATCAGAATTAGAGTCAAGCATAATCCTGTCTTCATCAGGATAAGGCTCTTCCTTTTTGCAGTTCATGAAAAAGGTTAAATGAGCAAACTTCTCGGTCTCGGTAATACGCAGTTGTTTTAACCCAGCCTTAGAGATGATGCCGCCCAAAGTTTCATTCACCACCTCAGGTGGATAAGCGACCTCAACTTGATAATCTGGGTTGTATTGCGCCATCGTTACAAACAACAGGTTTCTTGGACCTTTTTCCAGAAACCTCTCGGTAATCTGTCGCGGACGATCCGAACGGAAGTTGGCAAAGATGACTGCATCATTTTCTTGAATCAAGATTGCTTCTTGATTCTCTTCCTTGATCAGGGTTGGCTCAATAAACTCATCAGTTACTCCTTGATCATAGTTGGCTTGAATCGCCTCGCTGGCAGTTGAAAATTGGTGTTGAGTTTTAGCTTGAGTGACCATCTCAAAATATTTATCAGTTCGATTCCAGTTGTGATCACGGTCCATTGCATAATAACGACCACTTAGACTGACGATCCTGCCCACACCTTCTGTTAACAAGAACTGCTCAAGATCCTTAATATAATTAAGACTAGATTTGGGCTTGGTGTCTCGGCCGTCGGTGATTATTTGCAAAAACACCTCATCCTTTAAACCATGCTTTTTAGAAGCTTGCACCAGTGCTTGAATGTGTTTCGAGTGAGAGTGTACGCCTCCAGGCCCAAAAAGACCCATGATGTGGAGTTTAGAGTGATGCTTTTTAACATGATTAAAGGCTTTTAAAAATTGAGGATTGTCAAAAAAATCTTCATCTTTAATCGCCTTGTTAATCTTGGCTAAATCTTGGTAAATCACCTTACCTGCACCGATAATCATGTGATTTACTTCAGAAGTACCCATCTGCCCTGCAGGCAAACCAACTGCTAATCCTGAACATGCCAGCTCTGCCCGAGGTCGATCTTGCCACAGCTGATCAAAATAAGGAGTTTTAGCAAGATGAATGGCGTTACCAGGGTAAGGTTTGTTAATACCCCAGCCATCAAGAATAAAAGTCAGCACTTTTGGTTGAGTTAACATAAAGGTTGTGATTAATTAATTGTTTAAACTCGACCTGTTTAATGCAGTTTACCGTGCAAATGGCATCTTGCTCATCTTAGCTTTATCGCCAAGTTCTCTCTCAATTCTCATGAGCTGATTATACTTGGCAATGCGGTCGCTTCTACTTAAAGAACCGGTTTTGATCTGACCGGTTTGCGCTCCCACAACAAAATCAGCAATAAAGGCATCCTCTGTTTCACCAGAACGGTGTGAAACGATCGCGGTCATACCAGCTTCTTGCGCCATTTTAATCGTGTTGACAGTCTCGGTTACCGAACCGATCTGATTTAACTTGATCAAGATAGAGTTACATGCTTTACGCTCGATACCTTGATGAAGTCTCTCTGGATTTGTCACAAACAAGTCATCACCCATAACCTGAATTTGATCACCCAGTTTTTCTGTCATTAAACTAAAACCATCCCAGTCATCTTCAGCCAAACCGTCCTCAATCGAGACAATAGGATAGGTTTTAATCCATTGCTGGTACCTGTCAATTAACTCTTCTGAAGTTAACTGCTTGTCCTCGATCGCTAAATGGTATTTACCATCGTGATAGAACTCGCTAGCGGCTGGATCCATGGCAATAGCAATCTGTTCTCCTGGTTTATAACCGGCCTTGATGATCGCCTCCATGATCAGTTTTAACGGCGCCTCGTTAGAGTCTAGTTTAGGAGCATAACCTCCCTCATCACCAACCGTGGTTTGGTAACCTTGGCTTTTAAGAATTTTACCTAAATTGTGGAACACTTCTGCGCCCCATCTGACCGCTTCTTGAACATTGGGAGCCCCAACAGGCATGATCATGTACTCCTGCATATCAGTGCTACCCAGCGCATGCTGGCCACCATTTAAGACGTTCATCATTGGTACCGGCATTAAGAACTGGCGAGGTAGTTCGTCAAAAAGAGTTGACACATAAGCATATAAAGGAAGATTTTTTGTCATGGCACCGGCTCGTGTCGTAGCCATCGAGACAGCTAAAATCGCGTTAGCACCCAGGTTTTTTTTGAGAGGGGTGCCATCCAGCTTAAGCATTTTTTGATCGATTGCTTCCTGATCAGTCACGGTCATCCCGATTAGAGCTGGGGCAATAATCTCATTAACATTAGCAACTGCTTTTAACACGCCTTTACCTAAGTACCGCTTGTCATCACCATCGCGCAGTTCCAAAGCCTCATAGGTACCGGTCGAGGCACCTGAGGGCACCGCACCCCTAGCTGTAATCTTTCCTTCTGTTTCAACATAAGCCTCAACAGTGGGATTGCCTCGAGAGTCAAGAATCTCTTGAGCACTGATATGGGTAATTTTCATGAAAGAGCCTTTCTGGAGTATGATTAGACATACTACTTAATTAAAATTAGAATAATTAATGATCGATTTTGATGCATTCTCATTGTTTTTAAAGGTATTTAGTAGTTAACACTACCTTGACAGGATAAAACAATGTTAAACGCGAAAAAAGAGACATTAAGAAACTAACTCTAGTTACGTAATATGCCGATAGTATTAATTGATAATGAAGAACACAGGTTATTATATTACAAATATCTAGATTTTTGCCGGAGTTTTTTATGGCTTTAATTGTTGACCTTCACCTCCACTCGCATTTTTCCAGAGCCACCAGTGCTGATATGGATTTGCCCCATATTGCACTCTGGGCTCAGCTAAAAGGGATTGATGTAGTTGGTACCGGCGATTTTACCCATCCCGGGTGGCTAAAAGAGATCCAAGATCAGCTTGAACCGGCCGAGGCTAGTCTGTGGCAACTGAAACCAGAGATTAGAAAAAAAGTTAATCAGCAGGTTCCCTTGTCTTGTCGCAATGATAGTTTAAGATTTATCTTAACTGCCGAGATCAGCACGATTTACAGCAAGGATGAGGCGGTGCGCAAACTTCATCAGGTGCTGTTAGCGCCTGATTTTACTACTGTTGCCAAGATTAACTCCAAACTGTCACAGATCGGTAACTTAACCGCTGATGGTCGACCGATCTTGGGCTTAGATAGCCAGGAGTTGTTAAAGATCTCTAAAGAGGCTAATAACAGTGTGCTGTTTATTCCAGCTCATATCTGGACTCCTTGGTTTGCCATGTTTGGTTCAAAGTCTGGTTTTGACTCGATCAAGGAAACTTTTGGTGATCTAGCTGATGAGATAAAAGCGGTAGAAACCGGCCTATCATCAGATCCTTTTATGAACTGGCGAGTGTCGGATCTGGATGGCTTAACTTTAGTCTCTAACTCTGACGCCCACTCCCCGCGAACTTTGGGTCGGGAGGCTAACTTGTTAGACTGTCAGCTTTCTTATCAGGAAATTTTTGAGGCGGTGAGCACTAATGATGCTCGTTTTAAAGGCACGATCGAGTTTTATCCTGAAGAAGGAAAGTATCATTTTGACGGACATCGTAAATGTGGCGTGGTGTTTAGCCCCCAGGAAACAAAAAAACATCAGGGCTTGTGTCCCAAGTGTGGCAAGCCATTGGTTTTGGGAGTTAATTATCGGGTTGATCAGTTGGCAGACCGCCCGCCTAGTTTTAAACCAACAAAACATAAAACTGTTGAGTATATCATTCCTTTGCCAGAGATGATCGCGCAGATTAAAGGTGTTAAAGGCACGCAAACAAAAACTGTACAGGAGATTTATTGGCAAATCTTAACGGAGTTGGGTAATGAGTTTCAAATCTTACGAGAATTAAGTGTGGCAAAGATTACTGCGACCGGTTTTCCAGTTTTAGCCGAGGCAGTGCAACGGATGCGTTCTGGCAAGATAATAATTCAGCCTGGTTATGATGGAGTTTTTGGGGAGATAAAGGTTTTTGAGAATGAAGACGAGGCCAAACAGTTTGAGGGGCAGGGTAGTTTAGGATTTTGATAGCAGATTATCTACTGAGTTGTGTTTTTTTAGAACAAGGTTTTTTATGAAATCTCTCATCTCCTCTCTTAATCCTGATCAGCTGGCATCAGTAAAAGACACCAACCACCTGGTGTTAGTTCAGGCTGGTCCAGGCACTGGCAAGACCCTCACCCTGGTGGCAAAGATTGGTTGGTTGTTGTCTTCCCAAGTAAAGCCTCAAAAGATCACAGCTATCACCTTCACTCGCAAAGCGTCTGACGAGATAAAAAATAGAAAGAGTTTATTCACATCAGGTCTCAACTCTCAGCAAGTTAACCTCGGAACCTTTCACTCGTTTGCCTTAAAGTTTTTAAAGTTGTCTGAAGCTGATTTAGTCACCGAGACTGAACAAAAAATAATTTTGCAAAAACTTCAACCACGGCTCAGCCACAAACTAAACAGTAAAGATTTACTGTTAATAATCAGTCGCATCAAAAATAATTTCAAACTTTTAGAGCAAGCCTCTGCTGAAATTAAAAAAATTTATCAACTCTATCAAGATGAACTAGCTTTAACTCAAAAACTGGATCTTGATGATCTGTTACTAAAACTCCTGGTTGAACTAAAAAAGCCAAATTTTCCTAAAGATCAATATCTGCTGGTTGATGAGTTTCAAGATGTGAGTCCTTTACAGCTTCAGATTGTGGTTGAGTGGGCTAAAAAAGCTAAACAAGTATTTTTGATCGGTGATCCTCACCAGGCTATATATGGCTTTCGCGGTGCCAGCAGTGACAGCTTTCAAAAATTAGAGGATCATTTTTATAACATCTCGGTTCATCAGTTAACTAAAAACTATCGCAGTGGGGCAGATATCTTAACCGTAGCTGGACGGTTATTTCCTCAAGAAAAAAAACTGGAAGCGCAAGTTCAGGAAAACGGCGCGGTTCAGTTAATCCGGACCTTAAATCAAGTTACCGAAGCAGACTGGATCTTACAAGATATTGAAGAAAAAATTGGTGGCACTGGCTTGATCTCGGCTAGTGATCATCACCAGCAAACAGGCGCAACCTTGAAAGAGTTTGCAATCGTGTATCGTTTGCATCAGTTAGGCAATGAGGTGGCAAAAAAGCTGAGAGCGTCCGGCTTGCCTTATCAAAAAGTTGGTAGCGAGTCTTTGTATCTAACCGACAGTATTCAGCTAGTTGTAAAGTTATGGCAACTAGCTGGTGAAGAGTACACCAAGTTAGAGAAAAATAACTTATGGCTAGAGATTTTATCTAACAAGTTTTTAAAGATCTCTTTAAGCACGCTAAATAGGTTAATCTCTCAGCAACAAACTCAAAAAAAAGATTGGGCTGTCTTTTTAAACCAAGTGGCAACAACAAGCCTATTAAGCAAGCAAGATCTATCAGGGGTCAGGTTGGTCCAAGAGTTGATGGTTGAGATACAGCAAGCTGTTTCTGAAAACGCGAGTTTGTTGACTTTACTAGATTCAATCCAAGCAAACTTAAACCTGAATCAACAGCAACAAACAGACTGGTCACAGCTGAGGGTGGATTTACTGCAGTTTGAAGAGGAACCAAACCAGTTGCACTCATTTTTAAGTTATTACCAAAAGCTAGAAACTGAAAACTTTTTTGATCCGCGTGCAGAGAAGATCAGTTTGCTCAGCATGCATGCGACCAAGGGTTTAGAGTTTGATTGGGTGTACTTGATAGGTTTTGAGCAGGGGTTGGTGCCGATGCAGGTAAGAGATGATAGTTTTTTATCAGTTGACCTGAGCAGTAGCAATCTTGAGGAAAGAAACTTGTTTTATGTGAGTTTAACTCGGGCAAAAAAAGGGATATCACTCATAACTGCAGAAAATAGATGGCGCCAGAAGCAGAAACTCTCTGAGTTTTTTTCAGAAATCTCAGGTCCGCCTTTAACTGAAAAACTTGACGCGCAGATGGTAAAGATTAAAAAAAAGCATGAGTTACAACAAGAAAAACTTAGGCAGGGAGTTTTGTTCTAAATGTTTTATTACTTGTTATTAAATTAAGTTTATAACTTTTTGCCAAGTTAATGTTTTATAAGCTGTTGCCGTGTTAATGTTTTATATGTTGTTGTCGTGTTATGTTTTATAAGCTGTTGTCGTGTTAATGTTTTATAACTTGTTATTCAATTAGGAAGAGATTTTGCAGTCATTAAGTTAATGAAAATTAATATTTTCTCCTGACTTTTTCTTTAATAACAGGTAAAATACAAGTTGAGAAAGGATATCTTAACGATTGTATCTAAAGCACCCGTAGCTTAGCTGGATAGAGCGTCAGTTTGCGGAACTGGAGGTCGTGAGTTCGAATCTCACCGGGTGCACACTTCAACAGTTTGCAAGCAATCAGTTTTTGGAAGGGTCGCATAGTGGTCGATTGCACCGGTTTCGAAAACCGGCGCCTGAAAAGGCTACGTGGGTTCGAGTCCCACCCCTTCCGCCAGCTTCTTGCAAACCCTAAAAATAGTGTTAAAAAACCAGTATCGGATAATTTAGTTCTATCTACATCACCAGTTAGTAAACAAGGTTCTCTCAAGCAACCAGGTTATCATTATGGAAAAATTAAAAAGTCGTATTTTCTTCCTGGACTGTAATGGCTTTTTGGAGCTGTCCATCGCTTCGATATAAATGAGCCAGTTTTTCAGTTGAGTGATAATACAGTGCTAGATCTGTTGCTTTTAAATCTTCATAAATGCCAATCAGCTCTGCTCTGAGGCGAGCTGATTCTTCTAGGTTACCGTTTTTTTCGTATAACTCACAGATTCGATAATAGTCGGTTTCTAAATACTCAACATTTTTTTCTCTAATCATTTTTAGGATTTCAATGGCTTTGTCAAATTGTCCGGTTTTTTCATAATAATTTACCAACTTAAATGAGTTAGGATTTATCTTACCGTTTGCCCAGTATTTTTCATCAGTTTTCACGCCAATCTGCATTACTCTAATGGCTTCATTGGTTTGTCCATCTTGGTCATATAAAGAAGCTAGTTGGATATATCCTCTGTTGTTAGATTCTGGATTGAAAAAACTTGGATCCTTGAGCTGGGCTTCGGTGCAGACATCAATCGCATCTGATATACGCTTAGTTTTAGCATACAAGATTGCAAGTTGAGAATATCCTCTATTATTATGAGAAGTTTGCCAAAACTGTTGACTTACATCCCTTGCGTCTTCATATAATTTGATAGTTTTTGCTAATTGACCTGACCGTGTGTACAAACGGGCTAGACTTTCATAAAGTGGTCCACTCTTATCATTCCAGAATGATTCAGGGCTAGCTATCCGCGACTCTTCAAGTAATACGATCGCCTTATCTATATCACCCACTCTTTCATAGATTTTCTCAAGAATAATAATGTTATAAACTTCGGCAAAGAATGATGGTTCGTTTTCGTTTTTAACAGTTTCTATCATAGCTATCGCCTGGCTTAGATCTTCTTTTTCTCCTAGCAAGAATAACTCGGAGGCATAGGCAGAAACTCTTTTAGCATAGTGTCTTGAATCTCGGTTTTTTATTTCATTGGCAAACTCAATAGCTTTTGATTGTGAACTGGAATCTGCTTTAGCTTGTCTCAAATAATACTCCATCAACCATTGAAATGGCGGAACTATGCTATCAGCATCCCAAAAACTCTCTTCCTGCGTATTTTTAAATTGTTCGTATACTTCAATCATTTTATCTATTTGGTTCTGATGAACTCTAGTTATTTCGAAGATATTAAATTGATTAGAGTAGAATATAGCCGGGTTTTCCATTCGAGCTGATTCCATTAGTTCTTTAGCTCTTTCCCTGAGTTTTGTTGCTTTTTCTCCTGTTTCCTTATCCGCCTCTTTTCCTAAAAGTTCAGACAATTCATGTACTTTGTGATAATATGCTTGAGAATTTTTGTTCTTTGTTTCTTCAAAAACTTGAACTGCTACATCAAGATTACCCTGAGCTGCGTACAACAAAGCATGACTTACACTCATTGCTTCCCAGTAAAGATCAGGGAGTGTTTCTTTGATCTTTTCAAGAAAGATAATACCCTCTCCTTTTGGGAGAAGTTGAGCTAAATCAGTGTATGCCGCAGTATCATAAGGACTCATCTCAATCTGTCTTTTTGAAAGATATATTTCAACTTCTCTATTAACTTGTGGCGCAATAACAGTATTATTGTTGGTAAATGAGGAGTTGATGTGCAAGTATCCATCTTTATCAGGAAAAGTGATTAGGTGTGGGTGTGGAATGTTAGCTTGCCATACTTCTTTTTTGCCGGTATACGGGTTAATCCTAGCTAGTAGGTTTGGATTAACCCTTATCTGTTGAAGCTGTTCGTCATCTTCAACAACCTTGCCTGTGTTTTCGGTTGTGTAGACTAAAACTCTGGAATTGGCTGGGATAAACCTGGCATTCTCGATTGCCAAACGCATGTATTTTAATGAAGATTTTAACTTAGAATTGCTAATCACAGGATTATTTCTTTGAATGATGGTTGTTAACTCCTCGTCTGTTTTTCCTTCAAGTTCAGATTTGTTGCTAAAGTTTGCATCAATCACTAGATTTATTCCACTTGGTAAGTCACATTCATAGCACACATGTCCTGCAATCTCATTGTCAAGAGCTTCTTCAACCGAGTTTGCTCTGGCGTTTATGCCTAAATATTTTGAGATCGCTAGCAGGATATTGACCTTACCAGCACAAATCGCATCTTCACTTTCTAGTACATCTGATAGATTGGTGGAGGTCTGGTGTGGAAAAACTCGATTAACTTTATTGGCTATCAAGATCATCAACGACTGCATTTGTTGATCTAAGTTTGCTAGTTGTTGTTTTTTTTCTTCTTCCTCCAAGCTCGACTTGTTTATCTCGGTTGCTTGTTGATATAAGTCAGCAACTTGACTTTTTGCACTCACTAAATCAATCATCTCTTCTTGGTCTGTGTCTTTTGCAAAAGAGTTTTCAAGAATGAAACGACATTTTTCTTTAAAATCATCTTTTAGTTTTTTAACTTTTATCGTTGTTTCTTGATCACTAGATGACGAGGCGTGAACTTGTTTAATCTCATCTTTTAGTTGATAAAAAACTTTTAAAAGGTTATTATCTGCAATGATTTTTGTGTAGATTTGGTCAACCTCACGACCCTCTAAGCATGAGATAAGCTTTTCATACTTACCAATAAAACCCAGCGGGCGCTGTATTCGGTCTAAAACCCTGACTGCATTAATGGTGAAGGCAGTTTCTAAATATTCATCAACTACGTTGTCTGCCAACGCTTCACCTTGTTTGGGGCTAATAAATGAGGACATAAGTTCTAAAGCTCTAGGTTTTTGGATTAACCGATTAAGTCTCATGGCATAGCTATCAACCGCTGTTGTTTTTGGTAGTCCGCCGATTTCAGTTACTGTTCGTTGAGATGGGCTGTTTAACTTCATAATATAATCAGCCACAAGTTGCTGATAATTAAGTTTCTCAGCCTCGTTACTACAAAAAGTAAGTGCAAGCTCATCTATGGTGTGTTCCCACGTTTTAATCTTGACTGCGATCTTTTGTGTTGACTCATTTTGCTGTTGATCAAATACTTTAGCAAAGACTCGTGCTTTTGCTGTTATCTCCGCCAACTTATTAAGCAACCTGGGATTTTTTCCCAGTAGTTCTTGAACAAACTTGCTCTGGTTGGTTATAGTGCTTGATTCAGGCGTGAGTTTAGAGCCATCAATCAGGTTTCCCTGCTCTGATTGTTCAAACAAAAAACGGCGAAGTTTAGCACTTAACTCTGTAATGCCAAGTAGATTTATGAGCTGGGCCTGTCTTTCAGGAGATAGATTTGATAAATCATCTTCAGCAAGCTTAACTCCTCCTTGTTCTTTGGAGATGAAAGCCATACCACCCCTTGATTTTATAAGCCGATCGGTGGCATAACTTGTAATCTGATTAGCAAACCCTTCTGATCCTGTTTCCATAATATTTTTGTAAGAAACACTATACACTAACTCGGGGTTTTTTGGTTAGTTATTGCATCTTATTAGTTAGCTGTTATAGCTTATTAGTTGGCTGTTGTAGCTTTATTGTACTTAACTCGCGCGAAAAGATTAACTGTTGGATAGAGTGTTTGAATTATCTCATTTTTGGTAAAGTATTTTTTTAAAGCTGGATTTAAAGATGGAGCGGTTATAACCGTGCGCGAGTATTATACTTAAACGCTTTTCAGCTAAAAAATGAAACCCTCAACACAAAGGCGATCACTAGGAAGTAATATTTTATTTTTCTTGATCTACTGGTAGAATCAACCCATGCCTACCAAGTTTATCTTCGATCTCGATGGCACCATTGCTGACACCTCACCAATCTTGGTTCAAACCTATAAAAAGATTGCTTTAGAGCATGGTTTACCTTTGTATACTGAAGCAGATTTTGTTTATAAGCTCCGCAATAATAAACCTCAGGATCTTTTAAAAGAAATCGGTATTTCCAAAACACAATTTTTAAAGATTTCTATAAAAGTCAGAAAAACGCTTTATAACCAGATGAGTCAGGTAAAACCTATTTCAGGCATGAAGCAAGTACTTATCCAGTTAGACCAGGCTGGTTATAACTTAGGTATTATGACTTCCAACAGTCGGCAAAATACTCACCAGTTTTTAAGCTCGGTTAATCTACTAAGATTGTTCCCTTTTATTTATACGAGCCACAATATCTTTGGCAAAGATAAGGTTATCAAGCGTTTATTAAAAGAACAAAAGATTAACAAAAATGAAGCGATTTACATTGGCGATGAAACTCGAGATATCGAGGCTTGTAAAAAAGTTGGCATACGTATGATCGCCACGACCTGGGGTTTAAACAGTCGAGAGATGTTGCAAAGTTTGCAACCAGATAAAATTGTTGAGTCGCCCATAGAGTTGCTGGAAGTTCTGCAATCATTTTCCTGAAAAAGAAAAAAATCTGGTGTTAGCTGAGCTGGAGTTGGCTGAGGCGACTGAGTTAGGAGAAATATATTTACTGAGTAACGAGAGTTTTTAAGACTTTATTTTTTCGTTTTCGCTTGTATTTTTTTCCTAGTATCTAAAATATATAAGAAGAAACCTGAAGCTAAAAAACTCTCAGCAACTTCCTGCCATCTCCAAATGTGAAATTGAGATACCTCACCAAAGATGTAGTGAAAATACACGATAAAAAAATCATACAAAAAATAAAATCCTAAGACGGAAAAAAAGTAAAAGTAGAGATGTTTTTCAGGAAAAAATAAAGAAAATTTTTGATGTAGATGTCGAGCATATTTTTTTAAGATTATAGGTAAAAAAGAGCCATAAAAACCAACCGCGATAAAAATAAAATGTAAATTTTTTTGAATGGGCACCAAGTTATGGATCGAGATCTCATCTTGAGTGTTTAGTTCAAGCATGATCTCGGGAGTGTTTATCTCTAACAGACGCTGTCCCCACGAGATCTCCTCAAAAGCTACAAATAGAAATCCGAGCGAAAGCAGTAAAAACAACAAGCCTTGTTTGCGGTTCTTTTTTTTATAAAGTTTATTGATTTGAAATGACACAATAAAACATAATAAAAACAAGATTGCTTGACCGTACTCATAAACTCCATCCTCTCTGATCAAAACCCTTAAAAAATCAGAGTTCAGGTGATAAACAACAAGCGTGATTGACAAAAAAATTGGCGCGATTGCGTAAAGAAATTGTTGGGTTTTTGTTTTAAAAGATTGATTAATGTAGATCAAAAATCCAGTTAGTAATGTTAAGTTTAAAAACTTTTCATAATAAGGAATATTCAAGTGCCAAGAGTAATGATGGCGTGCAACAAGTAGCAACGACACAACACCAAACAAAGGGAAAATAACTTTTTGGTTAATCTTGATCAGTTTGGAAGAGATAGAAAACCGGTTGACCAGATATAAAATAGAACTAAAAAAAACAAAAAATACCAGTAATAACTCAGAGCTTAATCCAAACTGTTCTAGAGTGAAGTTGGGACGAAAGATGACATCTAAACTCAAATAAATCAATAAAAAGATGCTAGAAACTGTCAGAACTTTTTTCACATTCTTATTTTAACTTTTTTAATAGAAAAACTATATCCTTAAATATACTTAAAATTGGTCGATTGTCACCTTGATATTATAAAATGCTTTGAATAAACAAGGGTCGCTGTTTGACTGGGTTAAAAAATTTACCACCTCATTACTTCTCATTTTTTCTTGAGTATTAATTGCTATTAACCCAATTTCTGTTATAATTATCCTTCTGATCTGCTGACAGTGCCTTAGACAACTAAGTATCCTGTCTAAGTAGAGAATAGAAAAATATTTTTCTTAAGCTCTAGATTATTAAACAGAGTTGGGTGATCAGCCAGCTGACACAGAAAAGGCACTATGCAACCTTCTCAAGACGTCAACAACAGTAAGATCTATGTGGGCAACTTGCCCTATAGCGTTACTGAAGATAGACTCAGAGAACTGTGTGGCGAGTTTGGTGAGATCTCTTATGCAAGAGTTATTACCGACCGTCGCACCGGTCGCTCTAAAGGCTTTGGTTTTGTTGAGTTTTCTTCTCCGGAAGCAGCTCAGGCAGCTATCGAAGCCCTTCATGGGACCTCCCTTGAAGAAAGAGAGTTGGTGGTAAACATTGCTCGTCCTCAAGCTCCAAGAACCGATCGTTCTTATGGTAACCGAGGTGGCTACAATGACCGCCAATAAACTCAAGTTTATTGAAACAGAAATCCCCGGTTTATCCGGGGATTTTTTATTCTCGATTTTTTTAAGCTGTGATCTCAAGTTTGAAGCCTGATCTTGCTGGTAAGTTAAACACTGGCTTTAATCAAAGGTTGAAACCGGCTTTGAACAAAAGTTTAAACCTGCTTTGATCAAAAGTAAAAACTTGATTATGCGGGTGAAGGATAAAACCTATATCAGATTCTGAATATACTCCTTTAACTCTGTTCCATAAGATTTGTGCGCCAGCATAAACTGGATATGAGCTTTCATATAACGAATCGGGTCGCCGGTTGTCATCCATTCACCATTAACCACCTTGTAGCGTACTGTGCCATGTTTTGCCACTTGGTCATTAGCATCTTGGAGCCAGATCTCGCCGTCTAAACCAGTGGCATCAGGTTTAAGATACTCAAAAATTTGTGGAGTCAGGATATAGCGTCCATAAGAGACAAGATTTGATGGCGCCTTATCCCTGGTTGGCTTTTCAATAACCGTCTCGATTTGGTCTTGACTACCATCCTTGATCTTTACCACTCCATAACGATCAACCTCTTCCCAGGGGACTTTTTGGACTGCTAAGATGCCATCACAAGGGTTGTTCTCAAAATCCTCAACAAGTTGCTTGACAGCACTCATCTCGCCCAAGACCAGGTCATCGCCCCACATCACCACAAACGGACCATCAGATACTAAGTCTTTAACCGTTAAGATTGGTCTGCCATTACCATAAGGCAAGGCTTCATCCTGAGGAACAATCGTAATTTTTGGGAGTTGAAAAACCTGCTCCACCTTATCCCAGCGATCCAGTTTATTCTGTCTAATCATCAAGGTTCTAATACTGGTGGCGCGTCCGTAAAAATAATCTTCAAACTTTGAGACCTCTGAGGGGGAGGCAACGATAATTACTTCCTCAATGCCTGCCTCAGCACACTCTTCCACTAGATATTGAATGATCGGCTTATCAACAATAGGCAACAGTTCCTTGGGAAAAGTTTTAGTGATGGGTAAGAAACGTGACCCAAAACCTGCGGCAGTAATGACAGCTTTTTTTATGGTTTGTGACATATATATTAATTCTTAATATGATGATGTAAGAAAATTAATAACATTAGTATAATTTACCAGGATTCTACAAAAAACTCAATTTTTTAATTTAAATGCGCTTTTTAGCGTTTTTTTTGATCTATATCTGTTCAGTTTAATTAAACTCTATCTCAACAACTACTTGTTATAATCAGGTTATAGAGTAGCAACTTTACGCCATTTTTTAGCTTTTGACTTTTGATGATTAAATTTCTAAAATCATGCTGTT
>Ga0172382_10008357_pt1 | contig 14449 bp, 18 predicted proteins | sample Leawel138RmetaG_FD_122245 | JGI IMG/M metagenome (GOLD analysis project Ga0172382, IMG submission 122245) | Leachate microbial communities from a municipal landfill in Southern Ontario, Canada - Leachate well 138R metaG | ecosystem: Engineered > Solid waste > Landfill > Unclassified | place...
ACCACCTGCAACTCACGGAACGGCACCCCAAGGTGGTGGGAATAAACAAATTGCTTACCCTTGAACTCAAGCGTGGGCATTAACAACTCCTGATCCAATAAAAGTACTCTGTGAGAGCGGGCCTGTTCTGTTCTTTTTAGTGTTCAACCTTCCAGCGGCGGCCATTGCCGCGCCGTATGCACGACATTCAGTATTCGTACCCGCGTTTCCACAATGTCATACACGATCATGTAGCTGCTGTGGATGACCAGCTCAAAGGTGTCCGGCACCCTCCCGCCCCGGCCCATTCTTGGGAAATTCTGGAGCACTGCTGTTCTTTCTGCTATCAGTTCATCGAGCGCCAGGGCAGCCAGCGGGTTGTCTTGCTCAACGTAGCTGTAAATGTCTTCACGATCGTTGACCGCTTCTGGCGTCCATAACAGCTCCATCATTCAGGAGCAGACATACGAGCGCGGGTCGCTGCGCGGCGGGCGGCAAAGCGGGCTTCAACATCAGAAGCGGGAATCAGGTTGCCAGCCTCCGCAGACGCCCGCGACTGCTCGACCTTCGTCGCCAACCAGGTGTCGTATTGCTGTGCATCTTCCTGCTGGGCTACGTAGCTACGCATGAAATCACGCAGAAGCTGGGCTCCGGTACGGTCACGGGCTTTCGCAGCATTGGCGAACTCTGCCTTCAAGCCTTCATCAACCCGGAAAGTAAAAGTGGCATCGCTCATGGCATCACCCCCATGTGTTACACGCATAGTGCAGTGTAGCACGACGCCTTGGCTGCCTCTATAAGATTGTTGCCACTACCAGAGGAGGTCTGTATCGGAGTTTTCCATAGCCAGCGGTACAGTAGCGGTACATACCTCAGTTTTGGCCATCTGCGCATAAATACGCTAAACCACTGACGCATAAGTGCTTTCTACTTAGCTAGATTACGGCTGCATTCGCTTGATTTTCATAGACTTAGCGTTTCAACCACCAACTCATAATCCATAATCCATTGGTCGCTGGTTCCAATCCAGCTGGGCCCACCAGCATTCATGCCGGTTTCGAGACGCGGTTCGGCTCTTCCCATGATGTTAACGTAGCGGCCAATACCTTCTCCCTTGGCCGGACTTTGCTCAAACTGGCGAATCAAGGCCACGAATCTGGTTCATTCCCATTTTGAGGCCTTCCCATAATTGAGCGCCGGCTCGCGACGTTGAGGAAATACATGCTTGGAACCATCTTGATCATGATGGGTGTGGCATTGGCCGCCGGCTCGATCGTCGCCGGCTACTACTTCATCTCCCTCGCTTGCACCACGAATAGTGCCTCTGGTTGCCAGGCGAGCGCCATAGACCTGATTTCCGAGCTCATGATTTCGAACGAAGGTATCTTCTTCTGGGCGGCATGGGTCGTGGGACTGTTCCTGGTCTGGGGAGGAATGCACCTAAGGGCGCGAAGCGGCCGTTAAACTGATCCACCAGGCTTGGGTCGGATGTGAAGTGCTAACGTAACGCGCTCCGGGAGGACACGATGCGCAGACTTGGAACCATCTTGATGATATTGGGCGCAAACCTTGTAATAGGCTCCATTGCAGCCGCCTTCTATCTGGCGGCGCTTGGATGCGCAATGGGTGCAGCAGACGGCAAGTGCAGTCAGGGGGCTGGGGGAACATTTGTTCAGCTCATGGGCTCCCGCGACAGTATCGTATTCTGGGTAGTGATCATCATTGGACTGCTGGTTTTCTGGCGGGGGAAGCGGATTCGGGCGCGCACATGAAGGCAGGTCTTGCCTTCCACCGACTTCCACGCCGTCTTCACGATCACAGCCAAGCACTGCTGTTTCCGATTCAGGCACGCTCATTGCGCCCTCCTGGCGTCAACCTACAGGAGTGAGCCATGACGAAACCACTGCCCGATACAGATCCGCTCAAACGTGAGCAGCCTGGACTCGGCCGTGTCCCGGGGAATGACGTAGGCGGCGGCTGTCGGCCGGGCGGCAAGCCGGACGAGCCAGGCATCGACGTCCCGGCCAAGCCCGGCGAGCCAGCGCCCTACCCCGAAAACCCGGATCTCCCAGGTGGCCCGCCAGCACCGGCTGATCCCAAACAGCCGGTACCGCCGGAATTGGAGACAGCCCGACTCTCTGTTGGGGTCTAAGAATCAGGCCGTTGAGTATCTGCGGCGTTCATATCGAGGCAAGCAATATCGGCAAAGCCGTTGCCGAACAAGCTTGAAGCGGGGCCATGTGCAAACGCTATGCGGGTCCGGCAGCGCCTTCAGCCGTAAACAGCAAGGGGGGAGGCGCGCACGGCGGCCGGCAGCAGGCTGGCAGCGGCGTCGTCAAGAATGATCTTCGCCTGCGAGTGCCGCTTCAGGACGGTGAAGGGAATGGCCTCGGTAACGCCGTTTCTATACCATTCAGCCACGATGGCGGCTTTGCTCTCCCCGGTTGCGATCAGCAGAATTTCACGCGCTTCCATGATGTCGCTCATGCCCATGGTGATGGCGGATTCGGGCACGATTGCATTGCCTTCGAAGAAGCGACTGTTGTCGATACGCGTACGCTCGGAGAGCCGGACGATATGACACCGGCTGTCGAAAGAGGTGCCGGGCTCGTTGAACCCGATATGGCCATTGCTGCCCACGCCCAGCAACTGCAGCGCTACGCCTCCGCACTGGCGCAGCCGGGCGGAGTATTCCGCGCTATGCCGATCGAGATCGGCGGCAAGGCCGTCAGGCAGATGGAGTCGCGATCCATCGAAGCTCAGATGCCTGAACAGATGCTGGCGCATATAGGCGGAATAACTCTTCGGATGATCGGCGCTCAAACCCACATATTCGTCGAGATTGAAGGAGGTCAGCCGTGAGACATCCAGCCGCTGCCGGCATGCCTGTTCCACGAAGCGCGCATAGATGGGTTCCATCGTCCCGCCCGTTGCGAGACCAAGAACGATATCGGGCTTGCTCCGGATCCTCGTCACCAGTTGAAGGCTGACGTACTCGGCGACGGAGGCTGCATCAGGAAGAATATGAAACATCAGGTGTGATCTCGGCTTTGTACGGGGACGCGCAGTGCCTTATGGCTGCAAATGGGGCTGCAAATGGCGAAAATCGTAGCATGGCCCCAGCACATCGGGCACGGGCCGTTCGCCGTAGCAAACAGCCGGTACATGAGCGATGGCTGGGCATGGTTATTGCAGGTCAATGCCGCTTCAAAGCCTGCAGTTCCGGATTTCGGATGGCGCTCAACCACACTGAAGTTGCTGATAGTTGCTTATGACCGACAAGCGCGGACACCTGGATTCACTGGACAGCCTTCGCGGCATTGCTGCCTTGATTGTGATTTTTTCTCACGTCTTTTTCGCCTACTACGCAGAACTCCACTTAGGCGATCACAACGCCCCCTCATCTGACCTGGCCATGAGCGTATTCCATACGCCATTCACTTTCTTCTACCGCGGCCAGTTCGCTGTCCTGCTGTTTTTCATATTGAGCGGGTACGTACTCACGCTGGGGTGCATCAGAAAGGCCTTCTCGGACCCGAACTATCTTTCCATGGCGGCTGCCAAAAGATACTTGCGCCTCGGAATTCCCGTCGCCGCTTCCGTGGCGATCTGTTATCTGGCAGTCGCGCTCAATCTCGTGCCCGACATAAACGAAGCACCGACGCCTCGGCTCATGGACTGGCCCGAGCAACAGCTCGGCTTCTGGCCGGCCGTGGCTTCCGGGCTGTACAAAAGCCTGCTGTTCGGAGATCAGACTTTCAACTATGTGCTGTGGACCATCAAGATCGAGTTCTATGGTTCTCTGCTGATTTACGCCGCCTTCGCCCTGACGGGACGCAACAGGGGGCTGCACATGATGCTCTGCGGCGGATTGTTCCTGTATCTTCAAACCCGAAGCATATACAGCAATATGTACGCCTATTTTTTCCTCGGCTCACTGCTGGCACAGATCGACTTCGAGGCGTTGAAAGCCAGGCTTTTCAGCCCCGCCACCAGCGCGGCGCTGCTTATAGCAGGCGGTTATCTGGCCGGCCATCATCAGGACAGCGCAGCATATCTCTGGCTCCAGCCTCTGAGTCACGCCATTGAGCACGTCGCGCCGGAAGCCAACACGCAAGTGATATACACCGGATTCGGTGCAGCGCTGGTCATCATTGCCGTCCTGCTGGCCAGGCGCAACGGGATGCTCAGTTCCAGTCTGAATACCCGCCCCCTGCTCGCCTTGGGGAAACTGTCATTCTCAGTGTATCTGCTACATCCTATCGTCCTGTCTTCGCTGGGCAAGTTCATCTACATCGAAATGGGACGGACTGCCGGATCGGTAATTGTTTGCCTCATCGCGGTGATTGCAACGACCTGCCTGCTGTCTCATTTCTTCTTTCGATACGTCGATGGTCCTTCCGTGAAGCTCGCAGACGCCTTCGGAAGAGCCCTGTTCGCCACGACTGCTCGCCACTCTGGGCATCGACGCACCGAAAGCCTGGCCTATCAATCGCCTTAGGCCTGCGTGAGCCATGACCAGCTGCGCCACAAATAACTGGAAGTTATAAACTACAAGCCAAACAGTCGTTCGCATTGCCGCTCGGTGTCGTTACCATGCGTTACTTCATAAAACGCTAAACGACCCAGACTCATGTATACAGCTACCAGAGTGATAGGCTACGGCGCCCTGCTGTCTGCGCTGATGGCCGGCCCGGGGCTTCTGCCTGCTACGGCAGCAGAGCAATCCACCTTCGATGTAACCGTGCTGGCCGCTTCCTGTGCCAACTGCCATGGGACTGATGGCCGCTCCCCGGGCAGCATTCCTTCCATCGCGGGACGACCCGAAAGCATTCTCGGAGAACAGCTGAAAGCCTTCAAATCGGACAACCCGCCCGCCGGGACGACCGTCATGAACCGCCTCGCCAAAGGGCTGAGCGATGAGCAGCTCGACGCGCTCGCCCTGCATTTCTCCCAGATCGCACAGTCATCGCCCAGCCAGGAGGCCAGCAAGCCATGAGTCAATCCGTCAAGTTTTCCCGTCGTCAATGGCTGGCGAGTGTTGGCAAGGCAACGGCCGCCGGCGCCGTCCTGATGATGGCTCCCGCCTATGCAAAGGGTTCCGCAGGCAAGGTCGTGGTGATCGGCGGCGGATTCGGCGGAGCAACCGCGGCCAAGTACCTCAAGCGGCGCAACCCCGCCATCGACGTCACATTGGTCGAACCGGCCAAGACGTACTACACCTGCCCCTTCACCAACCTGTATTTCGGTGGCCTGCGCACGTTCGAGCAACAGGGCCATGGCTTTGACGAACTGCGCTCACTGGGTGTGAAGGTAATCCACGACTATGCCGCCGGCGTCGACGCAAACGGCAAGAAGGTCAGCCTCGCCGGCGGCGAATCCCTGGACTACGACAAGCTGCTGCTGTCGCCGGGCATCGATTTCCGCTGGAACGCACTCGAAGGCTACGATGAGGCGGCTGCCGAGCTGGCGCCCCACGCCTGGAAAGCCGGCGATCAGTCCATATTGCTCAAGAAACAGCTCGAATCCATGCCCGACGGCGGCACCTTCCTGATGGCTGCGCCCGCCAATCCTTTCCGCTGCCCCCCCGGACCCTACGAGCGGGTCAGCATGGTGGCGCATTACCTGAAGCACAACAAGCCCAAATCCAAAATCCTCATCCTGGATTCCAAGGACGCCTTTTCCAAGCAAGGCCTCTTCCAGGCCGGATGGGAACGCTTCTATGGCGGCCTGATCGAATGGGTACCTCTGGCCAAGGACGGCAAGGTGGTACGCGTCGATGCAGGCACCCTCTCAGTCGAAACAGAATTCGGCCAAATCCACAAGGCCGACGTTCTCAACATCATTCCTCCGCAAAAAGCGGGCGCCATTGCCGACGCTGCCGGCGTAACCAACGAAAGCGGCTGGGTGCCTGTCAAACATCAGACCTTCGAGTCGGAGCTCGTTCCCGATATCTACGTCGTAGGCGACGCAACCGTTGCCGCGCCCATGCCGAAATCGGGCTTTTCCGCCAATGCCCAGGCCAAGGTGGCGGCAGCGGCCATCGTCAACGCCCTGGCCGGCAAGCCCCAAGCGGAAGCCTCGTTCGCCAATACCTGCTACAGCCTGATCGCGCCGGACTATGGCATCTCGGTTGCCCATACCTATTTGCTGCAAGATGGCAAGATCGCCGAAGCATCCGGCGGCGTCAGCCCGGCGGACGCGAACGATACTTTCCGCAAGCTCGAAGCCGAATACGGTGTCTCCTGGTACAAGGCAATTGCCCTCGACACCTGGGGTACTCGCAGTTAGGCTTATGTCACACATCGACCTGGTGCTTTGGACTGGCCTGGCCATTGGGCTGATATTTGGCGCTTGCGGCCAGGCCACCGGCTTTTGTCTGAATCGGGGCCTGAAGGAATACTGGTCGGGCCCAGACGGGTACAAGCTCCACGCCTTCGCGCTGGCGCTCGCCGTCGCCCTGTGCGGTACGCAGGCTCTGGCTTCCGCAGGGTGGGTGGACCTGCAGAAATCTCTGTACATGATGCCGGTCTACTCCTGGCTGCTGATGCCGGCTGGAGGCTTGCTGTTCGGCTATGGCATGGGACTGGCGAATGGATGCGGCGCGCGGGCCCTGGTGCTTCTGGGTCAGGGTAATCTGCGCTCCCTGGTCGTGCTGCTGTGCCTGGGGATCGCCGCGTACATGACACTGACCGGCTTATTCGGCCCTTTGCGTGTGGCTCTGGCCGGACAGACTTCGGTCAGCCCTCCGGTACTGTCGGTGCCAGCCGGCTGGCCCCGGAACATCGCACTCTGGGGCGGGACTGTGGCGCTCGTCCTGTTCGCCTTGCGCAAACGGGCTTCGGGGCGACGCGCTGTGGACCTCTCCGGAGGCGCGGTGATCGGTTTACTGGTCGTGGCAGGCTGGTTCGCCACTGGCGCGCTGGGCAACGACGATTTTGAACCTTTGCCCGTCGTGTCGCTGACCTTCGTGGCTCCCATCGGCGATGCTATCCAATATGCGATGATCGCCACCGGCATGAGCCTGCGTTTCGGCATCACCGTGGTTGCGGGAGTCGTTGCAGGCGCCTTCCTGTCGGCTCTGCTGCGCCGTCGATGCCGCCTCGAAGGCTTTGAATCACCTCAGCAAATGCTGCGCTACATGGCCGGCGGCGCTCTGATGGGGATCGGCGGCGCCCTGGCCTTCGGCTGCTCGATCGGTCAAGGCCTGACCGGTCTTTCCACACTGTCATACAGCTCGATGATCTCGGCCTTGGCCATCGTGATCGGCGCCCACCTGTCCTGGAAGCATGTTTCCCGGCAGAACCCTGCCGATCCCGCATAAACTTGCCTGATTAGATAGATTGACCACGCGCCTATGCGCAAGCCGCGACGTGGACAAGCTCCGGCCGATACGGCCGGAGTTCTTCACTGCTGGGCTGTGATGCCCCTACACCATGATGATGAAGCTTTTTCCAATCCGGTCCGACCCCCCCTCTTCCATGCAGCGGCGCAGAGCACTGCAATTGGCGGGCAGCGGCATGCTCGTCCTGCTGGCGCCGCGGCTCGCCCAGCCACAAACCTGGCAGCAGATTGAAGCGGTACGCACCAGCGTGGGCAATGCCCCTGTCTCCGAGAATGGCCTGCAAATGACGCTGCCCCTTGTCGCTGAAGACGGCTCATCCGTTCCTCTATCGATCCAGTCGAGCAATGCCCATGGCAATGAACGCATCGAACGGCTGGAAATCTTCGCGCCTGACAATCCCACGCCCGAAGTTGCCGTCTTCGAGTTCGGGCCAGAAATCGAAAAAATCGATCTCGCCACCCGTATTCGGCTCAGTGAATCCCAGACCGTGGTCGCTGTGGCACACACCGACGCCGGCCGTGTCTATGTGGCCGAACGCGCCGTGCGGGTTACCACCAGCGGTTGCATTGCTCCCGCCCAGTCCGACCCCGCCAACGAAATGCAGGCACGCGTGCGCGTGCCCAAATCATGGAAGCCCGGCAGCCAGGGTGAAGTGCTGACCATGATCTCGCATCCCATGACCACCGGCCTGGCTCAGGATGCCAGCGGCAAGGTTCCGCCGACGCGCATCATCGACCGATTCGAAGCCACGCTGGACGGCCGTTCCGTCATCAGCGCCAGATACTTCCGTTCGCTGGCGGCCAACCCTTATCTTAAATTTGGCATCACACCTGCCCGGGAAGGTGAGCTGCAGTTCCAATGGACGGAAGACACAGGCCGTTCCGTACAGCTGGCTGAAAATGTCCGCATCGGCTGATGCAGCCCGCTAATGAAGCAGTCCGGCCTGCCGCCGGAGCTTCTTCGCCAGGTTGCGCCCGCCGTCCGGGCTGGCATGCAAGCTGCAAGACGAGCGAAACCTGACACGGCAGCGTGAAGAGCCGCAGCCTGGGGGCCGGAGCTTCTGCGCCACCATGCGGGGGCGCCTACGGCGCCCTATGTCGAGATTGCCTCGCTTGGCCTCGTCGCCAACAACAACGCTTGCGCTTCAGGGCGTCGTCAGTCAATCACCCTCACGGACTCGACGTCTATCTTTGGAGGGCGCCTCAGGCTGGTGTCAACCTCACCGATGAGTTCCACTTTCGTCTTCTCGTTCACTTCTTGCGCAGGAAAGTCATCGTCATCGATATCGGCCACGATCTCTCCGGTCCCATCCGAAAAAACGTATTTTTCGCGACCGCTCTGTCGCAGCAGGTGGCCCTGCAACCGGACGTCCTGATCGTCCACCGGGCTCTTCAGAATTTCCGCAACGCTGGCCTGAGAGACCTCGGACGGACCCGAATATTGAGCGTGAGCAGGGAACGCCAGAAAGGCGGCGACAATGAAGAACTCCGGCCGTATCGGCCGGAGCTTGTCCACGTCGCGGCTTGCGCATAGGCGCGTGGTCAAGGCGAATACATGGCGCGCCTTCAGAAAAATCGGGGCAGATATCGGCATATGAACTCCAGAAAAGGACATGCCACGGAAGCGGCTGAACCCTTGAGCAGTGATGGGTTCAGCCCTTCCTGACTTCTTGTGGTTGCCGAAGGGCTTCTTACCGCAACCTACCGCATAGATAGGCAACCGCCGCAACGAGGGCCACACTTGCGATCGGATTGGCTCGCACCATATCCTTGGCACATATGAGCGCACCTTCGAGCACGTCCGTGCCCTCATCGACCGCATCCTGAGCGGCGGTTTTCGCGCGCCGGGTCGCAGTCGACGCCTTGCTGGCGGCACTTGTTATGGCCTTGTCTGTCTTGTCCGCCACCTCTTCGATGACGTCTTTGGCTTTGTCGCTCGTAGTTGCCATATTGGATCCTCCGGAAGTGCTGGCATCGAATGCCGGTTACATCAGTATCGAACAGCTATCGACAGAATGCCAGCGCCAGCATCCAGATGCATGACAGTATGTAACAACAATAAGCATGCAGGGCGTGAATTGGACCTTGCGTCGGGCGAACGGGCAATGGGCAGCACCATTTAACGCACGAGCTGCAGACGGCCTGTCTTGCCGTCACTTATCCCCATTATCTGTGCATAACCCTAGGGAAAACCCTGGAACATCCTGAAAACCTTTTGTTGCGACAAGGGCCTGAGGTTGTTTGGTCAATTTCTCCCCGGCTATGTTCCTTGAGTGTCCAGCTTACGCTCGGATTCAGGGTTACTATACGAAGCGCCCAGATCGGGCGGCACAGCAGCTTCATGTAGCCTAGCGTTGACGCTGAAATCGTATGGACTCCACCAACAACATGCAGGACACTCCCAGCTTGCCAGCAGCTTCCGAAGCCCGGCAGGCGCTATCCACGCAAAACCCCTATCTCGACTGGCTGGGCGTGCGGCTCGCCACTTGGCGGGAAGGTTATGCGGAAATGCACCTTCCTCTCATTCCGAATCTGGCCAACCGCTCCGGCCGTGTGCATGGGGCCGTCCTTTGCGCACTGCTCGACTCGGTCGCAGGTTACAGCGGATGCTACCGGCCCGCCGGCGAACCCGCACTCCATTCCGTGACCCTGTCGCTGGCCACCCAATTCCTGGATTCCGGCGACGGCAAGTGGCTGATTGCCTCCGGACGGCCTGAAAGGCTGGGGCGAACAGTCTTCTTCGCTCGCTCCGAAGTCCGGCTCGATGGCGAACGTCTGTTGGCCACCGCTTCGGGTACGTTCAAATTCATTCGCAGCCGCGCTTGACCATCAGCAGGCAGCCATCAATGGATGATCAATCCCATGTCCAGGATTTTGCCCCTATTTTTGCTCGCCACCGCGGCATGGCTTGCCATTCCCGCCGTTCACGCAGACACGGAGCTGAAGTGCACGATACGTTCCGTCCATGACGGCGACAGCATGCGGGTGCAATGTCCGGGCGAACGCCGATCCATTCCCGTACGCATGCGGCAGATCGATGCTCCAGAACTCGATCAGGCTCACGGCACGCGCGCGCGCGATCACTTGCGCAAGCTTTGCCGCCTCGGGTCGACCGCCACCATCCACACCCAGGGCCGCGACCAGTACGGCCGCGTTCTGGGAGACGTATATTGCGACGACAAGAGCGTCAATGAAGAAATGGTGGCTTCCGGTTCGGCATGGATCTACGATCGCTATGTCGAAGATCGCAGTCTGTACCGTCTACAGGACCAGGCGCGTGCGAAGAAACGCGGCCTCTGGGCAGACAAGAACCCTCAGGCCCCCTGGCGCTGGCGCTACCAGCAGCGCCCGTCCTGACCCCCTCCCCCGGGGCCGGAATGGGGAAGCCGCGGTGCATGCAAGTCCCCGCCCGCGTGCAGGCCGCAGCGCTGAGCGTGTTGCGCCTTGCCCGCCGTGAAGAACTCCGGTCCTGTGGAGCTTTGCCCACGTCGCCGCTTGGAGGCGGCTCCGATTCGCCAGGCGTAGAACAGTCAGCAATGACTGCTGTAAGTCCTGGCTCATTCACCATGCGGGGCGCCTGCGGCGCCGTATGCCAAGATGACCTCGCTTGACCGTCAACAACAAGGCTGGCGTTTCGGCGCGTGGTCAATCCGGCTTTCCTCCGTTGCGAACGGGATCGGGGGGCGTATGAGCCAGACCCGCCTCATCCTCCGATACATTTCTGTCTACATCGACGTCCTCCCCTGATGCAATGTTCGGCCGCTCTTCGACGGACGGCCGCGCACCGGTCAGCTGTCGATCACTATCGGTATCCTGCATTTCCTCCGGCAAATCATTGACCGAGTCCGACGTATCGCTGGGGCCGATTCCCGGGTCGCTGCGCGACGTTCCATCATCCATCGGCCCGCCTTCACTTGGCTTCTGTGCTTTCATCCGGTTTCTCCATAGGAATGCCGGCGCGGGACCCTGAATCCGGTCCTCGATCGCCGCCTGACTCCAGCTAAGCAGCAACCCCCATTCCTCCTTTATTTCTTCAGGGCAGCAGCCACAGTCATCAAAGGCTCCCATGCCGCACGGCATTCCTGCTGGGGTCCATCGGACTGCGCGCGACGTGTTAGCATTTGCCCCTTCCGTCACTCTCTGCCGGAGCCTCTCCGGATCAGTGCAGCATGAGCACGCCTTTCAGGGCTTCTTCCCCGCCACGCATGCCTTTCGCAATCTCGCATGTTGCCGCCGGCTTCGTTGCCGTTCTGGTTGGCTACACCAGTTCCGTCGCCATCATTTTCCAGGCGGCCACCGCCGCCGGTGCCACGGCACCCGAACTGGCCTCATGGATGTGGGCGCTGGGTATCGGCATGGGAGTCAGCTGCATTGGCCTCTCCCTGTATTTCCGCACACCCATCCTGACGGCCTGGTCGACACCAGGCGCAGCCCTGCTCGTCACCGGTCTGGACGGTCTGAGCATGAATCAGGCGGTCGGCATCTTCCTGGCTGCTTCGGCCCTGATTACGATAGCCGGTGCCAGCGGTGGCTTCCAGCGCCTGATGAGTCATGTGCCCCGGCCGCTCGCGGCCGCCATGCTGGCGGGCATATTGGTACGCTTCGGTGTGGACGCCTTTGTCTCGATGCAGACACAGCCGCTGATGGTCGCCGTCATGTTGGCTGCCTGGCTCATCGCCCGCATGCTGCTGCCACGCTACACCGTCCCCATTGCACTTGCAGCCGGTATCGTCTGCGCCGGCCTGCTGGGTCTGCTCCGGCTCGACGTCCTGGACTGGACTCCCGCTGCGCCCGTGTTCATGCGGCCGGAGTTTTCGTGGCAAGCCTTCATCGGTGTAGCTATCCCCCTGTTCGTTGTTACCATGACCTCGCAGAACGTTCCTGGACTGGCCGTCCTTCGGGCCAACGGCTATTCGACTCCTGCCAGCCCTCTGATAGGCTGGACCGGCTTTACCGGCCTCGCGCTCGGGCCCTTTGGCGGTTTCTCGTTCAACCTTGCCGCCATCACCGCCGCCATCTGCATGAGCCGAGACGCAGATCCTGATCCGAATCGCCGCTACATGGCCGCCGTGTGGGCCGGCGCGTTCTATCTAGCCACCGGCGTGTTCGGCGCTACGGTCGTCAGCCTGTTCGCCGCTTTTCCGGTCGAATTGGTGGCCGCCATTGCCGGCATTGCGCTGCTGGGCACCATCGCCAACAGCCTGGCCGGTTCGCTGGAAGAAGAGCGTAGCCGCGATGCAGCCATCGTCACCTTTCTGTGCACAGCCTCGGGATTGACGCTTTTCGGCATAGGCAGCGCTTTCTGGGGCCTGGTGCTGGGCATGCTGGTGCACAGCCTGAAGCCTCGTTGAGCAACGTCAGCGGGCGTATGACGCTGGAATCGCTGACACATTGAATGCAGTGCTTTCATGGAAAGCAATGTCGCTCAGCACGTGTGAATGAGGCCTTTCTGATTGTTTTTTGCAAATTTTCGGCATTCATCCAGAAAAATGCTGATATGAGGCTTGTCGGCATCTACGCGAACAACACCATAGACATCGGTACGAATATCACTTTGGACCAATGGGCGCACCTCTATTTGTTCATCACCAGTGGTGGTGGACAGAGGGACAATTGCGACTCCGAGGCCTGTTGAAACCAGAGATATCTGGGCGGGAACGTCTTCAACCACCTGGACAAAACAGGCGTTTGAATCAATCTGCATAATGCGTTCGTAGCATTGCTGGGCGATAGGAGACGTTTCCCGCCGCAGAATTATCAGCGGTTCGGAAACGAGATCTTCCAGACGCAGCACAGAACACACGGAAAGGGCATGAGCTTTGGGCAAGGCGACCATAACGGGGTCGGGCCAAAGAAAGACATGCCGAAGTGTACTCGTGCTGATGGGCACACGGGAAATGCTGACATCGATCTTGCGTTCCAATAGCGCCTGTATTTGTTCGGTCGGGCGCATTTCGTTCAGAACAATCGCGATATTGGGAAAGTGCTTGTTGTAGTGGGCAATGATCCGGGGGATAGGACCGCGAAAGTGAGCACCCGCGAGGCCGACTTCGATATGTCCGGACAGCCCCTCTTCCATGATCCTGACCTGGCTGACTGACTTGTCGAGCCTGCGCAAGATATCGCGGATGTCCTGCAGAAAAACATGCCCGGCGTCCGTCAGTTCCACTCTTCGCGTATTTCGCCGAAAGAGTTTGACCTCCAGCGCCTCTTCGAGCTGAGAGATCTGCTGGCTGAAAGGTGGCTGAGTGATATTCATCCGACGTGCTGCCCGAGTAAAATTGAGCTCTTCGGCCAGCGCAATGAAAGATCTGAGCTGACGGATTTGTACTTCGCAGTGCCCGATGGGATTGTGATCACTCATATGTGCGATATGTAAACCTTTTTCCTACGTGAGCCCGGGTAACCACAACGCTATTTGTGGAAAGAGCGTCAGAATCAGAATCGCCAAGAATTGAACGCCGACAAATGGCAATGCGCCAAGGATAATATCATTGAGGGATACATCGGGTGCAATTCCCTTGATAACGTACAAATTCAGCCCCACAGGTGGTGTGATCACGGCCATTTCGCATGTGATGATCAGGATGACGCCGAACCATATCGGACTATACCCAAGACTCGTAATGATGGGAAGCAATATGGGCGTCGTAATGAGGATGACAGAGGCGATATCGAGAAACATTCCCACGACAAGCAGAAACAACAGGACCAGGACAAGGAGGACCCAGCCGGGCTGACTCAGTTCGGCAACCCAGGTGATCAGCATCTGGGGAATCATGAGACGGGTAATGATGAAACCGAAAAGCAGTGCGGCAGCCAGAATCAGCAGGATCATTCCTGTCGTGACAATTGTCGAGCGAAATATCTCGCTCACCATCCGCCATGTCAGTTCGCGGTATAACGCTGTTATCAGGAACGCCCCGAACGCACCGACACCCGCTGCTTCAGTCGGTGTGGCAATACCGGCATAAATCGTCCCGAGCACCAGAAAAATAAGCACCAATGCAGGCCATACGCCATTCAATGAGCGCCACCGCTGCTTCCAGGTGGCCTGCATGATCTGTTCAGGGGCATACCTGCGTTTCCAGGTCACTACGCAAAAAAAATAAAGCATCATCAGAAC
>Ga0172382_10008361_pt1 | contig 14442 bp, 8 predicted proteins | sample Leawel138RmetaG_FD_122245 | JGI IMG/M metagenome (GOLD analysis project Ga0172382, IMG submission 122245) | Leachate microbial communities from a municipal landfill in Southern Ontario, Canada - Leachate well 138R metaG | ecosystem: Engineered > Solid waste > Landfill > Unclassified | place...
GCAAGGCCGAGGGCGCGATGGACGCGGGCAATATGCTCAAGCCGGCACTTGCGCGCGGCGAGCTGCACTGCGTCGGCGCCACCACGCTGGACGAATACCGCAAGTACATCGAGAAGGACGCCGCGCTGGAGCGGCGCTTCCAGAAGGTGTTCGTGGGCGAGCCCAGTGTCGAGGACACCATCGCGATCCTGCGCGGGCTGAAGGAAAAATACGCCGTGCACCACGGTGTGGAAATCACCGATCCGGCGGTGGTGGCGGCAGCCACGCTGTCGCACCGCTACATCGCCGACCGCCAGCTGCCGGACAAGGCCATCGACCTGATGGACGAAGCCGCCAGCCGCATCCGCATGGAGATCGACTCCAAGCCGGAGGAGCTGGATCGGCGCGAGCGCCGCCTGATCCAGTTCAAGATCGAGCGCGAGGCGCTGAAGAAGGAAAAAGACAGCGAGTCCAGACAACGCCTGGCTGATCTTGAAGCCGAGATCGAAGCGCTGGAGCGCGAGTACTCGGATCTGGAGGAAGTCTGGAAGTCCGAGAAGGCCGCCGTGGCCGGCACCAAGAGCATCAAGGAAGAGATCGACCAGGCCCGCATCGCGCTGGATGCCGCGATGCGCCAGGGCGACTACGCGCGGGTGTCGGAAATCCAGTACGGCCAGATTCCGCAGCTGGAAAAGCAGTTGCAGGCCGCCGCTGCGGTCGAGCAGGAAGGCGAAGGGCGCGGTTTCAAACTGCTGCAGGACAAGGTCACCGCCGAGGAAATCGCGCAGGTGGTCAGCCGCTGGACCGGCGTCCCGGTCAACAAGATGCTCGAAGGCGAGCGCGACAAGCTGCTGCGTATGGAGCAGGAATTGCACACCCGCGTCGTCGGTCAGGACGAAGCGGTGGCCGCGGTATCCGATTCGGTGCGGCGCGCGCGCGCCGGGCTTTCCGATCCGAACCGCCCGTCCGGTTCCTTCCTGTTTCTCGGTCCGACCGGTGTCGGCAAGACCGAGCTGTGCAAGGCGCTGGCCGGATTCCTGTTCGATTCGGACGAGGCCATGATCCGCATCGACATGAGCGAGTTCATGGAGAAGCATTCGGTCAGCCGCCTGATCGGCGCGCCGCCGGGCTATGTCGGCTACGACGAAGGCGGCTATCTGACCGAGGCCGTGCGCCGCCGCCCCTACAGCGTGATCTTGCTGGATGAGGTGGAAAAGGCGCATCCGGACGTGTTCAACGTGCTGTTGCAGGTGCTCGACGATGGCCGCCTGACCGATGGCCAGGGCCGCACCGTGGACTTCCGCAACACCGTGATCGTGCTGACCAGCAATCTGGGTTCGAACCTGATCCAGGACATGCCCGGCGACACCGAAGAGGAATACATCCAGATGAAGGCCGCGGTGATGGGCGTGGTGCAGGGCGCGTTCCGCCCCGAGTTCATCAACCGGCTCGATGAAATCGTCGTGTTCCGCCCGCTCGACAAGGCCCAGATCCGGCAGATCGCGCGTATCCAGATCACCCATCTGGAGAAGCGTCTGGCCGAGCGCCAGTTGAAGCTGGACATCTCCGAGGCCGCGCTTGATCTGCTCGGCAATATCGGTTTCGATCCGGTCTATGGTGCCCGTCCGCTCAAGCGCGCGATCCAGCAGCAACTGGAAAACCCGCTGGCGCGGCAGATCCTGGAAGGCAAGTTCAGCAGCGGCGACAGCATCCGGGTGGAGGCCGAAGGCGGGCATCTGGTGTTTGCCAAGATGTGACGGCTTTCCCTCGCCAGTGGTGGGGATCGTCTGAAACGTTCCAGCGAGTCCTTGATGCCCGCATCAAGGGCTCGCACCACGCACGCCCCCATGCAGAGCGCAGCTCGTCCGACAGCACAGCAAGCAGCGCTCTGGAGGCCGTGACCGAATGCAGGGAAGCTGGCTGAGGCGCGCGGCTGATCAGCTTTCTCGATCACCCATCCGAACCAATCCCGCCTCTCTACCGCGCAGGGACTGTCTTCAGAGACGCTCTACCACATTTGTAGTAAATTGAAGTTCCCCATCGAATGCACGCCGACCAGCATGTCCACTTCAACTTCCATCCGGATCGACCAGACACTCTACGATCAGGCACGCAATGAGGCGGCCATCGAGCATCGCACCATCGCCGGTCAGGTTGAGTACTGGGCCAAGGTAGGGCGTGCGGCGCTGGACAACCCGGATTTGCCGGTGAGCTTCATCGTCCAGTCGCTGGCGTCGCTGGCGGAGCCGCGCGACGAGGCCACCGTATTCGTGCCGCGTTCGCCCCGCGCATGAGCTACGGCCTGCGGCAAACACGACGCTTCGCCCGCGTCTACAAAAAGCTGCACGACAACGTCGCGGCAGATGTGGACGACGCTGCCGAGGCGGTGGCGGCCGAGCCGATGCTGGGTGAGCGCAACAACGGCGATCTTGCGACGCTTCGCGTCTACACATTCCATAGCCACGGGCAGTTGTACCTGCTTGGATATACCGTCGATGAAGCCGTCCATCTGGTGTATCTGGAAGCAATTGGCCCGCATGAAAACTTCTACCGCGACCTCAAACGTTCGTAGCGGTGTTTTTTGACTGCCTTTATCTGATCGCAGTTTTTTCGGACCCTGGAAGCTGACTGGCGGCCAGTTCCGCCGCCAACGGGTTGCTGGTGGCGCCGGAGAGTTGGCGCAGGGTGTTGGCCAGGTGCTGTGCTGCGGCGGTGTCGCCACGGGCACGGGCCAGGCGCAGACGTTGCAGTTGGGCGGGCACGAAACCGGGGTTCCAGTTCTCGATCCGGGCCAGCAGCAGCTCGGCGCCGTCGTGGTCGCCGGTATCGGTCAGGGCTTGTGCCAGCCGGGTCTGGACCCGGGCCCGCTGGCGCGGTTCGTCAATGCCATCCAGTGTGCGCAGGGCGTCACGCCAATGTCCGATGGCGGTTTCCGCATTGCCGGCCTGCCAGTGCAGTTCAGCCAGCGTGGCGTCGGCGAGTGCGGCGAGCACGGGATTGTCGTTGTCGGCCAGTAATTCCGGAATCTGCGCAATCAGCAGGTCCACCGGTTCACCCTGCACGGCGGCGACCTGGCGCGCCAGCAGGCCGTGCTGGATCTGGGCCGGCTGCGTGGCGCTGGCGACCGGCAGGCCTTGCAGGGTTGCGTCGGCTTGCCCGGGGTGGCCGGCCTCCAGTTTCGCCTGCACTTCCAGCAGGCCGGCGCGGACTTCGTACGGGCTGCGGCCCAGTTCGCGGTAGCGTTCGCGCGCGGCCGCCGCCAGTTCCATTGCGGCGGCCAGATCCAGTTCGTCCAGACGCAGCCGCGCCAGTGCCAGGTCGACGCCGGCCTGGCCGCCCGGGTCGGCGTTGGCATCGGCCAGTTGCCCGGCTTCGGTCAGGGTTTCCCGGGCCTGTTGGAAATGTCCCAGATCGTGTTCCAGCTCGGCCTGGTTGGTCAGGCTCAGCACCAGCATCGAACCCACGCCCAGACGCCGCTGCAACGCCACCGCACGCACCTGGTGGCGCCAGGCGTCGGTGGTGCGGCCACGGCGTTTGGCCAGGATCGAGGTGTTGGTATAGACCGCCGCCTCGCCGACCAGGTCGTGGGCGCGGCGGAAGCGGATCAGGGCCTGGCCGTACAGTTCGTCGGCCAGGTCCAGCTCGCCGCGGTTTTCGGCCAGGATGCCGAGATTGCCCAGTGCCGACGCCATGCCGTGGTTGTGGCCGATCTCCTCGTAGATGGCCACCGCTTCGTGAAAGCGGGATTCGGCCTGCTCCATGTCGCCGGCACGCCAGTCCATGATGCCCAGGCTGGTGATGGCGTGGGCGGCCAGCCGGGGATCGGTGGCAGCGGCCTGCGTGCGGATGTCCTGGAGCAGTTGCCGGGCCTGTTCGGGCTGGTTCATGCCCAGCTGCGCCTGGGCCAGTTCGTAGCGTGCCCACAGCAGGTTCGGGTCCTGGCTCAGGGCCGATTCGAACAGTGCTCCGGCGGCGCCGGCATCGCCCGCAAGCAAGGCGTGCAGGCCGCGTGCCATGGCCTCGTTGGCGAAGTCGTCGTGCGACATCACGCTGGGCGAGAGCTGGTCGCGCCAGCGGGTGCCGAGGGTGCGGCTCAGTTGCCGACCCATGCCGGTGACCATCGCGACCATGCTGCCCGGTTCGGGTGCCAGCTCGGTGCGGCGCCCTTCGCGGTCGATCAGCACCGCATGGGTTGTCCACTGGTCGCCTTGCTGCTGGATGCTGGTACGCAGCAGGTACTGCACGCCCATCGCGTCTTGCAGCAGCTGCATGATGCGTGCGTCGTCATCGTCGGCCACGCCGTGTGCGGCCAGCAGGCGCTTGACCCGTTCGGCCGGAATCACGTCCAGCGTGCCGGGGCTGTTCAGGGCGCGCGCCATCAGGTTGCGGGCGCCGATGTATTCGTCCTCGACCGCCTGTGCACTGGGCAGCACTGCGATGACCGGCCCCGTGTCATCACCGCCGACGCTGCGCGCGTACAACCACAGGATCAACAGCGCCAGTGCCGGCAGCGCCACGGTGGCCAGAACCCGGCGTGGCCAGCGGTTGTCGCGTGCGCGGACGGTTGCGGCCGGTGCCGGCTGTGTGGCGGATGTTTCGCGCTGGCCGTCATCGCTGCCTTGCGTTGCATCCATCACGCTTGACGCAGGTTCGCCAGCCGCGTTTTCAACAGTGTTGACCTGCGCCACGAAGCGATAGCCGTAACCGTGCACGGTGGCGATCACGGCCTGTTGCTGGCCATCGTCGCCGACCGCGCGGCGCGCCTTCATGATGGCCTGGGAAAACACCGAATCGCTGACCACCAGCCCCGGCCAGGCGGCGGCCTGGAGTTCGTCCTTGGACAGTGCCCGGTCCGGCTGCGTCGCCATGAAGACCAGCAGGTCGAAGATCTTGGGTTCGATGGGAACGATCTGTCCGGCACGGCGCAGTTCCCGCCGCTGGCGGTCCAGTTCGCAGTCGTGGAAGGCCAACACGCTGTCGCTGCTGCGGTCGGCCTCGGAGGCTGGGGGGGGGATCGTCATGGCATCGGCTCGGCGGCGGCATCCTCGGCATGGAGGGGTTGGCATCACCGGTCCCGCCGGCGATGCGTCCATTCAGAGCAGTGCGGACGCAGGGCAAGGGCCCTGGCCCCGGTGCGTGCAGCGCAGGCAGCTCCCGTCCGGCCGTCGCGTCGCACTGATCCGATGGTATCGGCATGGGTGCCGGCAGGCCAGCAGGGCAGCCCGGGTGTGCGCCGGCGGTGCCGGGTTTTCCACGCCAGCGACCGGGCGCCGGGCCTGAAAACCCACTGCAAAAGGAAACCATCAGCAAACCCTCACGTTCCGGAAAGGCTTTGGTGAGGACTGCCGTGCCCGCCGGGAACAGTCTGTAACGGTTCGTCACATCCGCATCAGGGGCGCTTGGTGCAGGCCGGCGGGTGGATGTGGCGACGGATCCGGAAAGTCACCCTGGAGGCGGGAGAACGTGAAGATGAACAGTCGTGGAGATATGGGAACCGGCCTGCGTGCCGGCTGGTGCAGGTGGGCCCATCGCATGTCGGGGATGGTGGTGGCGGGTCTGTTGGTGCTTCCGGCCATGGCACCGGCCTCGGGTGGGACGAGTGCAGCGGGTATCGCGGGCCAATGCACCAGTCTGCCGGAGACCGTGACGCCGAAGGGTGGCGAGGTCGTTCTGCAGATATGTGACGGTGATGGCCAGGTGACGAGCGCCGGCACGCCGTTCGCGCAGGCGTTGACGGTGCGTCTGGAGGCGTGGCCGTCAGGGCCTGCGGCGGGAGCCAAGGGAGGCGCGGTGCTGCCCTTTGTCGAGATCGATTTCGAAGTGATCCCGGCCGCCAATGGTGCCGGCGCTACCCCGGCGCAGGCGACGGTCGTCACCGATCAGGATGGCATTGCCTCGCTGGTGCTGACCGCCAACGCGATTCCGGGGCAATTCCAGGTGCAGGCCCAGGCACAGGGCAAGGGCCTGTCCGGCGCCACTGCGCTGTTCAACCTTTCCAGCGTCGCCGGGGGTGCGGTGCCGGTGGTGCACACCGTGCCGAGCGCATCGGCTCCGGTGCTGGTGGTGCTGGGGCTGGCGGTGTTGCTGGCGGCACGGCGACGCTGAGATGCGCACGGCCCTTCCGGATAGAACCCGATCGAGCAACCGGTGCCAGACGAAAACCGGTTCCAAGGAGGACATCATGTTTTCACGTTTATTCGCAAGTTTTGCTGCGGCCCTGATGGCCGGCGTCATGCTGGTGGCCGCCGGCCCGCTTCATGCGCAGTCGCCGGCGCCCTATCCCAAACCGGATCTGGATATCCGCCTCGCAGGCGAGGCCTACGCGAGTGTCTTGATGGCCGATGGCAGCATCGTGATCGGTGGCGTGTTCAGCCAAGTCAACGGTATTCCACGAAACAATATTGTCCGCATGTTGCCGAACGGGCAGATGGACATGACATGGGATCCGGATATAGGTGGCGCGGTTTATGCGCTGGCGGTGGACTCCAGCGGACGCGTCTATGTCGGAGGAAGGTTCAGCAGCGTGAGGGGCGAGAGCAGAAAAAATCTGGTGCGCCTGTTCGGTGTCGGTCCAGGCGTTGTCGATGCCACCTGGTTGCCTGAGCCGGACGCGGCGGTGCATGCGCTCTTGGTAAGCGACAGCGATACGCCAATGATCATCGCCGGTGGCCGGTTCCTTAATATCGGTGGCGCCAGTCGCCAACGGTTGGCGATGTTGAGTCCTCAGAACGGGCAGGCATTGGCCAGCTGGAATGTGCCAGTCAATGGTGACGTTCATGCGCTCGCCTTCGGTGTACAGCAGGGCTTTCTGCATGTCGGTGGTCGCTTTACCACTATCGGTGGTATTGCCCGCAATCGACTGGCCCGTCTGTTCACTGCGACTGGCGAGGTGGTGGCCAATTGGGATGCGCAGATCGATACCAGCGGCATGTACCCGGAAAGCGCTCCAGGGGTGTATGCCCTGGCGCTGCAGGGCGGATATCTGGTGGTGGGTGGTTCATTCAGGAAGGTGGCCGGTCTGAACCGGTTCGGTCTGGCCCGCATCTATGCGAACAGTACCGTTATGTCCGTTGATGCCAACTGGGCACCCAACCTGAACTACGGTGGTGCGGATGTCGACGTCCAGATTGACGCGATCGCGGTGAGCAGTACCGGCACGGTGTATGTCGGGGGACAGTTCAGTCATGCAGGGTTTTATCCCGACCGTCTGGAGCGCAACGGTCTGGTGCGGATTCCGGCAGGCAGCAGCACCGGCGCTGGTGACCCGGACTGGAATCCCCAACTCGATCGACAAACCCGCACCTTGCAAGTGGCACCCGGTACCGAGATCGTGTACGCCGGCGGTGCTTTCCGCCATGCGCTGGCACTGGATCGTGTCGGTTGGGTCGCATTGGCCTCCAACGGTGCGGCGCTGAGCCGAACCGCGAATCTGGCCGGGCATAATGGTTTGGTCTGGAGTATGGCCAGGCAGCCCGACGGCGGGCTGATCGTGGGTGGTTATTTCCATATGGTTGATGGCAACCAGGTACGCCAATACATCCTGCGTGTGCGGCCGGATGGCACCCTCGATCCGGATTGGCGCCCGCGCTTCAATGACACGGTTGAAACGATCGCCATCGGTGGCGACGGGCGCATCTATGTTGGTGGATCGTTCAGTTCCGTCAACGGGCAGTATCGCTACCGTCTGGCCAAGCTTTGGCCAGATGGATCGCCGGATGCCTCCTGGGTGCCAAGGCCAGTAGACAGCAACGCTTCTATCCAGGCGCTGGCGCTGACCCCGGATGGCAAGATCTACGTGGGGGGGCACTTCAGCGGAATCCGGCACGGATCGGACGCGCCGGTGCCGCGCGGTAATCTTGCCCGCTTGTTTACCAGCGGCGAGGGAGCCGTGGACAGCACCTGGAATGTTCCGGTAACCCGGAACACGGGGGCTGCCAGCGTTCGCTCGCTGCAACTGTCGCCGGACGGAGGTGCCCTGTATATCGGCGGCCACTTCGATTCCGTCGGCGGTCTACTCCGGGGCAACATTGCCAAGCTGAGTTCTGGCGGGTCGATAGATCATGACTGGGCGCTTCCCACCGACGGGATTGTGGAAGTACTGCACTATGGCGCCGACGGTTGGCTCTATGTCGGAGGATCCTTCACCCAGGTTGGTGGTTACCCACACCACAGGCTGGCCCGGGTTTCACCCACGGGTAATGGCTTGGCTGACGCGGCCTGGAACCCCAGCCCTAATGAAACGCCGTTAGACATCGTGATCGGAGCGGACGCAGCGTATGTCTGTGGCTTCTTCACCCAGATCGGCGGCCAAACCCGGATGGGGCTGGCGAAGGTCAGTCTCACCGGCAGCGGGCAGGTCGATCCCGCATGGAATCCCGTGCAAGATGAAGGTTTTTGTCTGGCGGCTCTACCCGATGGCAGCAATGGGGTTTATGTCGGCGGGATATTGGAGATCGCCGGTGCCCAGCCGTGGCGGGCGTTGGCACGTTTGCCGGGCACGGGCAGTGATGTGATCTTCGCCAACGGCTTCGAGCCCTGAGTTCCGGCCCGGCATCCCCGGCTGCGAGGCCAGCCGGGGATGAATTCAGCGCGGGAAAGCACGCGGGGAAAAACAGGGCGTCATGCGTTGTGGGTCGGCGGACCGGTTTCGTGAAGACGCCGGCTGCACCACAATGGATGCTCCCGGTTTTCGATCAGGTGTGAAGTGCCACTGGCCGCTGCACAACCCTGCCACCCGCGATGAACGGACAGGTCCAGGATTCCGATGCCAGCACTGCGGCCGAAGCGGAGCGCGGCGCATTGTGGCCACCGCCGGAACCCGCACCGCTGCCGCTGTCCAAGGGTGGATGGAAGCCGCGCCTGCGCAGTGCGTTGGTGTTCTGCGGGTGGTTGGCGCTGGGGGCTGCGTTCGGTTACGCGGCGACGGCGCTGTCATGGGAGATCAGCGGCATGCAGTGGCTGGTCGGAACGCTGGCCTTCATTTTCGCCGGATGGTTGAACCTGATCCTGCATGAAGCCGGGCACGCACTGGCCGGGATCGCGTTCGGGCAGCGTGCCTATGCTTTCGGCATCGGGTCTTGGCGGCTGGAGCGCGGGCAGGCCGGTTGGCATGTGCGCAAGGGTGGTGCGATCAGCGGTGTCGGTGGGTTTGCGGCATTGGCGCCGCGTGCAGGCCGGGCCGGGTCACGCCGGGATATGGTGGCGTTCCTGCTGGGCGGCCCCTTCGCGAACCTGCTGACCGGCGCGGCGGGTCTGGCGCTGTTGCACTGCTGGCAGCCGCCTGCGCTGTTGGCGGCGGCGCTGGTCGGCGCGGTACTGTCGGCGTTGCTGCTGGGGGTGGTCAATCTGCTGCCGTTCCGCAGCAAGGGCTGGTATTCGGACGGCCTCAATCTGCTGCACCTGTTGCGCAACAATGCATCGGCGCGCGCCCGGATACAGGCGACCCAATTGCTGGGCCTGAGTCTGGCCGGCGTGCGTCCGCGTGATTGGCCGCCGCAGCTTCTGCCCGATACCGATACCGAGGACGGCGACCCGGCGCTGGTGTCCGGATTACTGGCGCTGCATCTGGTCTGCGCAATTGATCAGGATGAGCGCGAAGCGGCTGATCTGCTGGCACAGCGCCTGGCACCGATGCTCTACGACGTGCCGGAGGCCATGCGCGCCGCGCTGGCGGTGAATATCGCGTTCCATATCGCGTGTTTCCGGCCCGATGCGAAATTGCTGGCGGCATGGTTGCCGCATTGTGAAGGTGGCCTGCTGGATGTTTCCGCCCAGCGCGAACTGCTCCAGGCCGAACACCGGCTGCTGCTCGGTGATGATGCAGCAGCGGCCGAACATCTGGCGCGGGCCAGCGACAGCATGCATCGGGTGCAGGATGCCGGTTCGGCGCAGATGCTGGCAGATCGCATCCAGGTGCTTCGGGCACGGCTGGCAGGTTGAATGGTGCGGGCGGCAGCTGCCGGACCGCTGCGGGGTATGCTGCCAGGCTTCCGGATTTCAATGGACCCTGTGATGCGCCTGATGCCCTTGTTGTTCGGTCTTTCAATGTTGTTTGCCGGCTCCGGCGTTGCGGCCGCCGACCGTATTGCCGGCCAGCCTTTCGCCACCCGTTCGGTGGTGTATGCGCCCAAAGCGATGGCAGCCACTTCGCATCCGCTGGCCACGCAGATCGCGCTGGATGTGATACGCGAGGGCGGCAGCGCGATGGATGCGGCGATCGCCGCCAATGCCGCGCTCGGGTTGATGGAGCCGACCGGCAACGGCATCGGTGGCGACCTGTTCGCGATCGTCTGGGATCCGAAAACCTCGCGTCTGCATGGCTATGACGGCTCGGGCCGTTCACCGCAATCGCTGACGCTGGAATGGTTCCAGCAACAGGGCCACCGCGATATCCCCCGCGCCGGGCCGCTGCCGGTCAGCGTGCCGGGTGCGGTGGATGCGTGGTTCGCGCTGCATGAGCGCTTCGGCAAGCGCAGCATGGCTCAGAACCTGGCGCCGGCGATCGGCTATGCGCGCGAGGGTCATCCGGTGGCGCAGACGATCGCGTATTACTGGGACCGCAGCGTGGCGCTGCATTCGCGCTGGCCGGGCTTTGTCGAACAGTTCACCCTCGATGGTCGCGCACCGCGCGAGGGCGAACTTTGGAAGAACCCGAACCTGGCAGCGACGCTGGAAGCCATCGCCAACGGTGGGCGTGATGCGTTCTATCGCGGCGACATCGCGCGCCGGATCGACGTCTATATGAAGGATAACGGCGGCTTCCTTTCCTACGCGGATCTGGCCGCGCACCACGGCGACTGGGTGCAGCCGGTATCGGTCAACTATCGCGGTTACGACGTCTGGGAACTCCCGCCCAGCGGTCAGGGCATCGCGGCGCTGCAGATGCTGAACCTGCTGGAACCTTACGACCTGACGTCCTTCGGGTTCGGCAGCGTCGAACATCTGCATCTGCTGGCTGAAACCAAGAAGCTCGCCTTCGCCGACCGTGCGCGCTGGTACGCCGATCCAGCCTTTCATCCGGCTCCGGTCGAGAAGCTGATTTCCACCCAATACGCGGCGCAACGCGGCACGCTGATTTCGATGGATCGTGCCTTGCGCGAAGTCGCACCGGGTACGCCGCAGCAACTGGACGAAGGCGACACCATCTATCTGACCACCGCCGATGCGAACGGCATGATGGTCTCGCTGATCCAGAGCAATTACCGTGGCATGGGCAGCGGCATGACGCCGCACGGACTGGGTTTCATATTGCAGAACCGGGGCGAGATGTTCGTGCTCAAACCCGGCCACCCGAACGCCTACGCGCCGGGCAAGCGTCCCTTCCACACCATCATTCCCGGTTTCGTCACCAAGGACGGCAAGCCGTGGCTGAGCTTCGGCGTGATGGGCGGCGCGATGCAGCCGCAGGGGCATGTGCAGATTCTGGTGAACCTGATCGATTTCGGCATGAACCTCCAGGAAGCCGGCGACGCCCCGCGCCTGCACCACGACGGCTCGGCCGAACCCACCGGCCAGAACAGCGCGATGACCGACGGCGGCGTGATCGAACTGGAAAGCGGCTTCAGCTACGAGGCCGTGCGCGGCCTGATGCAAAAGGGCCACACCGTGCGCTTCGCCAACGGCCCCTACGGTGGTTACCAGGCCATCGCCCGCGACCCGGACACCGGCGTGTATGCCGGCGCCTCGGAAAGTCGCAAGGATGGGCAGGCGGCGGGGTTTTGAGGGTGCCTCAAGCGTGGTTCGGCAGGGCGGACGTTCCGGGTGGCGCGCCGTCGTAAAATGCCCGGCTGGCCCGGTGAAAGTCCGATGCTTCCCACGGTGCCGGTCGTCTTCCCCGGACACGTTTGAACAGGACCATGCCCCGAATTACTTCGCTGACCCGGCTGGCTTCCATCCTCGACCCGTTCCTGCTGATGCTGGTCGGGGTCATGCTGCTGGCGACTGTGCTGCCGGCGCGTGGCGTGTGGAGCGATGTCGTGGCGTGGCTGGCCAATGCCGGCATCGTGCTGCTCTTCTTCCTGCATGGCGCGCGGCTTTCGCGCAAGGCGATCCTCGGTGCGCTGGGCAATGGCCGGCTGCATCTGGCGGTATTGCTGACGACCTTCGTGGCGTTCCCGCTGGTCGGGCTGGCGCTGGCGAAGCTGCCGATGGTGCCGGCGCAGATCGCCACCGGGCTGCTGTTCACCGCGCTGCTGCCGTCCACGGTGCAGTCTTCGATTGCATTCACCTCGATTGCTGGCGGCAATGTTGCGGCGGCGGTGTGCAGTGCTTCGCTGTCGAATCTGGTCGGCGTGTTCGCCACGCCGCTGCTGGTGGCGCTGCTGATGCGCACCGGCGGCACAGCGGGGGTGTCGATGGAATCGGTCAAGACCCTGGTGCTGTTGCTGCTGCTGCCGTTTGTCGTGGGCCATCTGCTACGGCCGTGGATCGGTGCCTTCGTCAGCCGCAACAGCGCCTGGCTGGGCAAGGTCGATCGTGGTTCGATCCTGATGGTGGTCTATGCCGCGTTCGGCGCGGCGGTGGTCGGCGGGCTGTGTGATGCGCTCACCTGGCAGGATCTGGCGTGGATTCTGGCGTTGAGTGGCGCGTTGCTGGTCGTGATGCTGGGCCTGACCTGGTTCGGCGGGCGCCGCCTCGGGCTGCCGCGCGAGGATGCGATCGTGTTGCTCTTCTGCGGTTCCAAGAAAAGTCTGGCGACCGGCGTGCCGATGGCTGGAGTATTGTTCCCGGCGGCCATCGTCGGGCCGATCCTGCTGCCGCTGATGATCTTCCACCAGATCCAGCTGATGGCCTGCGCGGTGATCGCGCGGCGCATGGCGCGTACGGTTGAAGCGAAGGGTCAGCTGCGGGTTGGGTAATTGCGTCAACGGCCGGGAGGCCGCTGCAACAGCCGATTGCGGCGATCAGGCAAATACGCCGTCATGGGTTGCGGCGCATTACTCCGCCACCCCCAACCGTCTGCATTCTAGCCGGCGCAGGAATTCGCCCATGATGCGGCGGTACAGGTCTTCGCCCAGGTAGGCATCCTCGACGCCGGCGTCGATCGAGGGGTTGTCGTTGACTTCGATGATCGCGCTGCGCTTGCCGTCGGATTTCAGGTCCACGCCGTAGAGGCCGTCGCCGATGGCGGCGCAGGCCTTCAGCGCCAGGCGCACGATCTCCGGCGGCGCGTCGCGTACCGGCAGGGTCTTGAAACCGCCCGAGCGCGGTACGCCATTGCCGCCGTGGGCGTGGTCGTAGATCTGCCAGTGGCCGCGCGACATGAAGTACTGGCAGGCATACAGCGCCTGGCCGTTGAGCACGCCGATGCGCCAGTCGAATTCGGTGTACATGAATTCCTGCGCGATCAGCAGCGCGCTGTGCTGGAACAGGCCGGCGGCGGCGCTGCGCAGCGCGGCTTCGTCGGCGACCTTGACCACGCCGCGCGAGAACGAACCGTCCGGAATCTTGAGCACCAGCGGATAGCCCAGCGTGCCGCCCAGTTGCGCCAGCTGCGCTTCGTTGTCGCGGAACACCACTTCGCTGCGCGGCATCGGCAGCTTGCGCGCGCGCAGCAGGTCGTTGAGGTAGATCTTGTTGGTGCAGCGCAGGATCGACACTGGATCGTCGATCACCACCATGCCTTCGCGTTCGGCGCGGTGGGCGAAGCGGTAGGTGTGGTTGTCCAGCGAGGTGGTTTCGCGGATGAACAGGCCGTCGTACTCGGCCAGACGGGAAAAATCGTTGCGCGTGATCGGATCGACTTCGATGCCCAGCGCCTTGCCGGCCTCGATGAAATGCCGCAGCGCACGCTTGTTCGACGGCGGCATGGCCTCGGCCGGGTCGTGCAGCATCGCGATTTCGTAGCGGAATTTGCGGCGTGCACGCGGTTTGCGCCAGATCTTGCGCGAAAACGCATCCAGCGCGGCGGCGAAAGCGTCTTCCTGCGCATCATCCAGCGTGTGCAGACCGGCAGGTTTGATCGAGCGGATGCGCCAGCTGCGCTGGTGTTCAAACTCCAGCCGCAGGATCGGGCAGGGGAAGGCTTCGAACACCTGTCGCGCCACCTCGGCCAGCGGCGCGTGGTCGCAGCGGCCGAAATGCACCAGCACGCCGAGTTCGGTGCCGCCTTCGGCGCTGCCCGGCGGCATCCGGCCCAGGCGCTGGTTCAGATCGTCGATGTCCAGGCCCCACAGCGAGCGCCGGCGCAGGTCGTTGATGGTGCGCACCGTCGGGATCACGCGCTGCCCGCGCGCCTCGGCCAGCAGCGACACGTAATAGCCCACGCCCAGGTATTTGTAGCTGCGGCACAGGTTGATCACCTGCACCCGTTCGCCCGGTTCGGCGGCGGTGCTGTCCTTCAGGTAATCGGTGGCGGAAACGACGTTTTCGGAGGGGTAGTACGAGCCCCAGTCGGAAGGCTTTTCAACGACGATGAGCAGGCGGCTCATGGCGTACTCGAAGGGCGCACGGAGCGGCGCGGAA
>Ga0172382_10008362_pt1 | contig 14442 bp, 7 predicted proteins | sample Leawel138RmetaG_FD_122245 | JGI IMG/M metagenome (GOLD analysis project Ga0172382, IMG submission 122245) | Leachate microbial communities from a municipal landfill in Southern Ontario, Canada - Leachate well 138R metaG | ecosystem: Engineered > Solid waste > Landfill > Unclassified | place...
CAAGCTTTCATTTGGGGTGTTTTGGATTTACTCAAGAGAAAAGCAAGATAATGGCACTACGCGCAGAGGTTTATAAAGCCCTATTACAGGTGGCGGACATGGATCGCCACATCTACGAGGACTTTAATTTGATCCTTGCCCGTCATCCCTCCGAAACCGAAGAGCGCCTGATGGTGCGCGTGTTGGCGTTCGCGTTGAATGCATCGGATGGATTGCAGATGGGCAAGGGGATTTCAACGGAGGACGAGGCGGATCTCTATGAAAAAGATCCGACCGGCGCGGTGAAAACCTGGATTCAAGTGGGGCTGCCGGATGAGAAGTGGTTGAAGAAGGCCAGCGCCCGTGCGGAGCAGGTACTGCTTTACATCTATGGCAAGAACGCGGCGCTATGGTGGACAACGCATCAGCAGGCATTGAAGAAGATAAAAAAACTGCGTGTTTATGGCCTTGACCCTGAGACCACGAAGCAAGTGGCTGCGCAGTGTGCGCGGAATATGAGTTTGCAATGCCAGATTCAAGACGGCGAGCTGTGGCTGACCCATGCCCAAGGCTCCTTGTCACTCCGCCCCGAGTTGCTATGGCCTTGCGAATGATCTAAAACAAAGTCAGCCCAATACCCTGGGTAGCGAGTATGATTTTGTTCAGTTCATCATGAACTGAAAACGTTTGTCGTGTGCTGTGCTTTGGTGTGCGCCCGGACGGGGGCGCATTCAGTCAAAACATTGTTGCGTGTTCTTCAAAGGCGGTGAGGCCCCTGGTTTCACTATTGATTAACAACGGGATGTTGGCCACCTGTCCAAGCGCATGCCTCACGTGAAGAACTCCAGTCCATTGGCTGGAGTTCTTCACGTGGGGCCAAAGCAGGACGATTCACGCGGCGCCGCAAAAGCGTCCGTCAAGGTGGCGGAGAGTCGTCGGCCAGTGGCTGGGGTTCTTCTCCCGCGATGAGGGTGTTTTCATGAATATTCTGTATTCGCAGGCTGAGCGCAAACTTGCTGAACTGCCTTTTCCAATCAGGGCGGTTCTACCGGATGGAACGGTGCTTGGCGCCGCCAACCCGGAAGTGACGTTGCAGGCGCACTCGCTCAGTGCCATTAATCATTTGATCAGCGGCAATATCGGGCTGATCGGAGAGGATTATGTGGAGGGCCGGATCGGGCTGGAAGGCTCAATGCGCCAATTGATGGCCGCGGCGCAGGCAATCATGGGAGACAGTCCGGTCAAGCCTGCGAATGCCAACTGGTTGGCCAAGATAAAGCGGCGCAGTCAATCCGTTTTGCAGCATACCCTGGAAAAGGATGCCAGCCAGATCCAGTTTCACTACGATTTATCCGATGATTTCTACGGCTTGTGGCAAGATCCCCGGCGTGTCTATTCTTGTGCATATTACAAAGAGCCGGGCTATTCCCTGAGCCAGGCGCAAGACGCCAAACTTGACCATATCTGCAGAAAGCTGCGCCTCCAGCCCGGTGAGCGCTTTCTTGATATTGGCGCGGGCTGGGGCGGTTTGCTGCTATGGGCGGCCGAAAACTATGGCGTTGATGCCACCGGCATTACCTTGTCAAAAAATCAGCATGCGCACGTTAATGCCTTGATTGAACAGAAAGGCCTGAGCGGGCGCGTCAGGATGCTGCTGCTTGATTATCGCAAGCTGGATGACAGCGACCCGTTCGATAAGATTGCGTCGGTTGGCATGTTCGAACATGTCGGGCGCAGCAACCTGCCGCTTTATTTCTCTCGTTTGCACCAGTTGATCCGCCCCGGCGGCCTGATCTTGAATCATGGCATCACCGCGGGCGGCACGGAAAATTCGCAGCTGGCTTATGGCATGGGGGACTTCATTGATAAATACATTTTCCCTGGCGGCGAGCTGGTGCATATTGGCAAGGTGCTGGAAAGCGTGACCGAGGGCGGTCTGGAAATGGTGGATGTTGAAAACCTGCGTCCGCATTATGCGCGCACGCTCTGGGCCTGGAGCGACAATCTGGAGCGCCAACTCGACAAGGCCCATGAAATCCTGACCGGAGAAGCCGGGGCAAAATCGGTGCGCGCCTATCGGCTGTATCTGGCGGGCTGCGCCATGGGCTTCGAACGGGGATGGATTTCGCTGCATCAGGTGCTTTGCCAGAAGCAGCGCTACTTCGATCACCAGGAGCTTGATGGCCCGGCGGGCCAGACCTATCCTTTCCGCCGGGACTATATCTACGATTGACCACGGGCCCAAGCGCCAGCCTCGTCCACCTCACGGCGGCATGGACGCGCCCGGGCGGTCAGCGCGGGCGCGGGGCGGCGGGCCTCAGAGCCGGGCCGCCGAAAAGGTATCGCAACGGGCCGGGTCGCCCGTCTTGAAGCCTTGCTCAAACCACCGCACCCGCTGCGCGGAACTGCCGTGGGTGAAGGTATCCGGCACCACATAGCCCTGCGAACGTTTTTGAAGGCGGTCATCGCCAATGGCCGCCGCGGCGTTGATGGCCTCCTCAATATCGCCGCTTTCAATAATGCCTTGGTAATGCTGGGCATGGTAGGCCCAGATGCCCGCAAAGCAATCCGCCTGGAGTTCCGTGCGGACGGACAGCGCATTGGCTTGTTGGGCATCGAGCTGCGCTTGCTGGCGCTGGACTTCGCGGGAAATACCGAGCAGGTTCTGCACGTGATGGCCGACTTCATGCGCAATCACGTAAGCCTGGGCAAAGTCGCCGTTGGCGCCAAGCTGGGTCTGCATGTCGTTGAAAAAGCGGGTGTCCAGATAGACTTTGTTGTCACCGGGGCAATAGAAGGGGCCCATGGCCGATTGGCCCGTGCCGCAGGCCGTGGGGGTGGCGCCGCTGAACAGCACCAGCCTGGCTTCCTGATAGGACTGGCCCGATTTCTGAAAGATGGCCTTCCAGGTGTCCTCGGTGCCGGCGAGAACTTTTGAAACCAATTGATAGTCAGCGTCCGTGGCCGGTGTGGTACTAGAAGAGGGGGCGGGCGCGTTGTCCGCCATATTCAGTACGACGTTTGGATCAACGCCGAAGTACATGGCGACCAGCGCCAGCACGATGGTGCCGATGCCGATCGAGCCTGTGCGCCCGAGTCGGGGACCTTGCTGACGGCGGTCTTCAATATTGGCGCTTTGGCGACGATGATCAAGCCGCATAAGGGTTCTCCGAAGCGGGACGGGCAGAGGCAAAGTGACCGGAGATTGTCATCAATCTCCGGTCACTTTGTCCTTATAAAATTGTATCTGTTTATCGATGCTTTCTTTACAAACAAACATGAATGTTTGTAAACTTCGGGTTTGCCCTGAAACGACATTCAGCGTTTCTCGACCCCGCCACGGGGTCGCCCGGCAGTCTTCTTTTGGCACGCGCCGCATTGCCTGCGCGTCCCTTTTCTCTATTTTGCATTGCTCGGACTTCATTGCATCAAGGACCACCATGCACCGTAAACAACCTTCTTATGCCTTGGGCGCGCTATCCCTTGCTGTTCTCGTGACCTTGGCCGCCTGCGGCAAATCCGACCCCGCCGCCGATCAACATGCCGCACCGCCGCCGCTGGCCGTTGGCACGGTGACGATTACGCCCAGCAAGGAAGCGGTGGTCAATGAGTTGCCCGGACGTCTGGAAGCATCCCGTGTGGCCGAAGTCCGGGCGCGCGTGGCGGGTGTGGTGCTGAAGCGCGCTTTCCGGGAAGGGGCGGACGTCAAGGCGGGAGAGGTGCTTTTCCAGATTGATCCGGCGCCTTTCCAGGCCGATTACCAAAGCGCACAGGCCAACCTTCAGCGAGATGAGGCCAATCTGTATCAGGCCAAGGTCCTGGCGGAGCGCTATGAGCCGCTGGTGAAGGCCAATGCGGTGTCAAAGCAGGAGTATGACAACGCCGTGGCCGGCTTCAAGCAGGCGCAAGCCGCTGTGGCGGCTTCGCGCGCCGCCGTGGTGAGAAGCAAGCTGAGCCTGGATTACGCAACGGTCAAGGCGCCGATTTCCGGCCGTATCGGCCGAGCGCTGGTAACGGAAGGCGCCTTGGTTGGTCAGGGCGAAGTTACGCCGCTGGCCACGGTTCAACAGCTGGATCCGATCTACGTCAACATCACGCAGTCGGTCTCGGAGCTGAACCGTCTGCGCAGCGCTTTTGACGCCGGATCAATCAAACGCGTGGCGGAGAATGAGGCGCGGGTGTCGCTGGTCATGGAGGACGGGACGGTTTACGGCCAGTCCGGCCGCCTGCTGTTCTCCGATGTGTCGGTTGACCCGACCACCAACCAGGTGACGTTGCGGGCGCTGGTACCGAACCCGCAGATGCGTTTGCTGCCGGGCATGTACGTCCGGGCGCGCGTTGAGCAGGGCGTGGATGAGGCCACCATTACCGTGCCGCAGCAGGCGGTGCAGCGGGATGCGGGCGGCGGTTCGTCAGTGTTCGTGGTCGGCGCCGAGAACAAGGTGGAAGTGCGGCCGGTCCAGACCGGCTCGGCCTTGGGGGACCGCTGGGTGGTGACGTCCGGTCTGCAAGCCAACGATGTCGTCATCGTGGAAGGATTCCAGAAAATCCGTCCAGGCGCGCCGGTTGAGCCCGTGGCCTGGAAAGCGCAATCAGAAAGCAATGTTCCTGCTTCGCCGGCAGCTCAGTAATCACGCGGCGGTCCGGCGCCATCGCGTGATGCCGGACAGTCAGGCCAGCTTTTAAAGAGAGTCATCAACCATGTCTCAGTTTTTTATCCATCGGCCCGTGTTTGCCTGGGTCGTTGCGCTATTCATCATTCTGCTCGGGCTATTGGCCTTGCCGCAGTTACCCGTGTCGCAATATCCAGCGGTTGCGCCGCCGGTCATTTCGGTTGACGCGACCTATCCCGGCGCCTCCGCCCAGACCGTTTCGGACAGCGTGACCTCGCTGATCGAAGACGAACTGAACGGCGCCACCGGCCTGCTTTACTTCCAGTCCGAGAGCAACTCCTACGGCCGTGCGCAGATCGATGTCACCTTCTCGCCCGGGACCGATCCGGACATGGCGTCGGTTGACGTGCAGAACCGTATCAAGCGCGTTGAATCGCGCATGCCCGCCGCGGTCATGCAGCAGGGCATCCGTGTGGAAAAAGCCAGCACCAACTTCCTGCTGGTCGGGACGTTGTCGTCAAAATCCGGACAAACCGATGCCGTGGCGCTCGGTGATTACCTGACGCGTAATGTCCTGTCCGAGTTGCGGCGGGTGCCGGGCGTCGGCAAGGTCCAATTGTTCGCGTCGCAGCGCGCGATGCGGGTCTGGATCGATCCGAGCAAGTTGTTGGGCTTTGGCTTGTCCACGGCGGACGTGAATGCGGCTATCCAGGCGCAGAACGCGCAGGTGGCGGCGGGCGCCATCGGCGATCAGCCGAATGCGCCCGATCAGCAGATCACCGCGACGGTCATCGTGCGCGGACAGCTGGAAACCCCGGAGGAATTCGGCAGCATCGTATTGCGCGCGAACGCGGATGGTTCGGTCGTGCGTCTGCGTGACGTTGCCAAAGTGGAGGTCGGCGCGGAAACCTATCAGTTCACGTCCCGCCTGAATGGCCAGCCCGCGTCTGCGTTTGCGGTGCAACTGGCGCCGGGCGCCAACGCGCTGTCGGCCGCCACCGGTGTGAAGGCCAAGCTGGAAGAGTTGTCGCAATACTTCCCCGACGATTATGCGTACGGGATTCCCTACGACTCCACGCCGTTCGTGGAGGCATCGATTGAAAAAGTCATCCACACGCTGATCGAAGCCATCATCCTGGTGTTCCTGGTGATGTTCCTGTTCTTGCAGAACTTCCGCTATACACTGATCCCGACGCTGGTGGTGCCGATTGCGCTGCTGGGCACGTTCGCCATCCTGTATGCGGCGGGTCTGTCGGTCAACGTGCTGACCATGTTCGGCATGGTGCTGGTGATCGGGATTCTGGTGGATGACGCCATCGTGGTGGTGGAAAACGTCGAGCGCATCATGGTGGAAGAGGGCTTGCCGCCCGTCCAGGCCACGCAGAAGGCAATGAAGCAGATTTCCGGCGCCATCGTCGGGATTACGCTGGTCTTGTCGGCGGTGTTCCTGCCCCTGGCCTTCATGAGCGGTTCGGTGGGCGTGATCTACCGGAACTTCGCATTGACCATGGCGACCTCGATCATTTTCTCGGGCTTCCTGGCCTTGTCGCTGACGCCCGCTCTGTGCGCCACGCTGTTGAAACCCATACCGAAGGGCCATCACGACGAGAAAAAAGGGTTCTTTGGCTGGTTCAACCGCGGTTTTGCCAGAACCACCAATGGCTATGAGAACTGGGTGAGCCGCATCGTGGCCAAGACTGGCCGTTGGATGCTGTTGTATCTGGCGCTGGTCGCGATCCTGGTGTTCACGTTCGGCCGCTTGCCATCGAGCTTTCTGCCCACGGAAGATCAGGGCTATGTGATCAACGATCTGCAAGCGCCGCCGGGTGCAACGGCCAACCGCCTGCTGAACTCCACGGAGTTCATGGAGCAGCACTACCTGAACCGTCCGTCGGTTGAGAACGTGATTACCATCATGGGCTTCAGTTTCTCCGGCATGGGACAGAACTCGGGACTGGCCTTCGTCACGCTGAAGGATTGGTCCGAGCGTGGCGCGGAGGAAAGCGCGCAGGCGGAGGCAGGCCGCGCCAACGGCACCTTCTTCGGCGCCATCAAAGACGCCATGGTGTTTTCCATCGTGCCGCCCGCTATTCCGGAATTGGGCAACGCCACCGGTTTCTCGTTCCGTTTGCAGGCACGCGCCGGGCAAAGCCATGATGAGCTGACGGCGGCCCGGGACCAGTTGCTGGCCGCCGTTGAGAAAAGCCCGGTGATTGCCTACGCCCGCGTGGAAGGCTTGTCCTCGGCGCCGCAGCTGCGCCTGGACATCGACCGTGAAAAAGCGGAGGCGCTGGGCGTCAGCTTTGCCACCATCCGTTCGGTGCTGGGCGCCTCCTTGGGGTCGGCCACGGTCAATGACTTCCTGAACATGGGGCGGATCCAGCGCGTCATCGTGCAGGCCGATGAACGCTTCCGCAACAGCCCGGACAGCATCCTGAACCTGTACGTGCCCAACCAGCGCGGTGAGTCAGTGCCGGTGTCCGCGTTCGCCAGCTATGAATGGCAAACCGGCCCGGTCCAGGTGGTGCGTTACAACGGCTACCCGTCCTACCGGATTTCCGGCGAGGCCGCGCCGGGCCTCAGCAGTGGCGAAGCCATGGATGAAATGGAACGCCTTGCCGGTGAGCTGCCCAACGGTTTTGGCTATGAGTGGACGGGCCAGTCTTATGAGGAACGGCTCTCCGGGGATCAGATGACGATCATTCTGGCGCTCTCCTTGCTGGTCGTGTTCCTCGTGCTGGCCGCCTTGTATGAAAGCTGGGCCATTCCGGTCTCGGTCATCCTGGTGGTTCCGCTGGGTCTGCTCGGCTCGGTGCTGCTTGTGACGGTGCTGGGCATGCCGAACGACGTCTACTTCAAGGTGGGTCTGGTGACCATTATTGGTCTGTCGGCCAAGAACGCGATTCTGATCATCGAGTTTGCCAAAGACCTCTATGCGGAAGGCAAAGGGCTGCTGGAATCAGCCATTGAGGCGGCGCGCCTGCGTTTCCGCCCGATTCTGATGACCTCGCTGGCCTTCATTCTGGGCGTGACGCCGCTGGCCATCGCTACCGGCGCCAGCTCGGCGGCCCAGCGCGCCATTGGTACCGGTGTGATCGGCGGCATGGTCTCGGCCACGGTGTTGGCGGTGTTCCTGGTGCCGGTCTTCTTCGTTGTGGTGGCGCGCCTGTTCAGAACCAAGCCAAGCAATTTGCATGCCGCGACCCAACCGAGAGACGACCATGCCGGCCAGGAAGGAAATTAAGATGAAGATGCGATTTTTGGCGCTGAGTATCAGTGCGGCCCTGGCCGGATGTTCTCTTGCGCCCGAGTACACACAGCCGGTTGCGCCCGTCCCGGCGGACTGGGGCGAGCGCGGCCAGCCGCAAGCGGGCGGCGAGCAGCGCCGTGCCGTTGACATCGGCTGGCGGCAGTTCTTCAATGACGCGCGCTTGCAGCGTTTGATCGAACTGGGGCTGGAAAACAACCGCGACCTGCGTGTGGCCATCCAGAACATTGAGGTGGCGCGCGCCCAGTATGGCGTGACACGTGCCGATCAGTTCCCGGCGATTGGCGCCAATGCGCAGGCCGCCCGCAACCGGGTGGCGGAAGGCCAGTCGCCAACGGGGCAAGCCTCGCTTGGCACCACCTATCAAGTCAATCTCGGCGTCACGGCTTTCGAGCTGGATTTGTTTGGCCGGGTGCGTAATTTGTCGCAGGCGGCGCTGGCCCAGTATCTGGCCACGGAAGAAGCCTGGCGCAGCACGCACATTGCGCTGGTGGCCCAGATCGCCAATGCTTATTTGAACGAGCGTTCAGCCGAAGAGGCCTGGAAGATCGCGGATGATACCTTGACGGTGCGCCGCGAGTCCTTCGATCTGGTCAAGCTGCGCTACGACGCGGGGATCAGCTCGGAGGTCGAGTTGAGCCAGGCGGAGTCGCTGGTGCAAACCGCGGAAGTGGCGAAGGCCGTGGCCGACCGGAATCGCGCCCAGGCCGGCAACGCCCTGCAGCTGTTGATCGGCCAGTCCCTGCCTGCCGATCTGCCGCCTGCCCGTCCCTTGTCGGAACAGCGGCTGCTGGCGGATATCCCGGCTGGCCTGAGTTCCGACTTGATCCAGCAACGTCCGGACATCCGGGCTGCGGAACAGCAGTTGCTGGCGGCCAATGCCAGCATCGGCGCGGCGCGCGCGGCGTTCTTCCCGCGCATCGCCCTGACCGGCAGCTTCGGCACCGCCAGCACGCAGCTGGATGGCTTGTTCGGCAGCGGTTCGCTGGCGTGGAGCTTCATCCCGCAGATCAGTCTCCCGATCTTTACGGCGGGCCGCAACCAGGCCAACCTCGATATTGCGGAAGCAAGAAACCATATCGCGGTCGCCAACTATGAGAAGTCCATCCAGCAGGCGTTCCGCGAAGTGGCGGACGGCCTGGATGCCAAGGAAACGCTGGAGCGGCAGATCCAGGCGCAGCAGCGGGTGGCGGATGCCGCGCGCCGCAGTTTCGAACTGGTGGATATCCGCTACCGGAATGGGATCGAGGGCTACTTGCAGGTGTTGGATGCGCAGCGCGAAGTGTTCAATGCGGAGCAGGCCTTGCTGTCCGCACAAACACTGCGCTTGAGCAATCTGGTTGAGCTGTACAAGTCATTGGGCGGCGGCTGGCAGGAAACCGGCCTCACGCCGGTGGCCGAAGCGCCGCCCGCTGTGACGAACTGAGCGTTGCGCTGTTTTTGAACGAAGCCCTGGTCTGTGCAGACCAGGGCTTTTTTATCACCGGGCCGTTCCCAATTTTGATCCGTTGGCCTGGCGCACCTGCTCCAGGAACCCGCAGACCTGTTCGGCGGCCTCGATCTGGCGCGGTCCGGGCCGCAGCAATAGATCCGGGTCGATATGCAGCACATGGCCACGTTGGGCGGCGGGCAGTTGGAGCCGCGCCCAGTAGGCTTGGCGTTTGCGGGTGAGCGCGGGCGTGGCGGCCACCATGACCGCGTCGGGGTTGCGGGCGAGCACGGTTTCGCGCTCCACTTGCAAGGCGGGCAGGCGGCTGTCCGCATACAGGTTCCGGCCGCCGCACTGGGCCAGGATACTGTTGAAGGAGGCGTCGTTGGCCAAGGTGTAGATCGGAAACTCACCCAGGTCCAGCAAGACGGTCAGCGTCGGGCGTGCCGCGTAGCGCTGGCGCAAAGTGTCCAGTCGTTGGCGCAGCGCGTCGGCGGCCGGGTCGGCAATCGCCTGGGTTTGAAACAGTGCGCCGAAGCGCTGGATTTCGTCCGGGATGGCCGCCAGCGATTGCGGTGCGGAATACTGGATGCTGGCGCCGGTGCGATGGAGCAGTGGTTCCAGTGTGCGCAGCGCGGTGACCGGATGCCAAGCGATCAGCAAATCGGGGCGAAAGGCCAGCAGGGCCTCGGCGTTCAACAGCACCCCATCGCCGATCCGGGGCAGCGCGCGTGCTTCGTTGGGGGCGTTGGCGCTGTTGACCGTGGCCACCACCTTGTTGCCTGCCCCGGCGGCAAACAGCAACTCGGTGATGTGCGGCGCCAGCGCGATGACCCGCTGCGGCGGCGTGGCCGCGGGCAGGCTGAGCGGCGCCAGCAGCGCGGCCAGCGCCAGGACTGGCCGCATCAAACGCTGTGGATCAAAGCCGCCAAGACAGTTCAACAAAAGCATGGGAGCGCGGCATGTTGAAGCCGTACGTGGTGGCGTAGCGTTTATCCAGCACATTGTTCCATCGGAAAGCTAGGTCCAGGTTTGGCTTGAGCGCATAGACCACGCTGAGGTTCCACAAGCCGTAGCTGCCCAGCCGGGTTGCATTGGGGACATCGTCATAGCGCTGGCCCACCAGCATATAGTCGCTGCCCAGCGTCCATTGTCGGACGCGGTGCTCGATTCCAAGGCGCAGAGTATGCGGCGCGCGGCGCGGCAAGCGGGCATCCGAGAGATCATCGCGGGCATGAAGCAGGTCGAGGCTGGCCCAGACGCGGGAACGGGTGGCGAACTGATAGCGTCCGCTCAGCGTCAGGCCGCGCAGTGTGGCCCGATCCAGGTTCTGCGGCGGATTGGGCCAGACGGCGCTGATCAGATCGCGGACCTTGTTTTGATATACCGTGGCGCTCAGGGCCAGCGTGCGGCTCTGGTATTCCAACGCGGCTTCCAGATTGCGCGATTTCTCGGGTTTCAGGTTGGGGTTGGAATTGCCCGGATAGTACAGGTAGTTGAAGCTCGGGGCGAGGTAACCGGTGTTGGCGGCCACCCGGGCCCGCAGCGTGGTGCTCAGGTCGAATCCATAGCTCAGGCCCCAGGTCGCATGTCCGCCAAACTGGGAGTCGTGGTCGTTGCGCAGGCTGGCTTGAAGATGATGGCGGTCGAAGCTGCCGGTATAGACCCCCATGACCGCATTGTTATGACGACGGGTGACGTCGTAATTGGCGGGTACGGACACCATATTGACCGGATCCCAGACCTCGGCGTCGCCATGGACGCGTTGGGCCTGGTGTTCATAGGCCAGCAGCAGAGACTGGCTTTCGTCCAGCTGCAGCCTGTTTTCCCAGGCGAACTGATTCTGGTAAGTGGCGTAATACAGATCCGCATACTGATTGCTGAAGCTGTCGTGGCCGCGGGTCGTGGTGGCCGTGTGCGTGTAGGCATAGCGCAAGGTGCTGTGCCAGACGGCGTTGATCTGATTGCGACTGCTGAAGCTGACGGTGTCCTGGTTCGTGATCAAGCGGTCATCGGCCTGCGGCGCGGCCATGAAGGCATAATCGATCTGGCCGTTGCTACGGCCTTTCAGGAATTGCAGGTCCAGTTGCTGGCCCGGTGCCCATGTGTAGCCCAGGCCGCCGTTCACGCTGTAGTTGCGGTAGCCATCTTTGTCCGGATGCGGGCTGAACCCGTCCGGGGAGGTGGCGTCAAAGCCGCTGCTGCGCTCGTAGCCGCCGCCAACGTGATAGGTCCAGGCGTCCTGCTTTCCGGATACCGCCGCGCTGGCCTTGGCCGTGCCGCGCGAGCCGTAGCCGATCGAGGCGCGGGCGGACAGTGCTTCGTCGGTGTCCGGACGGGTGATCAGGTTGATCACGCCGCCAATGGCGTTGGCGCCGTACAGGCTGCTGGCCGAGCCGCGCAGCACTTCAATCCGTTCGATATTGGCCAGCGGCAGCGCTTGCACCATGGCCATGCCGTCGGTGGCGGAGTTGATTGGCACGCCATCGAGCAGCACCAGAGTATGGGCGGAGGCCGCGCCGCGCAGGCTGATGCCGGTCACGGTCTGCGGACCGCCATTGCTGTTGAACGAAATCCCCGGATACTGGGCCAGCACTTCAGCCAGACTCAGGCTGCCCGCCTGGCGCAGCGTATCGCTGTCAATCACGGTGATGTCGCCCAGCACGTTCTCGCGGGCCTGGGGCATGCGGCTGGCGGTGACGACGATGTCGGACAGGACGGCAGGTTCGGGGGAGGGTTGGGCGGCGGCCAGGGCGGGCAGCAGGCCGAGCGCGGCCAGCAGCGGCAGGGGCCGGAAGCGGGAGGGAGTCAACATGATGGTCAAAGCACCAGAAGCGCGTGCGTCCCCGCACACGAGAGTTTCACGTAGCCAGGCTGGATAATGGGCAACTGGCTGGACTGGGGGGCTGAAGGCCGGTGTCGGGCTGGGCATGATCTTCATGCCGACCGTTGCGGGGGCAGCACAGCTTGCCTGCCGAGGCTTTTTCCCGGCTGGTGCTGTTTCCCGTTTACCTTTCGCAGATGTATGCCTACATCCGAAAGCACCTCAAGCGGAATGCGGCAAAACTGTAGCACAGGATGCCGTCTTCATGCCGCCAGCGATACAATGACGGCATGAATTATCCCGCCATTCCCTATCCTATCTCCGCCTATACGCGCGGCGCCGATTTCGTCCGCTTGCTTGGCAAGCGCATTGTCATCCTTGATGGTGCCATGGGCACCATGATCCAGCAGCGCAAGCTGAGCGAAGCCGATTTCCGCGGCACGCGTTTCGCGACTCACCACAAAGATGTGAAAGGTGACAACGAGCTGCTGTCGCTGGTCCGTCCGGAGGTCATCTCCACCATCCATGACGCCTACCTGGAGGCGGGCGCGGATGTGATCGGCACGAATACCTTCGGCGCAACCTCGATTGCCCAAGGGGACTATGAGCTGCACGACATCGCCTACGAGCTGAACTACGCGTCGGCCAAATTGGCGCGGGCCTCCTGTGACGCCTACAGCACGCCGGAGCGGCCGCGTTTTGCGGCGGGCGTGCTGGGTCCTCAACCGAAAACTGCGTCCATCTCCCCGGACGTGAATGATCCCGGCGCCCGCAACATCACCTTTGAAGTGTTGCGCGATGCCTACATCGAGCAGTTGAACGGCTTGTTGGATGGCGGCGTTGACATTGTCCTGATCGAAACTATCTTCGACACCTTGAACGCGAAAGCGGCCATTTTTGCCGTGGAGTCGGTGTTTGAAGCGCGGGGCGAGCGTCTGCCCGTCATGATTTCCGGCACCGTCACCGACGCTTCGGGCCGGATTCTGTCCGGACAGACCGTGGAAGCGTTCTGGAACTCGGTCCGGCATGCCCGGCCGGTGACCATCGGCCTGAACTGCGCCTTGGGCGCGGCCTTGATGCGTCCGTACATTGCCGAGCTCTCCAAAGTGTGCGACACCTGGCTGTGCGTCTATCCGAATGCCGGCTTGCCGAATCCGATGGCCGAAACCGGGTTTGACGAAACGCCCCGGGACACGTCAAGCCTGCTGCGCGAGTTCTGCGAGTCCGGCCTGGTCAACGTCGTGGGCGGCTGCTGCGGCACGACGCCCGATCACATCCGGGCCATCGTGCAGCAGGTGGAAGGACTGGCGCCGCGCCAGGTGCCGGAGATTCCGGTCAAGACGCGCCTGTCCGGCCTGGAGGCCTTGAACATTGACGAGTCGACGCTGTTCGTCAACGTGGGCGAACGCGCCAACGTGACCGGCAGCAAGATGTTCCTGCGGCTGATCCGGGAAGAGAAGTTTGATGAGGCGCTGGCGGTGGCCCGCCAACAGGTGGAAAACGGCGCGCAGATCATCGACATCAACATGGACGAAGCCATGCTGGACTCGAAGGCCAGCATGCGCCGCTTCCTGAATCTGGTGGCGTCGGAGCCGGATATTGCGCGCGTGCCGATCATGATCGACAGCTCGAAATGGGAGGTCATCGAAGAAGGCCTGCGCTGCGTGCAGGGCAAGGCGGTGGTCAACTCGATTTCGATGAAGGAAGGCGAGGAGGCCTTTCTGGCACAGGCGCGCCTGTGCCGCCAATACGGCGCTGCTGTGGTGGTGATGGCCTTTGACAAACACGGACAGGCGGACAATCTGGCGCGCCGGATAGAGATCTGTGGCCGGGCTTATGAGCTGCTGGTCAACGAAGTGGGCTTTCCGCCGGAAGACATCATCTTTGACCCGAACGTTTTTGCCGTTGCCACCGGCATTGAAGAGCACGATAACTACGGGCTGGACTACATCGAGGGCGTGCGCTGGATTTCAAACCATCTGCCGCATGCCCGGATCTCGGGCGGCATTTCCAACGTCAGCTTCTCGTTCCGCGGCAATGAAGTCATGCGGGAGGCGATCCACGCGGTATTTCTGTTCCATGCGATCCGCGCCGGTCTGACGATGGGAATCGTCAACGCGGGCCAGTTGGGCGTGTATGACAATATTCCGCAGCCGCTGCGCGATTGTATTGAAGACGTGGTGCTGAACCGGCAGCCGCCGTTGGGACGGACGGATCCGGCGGATACCCGGACGCCAACGGAAAGACTGGTTGAACTGGCCGAGTCGGTCAAGGGCAACGCCACGCGCCGCGAAGAAGACCTGAGCTGGCGCGAGCGCCCGGTGCGCGA
>Ga0172382_10008363_pt1 | contig 14442 bp, 16 predicted proteins | sample Leawel138RmetaG_FD_122245 | JGI IMG/M metagenome (GOLD analysis project Ga0172382, IMG submission 122245) | Leachate microbial communities from a municipal landfill in Southern Ontario, Canada - Leachate well 138R metaG | ecosystem: Engineered > Solid waste > Landfill > Unclassified | place...
CACCCTTTGACCTACCTACTACATATAAACCATTTTGGATAGCTGTGCTATAATCATTAGATGAAAAAATTAAATCAATTATTGTTTGTCGATACTTCATCCATTCATTCAAATACCCTGAATGAAACTTGTCTTTTGAAGACTTTTTTGCATAAATAGGTTTCTTTTTAAGAGAAAATAACTGCACTTCATTTTTAAGAAAAGTAAAGTTAATTAGCCATCCTGCTTCATTTCTAGTAGGACGTATATCAATACATAGCTGATTATTATTTATAAACATTGAAAAACCAAAAGAATCTTTTATTGAAAAACAGTGTTCCTTTGAAGCAATATTGTTAAACGCTATATCATACAGTCTTTTTAAGTGTTTCATCTATTCCAATCCTAAAATTTCATCTATTGACTTTTTAGATGAAGCAGTCATTATTCTACTATCAATATCATCATCAAAAGAAAAAACATTGTAATACATTTTCAAATTATTCTCATTGAACTTACACTGAACAACATACTTCTGTAAGTCTTTTTCAGTAATATCTGCAAAAGATACTAACTCCCATGTTAGTCTAATCTTGTCAATATCCTTTATTATTCTTTCTCTCCATCCAGCATCCAAATAATCTAAGGTATTAGAAAGTACCTTATTATATAAGTCAGTTATATCATTACAATCTTCAATAAGTCGTAAAAATCTGTCATAACTAAGTTGTTTTAGCATAGGAGAAATATCATCTATTTTATCTCCATACGCTACTTTATAGAAACATATTTTATTAACACTAGGGTAAAACTTATATTCATTATAAAAAGCATATTTATCAATTATAGTATCTAATGATTTATCTTTCCTTAACCAATGCGTAGTATCATCAATACACCTACTCCAATCCATATCGTTTGAAACAAGGAGCTTGGTTTTTTCTTGTCCTATTTTTGTTACAATAGGTAATACCCAATCGTCAGCTTCCATTCCTGATACTCTAAAAATGCAAGCATTATCTATGTAACTTTTTAATATTATTTCTAAAAAATCAATTCCTCTGTAAAAGGAAGCATTAAGTTGTTGTCTATTTATTTTATATTGAGGGTCTAAAACTTTTCTTCTATTTATTTTACTTTTTGCATTATCAAATAAAAAGTAAACAAATCCATCGGGTTTCAAATATAAACTAATCAGTCGTTCAATCATTTTAATTGAACCGTAGATACCACCAGTTTCTATTTTTTCTTTATTATAAGAAATAGTTTTTTTATCTTCTACCCAAGAAGCTCTGAAAAATAAGTTGTAACAGTCTATTAAAAGATAATCGTATTTCATTATTATTTACCGCTGGCTCCAAAACCGTCTAAGTTTCTTTCAGTTTCACCTAAAAAGTTTTCTACTAATTCTAAATTTGCTTTTGTATATGGGGCAAAAACTAATTGTGCTATTCTATCACCTTTCAAAACTTGATAAGGTGTTTTTGAAAAGTTAATTAAAATAACTCCTACTTCATTTCTATATCCTGAATCAATTGTACCGGGACTATTTAATACAGTAATATTTTCTTTCAAAGCTAAACCTGAACGTGGTCGTACTTGTACTTCATAACCTACAGGAATATCTAATGCAACTCCTGTTTTTACAAGTGTTGGAATAAAAGGCTCTAATTCAACTGACTGATAAGCATATACATCCATTCCTGCATCTGTTTCATGATTATACTTTGGAATAATTGAATCTGGATATATTTTTTTTACTAAAAGTTTTTTCATAATTATCCTTTATTTTATTTTATATACTTAGTGTATATTTTTATATACACTATGTCAACTACTAAATGCCACTATCCTTTAATACTATACCTTTATTTGTCTTTAATCCAACACCTTCACAAACAAACTTAAAGGTAACTTCGATAGGATCGCCGTCTGTATCATCTACAGAAATATCTTCAATACCTAACGGCATTAAATTTTCTATGTCAATATCTAAAGTTATTGAATAATCAAGTTTAACATCAGAAGTTGTTATTTTATCATAGTCTTTTAATCTGTCTTTAATAACTCTTTTTAAGTTATTAAAAGAAGAAGAGAAAGGAGAATCAGTTGAACTCGAAACTTTTGCTGTATAATCCGCCCCTAATAATATTAGCCTAGCTTTTCTATACTTTATATTTTCATCTTTTAATACTTTAAAACATTTATTCTTAAAATCATAAATTTGATTTAACCAATCCATAAAATAAAATAAAGGGTTTTCTGATTTAGGAACAGATGAGTCAGGTAATAAAAAGGTTATATCAAAATCTGTTATAGGCTCATAGTCTGAATAATATTTTTTACCAAAAGGAAACTCTTCGTTTTTCAATGAATCAAAAGGAATAGTATGAGAAGAAGCAAAAAAATCAATTGACTTTAAACCTTGAGAGTAACTGTTACCTTCAATAGTAAAAAAGTATAAGTTCTTTTTCTGATGGTTATAATTTAAGTAATCTTCTAGCAATGGAAATTGAGACGTTATATTCATGTTCTAATAGTTAAAAATTATTTTAGTAATTAAATGTCAGGAAAAGTATTAGTTTTCCTGACATTTATAGCTAAATTAAATAGGCTGAATACGATTGATAAACTGCATAGTAACAGAAATGCTTAAAGGTTCTCCGCTTTCTTCATCATACTCTAACCCACCTAAATCATTTATCCAGCAACCTTCAAATACTGTAGGTAGTCCAAGTGCCTTTCCTGCGGTATCAATAGGCTGAATAGTAACAATAGTCCTGTATAAAGGGTCAGGGAGCATTGTTCCAAGTTGTTCATGATTAATTAAGTTCATCCAAGCCGCTAAACTATTATAGGTTCTTAAATTACGGTCAGGTCTAAACTCAAAGCTAAACTCTTTATCAGTATCATCAATAGATGTTGGACGAGTAGCTTTCCTTCCTCTTTTAGTAATTTCATACGTTCCTAGTGTTCTTCCGGGTAGAGATACAGTAGTTACTCTAAGATTTAGAGAAAGTATACTTTCGTTTGCACCGGGGAAAGGCGGAATAATAATCATAAAATGATTACCTAGTGCGTCTTCACCTGTTTGCAATAGTGTTTCTAATTCATACGCCATAATTTTTTATCCTCTATTTACTACTTCTTTAATATCAACACCTAATGGACTATTGATAAATATAAAATCAATCATTTCTGACTGCGGAGTATATTGCACTCCTACAGTAAGAACAAACTTTTTCTGATTTAAAACATCAGCGTTATTATTTTCTTCATCACACTTAACATGATAGTCCTCAATCAAATCTCTAACACTATTCAGTATTACTTCAGCGTTTGATTTAGCAACTCCTCGATGGAAGATATCGTTTAATTTTCCAATTTGATAAGGCAGTACGCTCTTTTCAATATTTTCCACGATATAATCTGCTAATCCTGAATGTCCTATATAACTATAGTCTCCTTCAGTATTAAGAGTTGTTCTTTGTGAAGTGATAATAGGTCCTAATGAAAAGTCAAACTTAATTGCATTAAGATGTAAGGCATCAAGTTGTTTAAGCTCATCTTCAGTTGCATCTTGTGATAACTCTACTATTGAACTACCTAATTCACCGCCTACTCCATTCTCATCAATCCATAAAGGTCCCATTCCGCCTTTATATTTACTGTTAATACTGTCTGCATGACGAGAGGCTATAAGACCAATATTAGAACAGTAAAAGTCATTACCTCTATACGAATCAATATGAGTACCCCAAGTTAAACAATAAACATAAATACCTCTATTACTTAGATTATACTTTGAGGCGGCTCCACTTGTTATTAATTCTTGTGCTGTAATATCAGGAGTAATAAGAAGAAATCTTGAGCGTTTGAAAAGAGTATTTCGCATAGTTTCAAAAGCAGTTGCAATAGTTTGAGTAGGACTGTTTGAAAAGAATACTTTAATTGGATACTTATTAACATCCTTAATTGCTAAGAAAGCAGTAGCCAAATCAGTCTCATCAATATCTGTTCCTCTATCGCCACCTTGAAATAATACGTTATCTTCATCATCAGCAAAAGTTGAAAATGCTAATTCAGTATCAAGTCCTCTAATGTAGATATTATTTTTTAATACGTTTTCGATATAAATGTTTTTTCCATTATCATCTTTGCCATAAGGGTCTAAGGAAACTTTATAAGGAGAGTCACTTAATTCAGTATAATCTCCATTAACATCTTTTACGAAAACATAAATATTAAAAAGCCCGTTCCCTAAACCTACAACTTTAACAGCAGTATCATCAGCACACTTACTATAGCTTCTTAAAACGAAATAAGTAATTGAACTGAAGTCAGCTACATATTCTATAGTAAGAATAGTCCGCAATGAAGGAGGCGAGGTAAAATCAATATCAACTTCACCAGTTACTTTATTATAAGTTCCTGTAAGTAAGTCTCCTGTGAAACTTTCACTTCCTTCAGGGTCAGGATCATCAAATACTAAAGTATCTTCAACACCATCAACAAGAACTTTAAGTGAACGTGCAATATATTGAGCAGGGAAGTCAATGGTAGCTGTAAAATTAGTAGTTACTGCATCACCTTCTCCTAAGTCAGCAGATTTCACTACTTCATCTAAATTAAAATCTTCAGCAGTAGCATAGCCAGTTTCAAAAGGAACACTACCAAGAGTAGTAACAAAAACTCCACCGTATTTTCCATCTTTAGATGGTGCGCTTACATAAATAGGTGCTTTTCTATTATAATCAATTACGTCCTGTACTCCATTTGCATAGCTTGGGTATCCAAGTACTGAAATTATTCTACTATCCTGACCTACATCAAAATAAGTAGGTTCACTTGTTCCTTTACTTGCTTTAATAGCGGTAAAAGCTAATGCAGAAGTAGACGGTTTTACTACTACTGACTTGTCTTCAAAAAATGTGTTTATTCTCCAAGAATTCATTATTCATTCCTTATAAAAAGTTTTCGTTTATATAATAATAGTTAAAAGAATTAAAATAAGTAATTAAGGCTCTGGTATCGGAGGAGTTAATTCTTCTGTACTATATCCTTCGTCTGTAAAATACGTTCTAAAAAATACTTCCATTTCAGAATTATACATATCTTGCTTATTTATATTTTTACTATTGAAAAAGTCTAGTATAACTTGTTCTGTTAGTATTACATTTAATCCATCTGAACCAGTACCTTCTTCATTTTGAACATTACCAGCATCCTTAATAAGGTAAGTATCAATTGTAAAAGGAATTGAAAGTGTTTTTATTTTATTATTTACTATATAGTCTTCCTGACTATAAATGTCATTATAACTTATTCCATAAGTAACAAAAGCAGGAGATTTTATTATCTTGCCATTATCTAGTAATATTTCAGGGTATATTACTGTTTCATTACCTGACTCAAAAAGACTTGTGTGAAGTGCGTATACTAACTCTTCGTCTCTATTACACCAGAAGGTAATATCATATTCAAACTGAACAGGTACAATTTTAACATGAGCTTCAGCTTCAGGAATATAAATACCTTGACTAAACATTGAATGATTAAACAATGTTCTATCTGTATCGTTTGACGCATCAGTCATTTTGTAATTTATAAAAGGTAAGTTTAATGTATTATCTGTATCTGTATTTCCTGCTCTTTTTCTTAATGCCCAATCAGAATCACTCCAAATAATTCTGTCTAACTGATTTTTTAAATAAAGGTTGCCTAAATACTTCTCCAATGCTAAGTCTAAGTAGTATACAATATTTCTGTAATTTTCTACTCCCTTATCATGAGAGTAGAAATTACGAGAAGAGATTCTTTCTCTATCAGTTAAAACAGTATTGGGGTATTTCATAAATTAATAGGCGTTTATACTTCTCTCTGCGAAGATTTTCCATTTACTATCTCCACCACAAGCAAAGTATTGTAACATTACTTTTTTGAATCCTCTGAAAGAAATTCTTGAAAGCGAATCAAACTTTTCAATAAACCATTCCAGAACTTCTGTTTTTGCTTCCATAGGTATACCGGGCATAAAATTATCTAAGTTGACAATAATTGCTTCAAGCATATCTTTTTTTGAGAATACAACAGGCACAGGTAATGCTCTATCTGCTAAAGCACTATCTACTTTTTCACTATTACTAATAACAATAATTGAACTATTAAAAATAAATCTGCTTGGAACTGCTTTCTTTTTAGGTAAGTTTTGAAGTTTAGGTGACTTCCATGAAATAACCCTTATTCTTTTATCGTCAGTTGCCGCTAACAATATTTCTCTATTGTTTTTGTTTTTAATAATATTATCAGCATCGTCAAATACGATTACGTCATAGCTGTCAGGATTAGGAATAACATTGATAATCTTTTCATCATTTTCTTCATCAAAGATAGGCTCTGCGCCACCTAAATGATAAAGAGTCTGTACTAAGCTGTCAGTGTCTTTGATACCGCCTTTAATAACTATATATCGTGCTGTAGTATTATCAAGTGCCTGTTCAATACGAGTAGATTTACCACTACCCGGAGTACCAAAGCAATACATTAAATTGTATTGCTGTTTTGCAATAACAGGAACAGTCATATCTATTTGAGCAAAAGCAGTTTCATAAGTTTCAGCTTTAGCTTCTTCCCATTTAATTTCTTCTTTTGAAGGAGGGTCAACATAACTTAAATCATCACCTTTCATTACTAATACTTTTCTAGCATACTTATTTTCTAATTTATTTTTTGCTAAATATTCTTTTGCTTGTTGATTGAAAGCTGTTACACTTAATAATACTTTATTAGCATTAGCCCAATCTAAAAAGTGATTTTTGTAAACTATACTAAGACGTTCATCAGTTAATAATCTGTCTGCTCCTCTATAATCATTAAGCCAATTAAAAAAAGTTCCTTTAGCAACAGGTTTACGTTCTCTAAAATAACTTTCTTCAAGTTCCATTGAAAGAACATCTTTTCCCATTATATATGCTTTAATTATTTCACTTACTTCATCAACTACTTGTACAATATTATACCCTTCTAATACGATATCTGCTTCAGAGTGTAAATCATTTAAATCGTCTATTAATGAAACACTATAAAAATTACCACCATCAAAGTTCAGAGAAATAAAGCCTAAGTTACCTTTATTTATACCACATATAAAAGCATACATTCCTTTATACTCTAAAGGAAAAGGAGAAATAGATAGTTCATATCCTACTTTTCTTCCAATTACATTGGCTATCTTTTCTACAATTGAAGGTAAGTTACCATCATCTTTAAACTCATAAAGTCTTTTCATACTTTTATCCTTTTTATACTTAATTAAAATAATAACTAATTCCTAATCTAAGTTTTATAGGAATATCAAATCCAATAGAAAAGGAAGTTGAATTGAATACTAATCCTGTATATCCTATTGAATAACTATTCTCTAACAGTACATTTGTGCTATAATTAAAGTAAAACCCATGTCTATATGGTTTATACTTAATGTTAGATTGTAAATCTATAATTGCTAAACTCAATTCTTCAATAAGTTCTTTTTGGTCAGATATTGTAACTTTGTTTTCTTCTAAAGTTACATTATTACTTTCTAATTGTTCTACAGCTTCTTTTAGCTTTTTAGTAGTTTCTTCCAATTTATCTATAAGAATAGAATTATCCTGCTCTGCTTCTAAATAAAGTTCAACTGCTTCAATATAAAACTCTTTTAATGTAGTATAGTCTTCAGGAATATATATATCTTGAGCGTATAAAAGAGAAAATAAAAGTAATACAGCTAAACTAATTATTTTTTTCATTATTTTTCCTAAACTTTTTTGCTTTTTCTTCTCTAGTTTCTTTTCTGTTTTTAATAGTTTCTAAACTATTTTCCGTTTCTTTTATAGTATTTTTTAGTTCTTCTATTTTTTCATTTGTATTTTTTATCTCTTCTTCTGTATTTGCTATAGACTGGTCTGCTTTTTCTTTAGATTCTTCTGATTTTGTAACTAAGTTATCATACTTTTTTTCTTCTTCTTTTTTTTCTTTATTAAGAAATACATAGACTATTGCAGATAGAATACCTATAAAGAATATTCCTATTTTTATTAAAAACTTTTTCATACTATAATAGTTAATAAATAAAAAAAAGACCGTAATTTACGGTCTTTTTAGGGTTACTTTGGTAAGGAAGTATACTTCCTTAATCCTGCTTCAATTTGTCTTGACTCACTAAAATTAGGAATCTTTTTTAAATAGCCAATAACTCTAGTAGCATAACTAATGCTGTCTGATCCACATTTTACACAATGGTCTAAAGTATTTTTATTTATATACCCACATTTAGGGTTCTCGCAACAAGTACTTAATACATTCCAAGTAAAATAGTTACAGCCTACCTTAGTTATATAATCAAGAACTTTTTCCCAATTTTCCTGTGAAAGATTTTCTGCTAAGTTTATATGATAGGCAGACCCTCCATCAAGATTATCTAGTATTTCTTTTGAATAAAGGTTTGCTTTATCAAAAATATCAATAGAATCATCTTCAACTTTGTAAAAGTAAGAATTATAGCAGTCTCTATTAACTACTAAGCCTGTTTCTTTATCTTTCTTTGCTAATCTAGGACCAAGACCTTCAGCAGGAACAAACTCTGTATTAAACATTACTTTTCTATTAAACTGTTTAGAGTATTCTTCATTTGCTTTTGAATTTTCATCTTTAATTTCTTTTAATATACTCTTTATCCATTCTTTGTACTTCTTATTATCAGATATTTCATATCCTAAGAACTCGGCAGCTTCAACCATACCGTTTATTCCAACAGTTAAGTATTGCTTATCTAAGCTAATATAGCCAGCAGTATAAACAGGTAACATACCATGTTCTAGTTCTTCATATAGTATGTCATCAAAGGCAATTAAATATTTATGTAACTTTTTCACTTCCTCTTTTATATTCTTTTTAAGTTGAATTAGTCTGTTCATATTTAATGTAATTACTTTTTTAGAACCAGTGGCGATACCTGTTCCACCTAAAGTATAAGCAAATTGATTGACTTCTTTTACTTCATTCCTAAGTCTGCAGCAACTTGAGAGCGAGTCAGGGGAGCTTGAAGTATAGATAAAAAAAGAATTACCTTCGCTCATTTCTTTAGTTATGAATTCCTTAAAATCTAAATCTTTTACTAAACCTTTTTCATCCACAATCATAGCAGATGTCATTACTGGAAAAGTTAATAAAGTTTTTGTTCTTTCTTGATTAAACCAGTGCATAAAAAATCTTTGTAGTTTATCTACAGACTCCCATACAGGATTAGTAAAATCAGGAAAAACTAATTTACTAAAAAGTGCTTCAAAGTAATACTTATCAAAAATAGAAGTATTATAAAACACTGCTTGATTTCCTCTCCCAACAGATGGGTCATTCAATGTATAAACTACTTGTTGTAAATGATTTTGTATTTCTCTTTTATGTGTATTAAGATAGTCATCTCCATAATCTTTTCTTGCAAAATAGTCAAAATAGGTAAGAAAACTAACATCTGCTACTGCTCCTGCAAATTGAGAAGCAATCAAGAATATTAAGTTTACATAAATACCACAAAAAGAAGTTAAATGATTAGGTGCTTTACTTGACCCACCTATTGTTATATTTCCTTCATTGATAAAAGGATATAAGTCAATAGCAACACAATAGGGTCTAATACTAGGAGTTGATTCATCATGACTATAAATTTCATAATTTTCTAACTGCCTATAATATTCTTCTTTCAATTCAGAGCCAAATAACTTTTCAATTCTTTCACCTAATATAAATCTATTTACTTGAACATTTACATCTTTATTATTTTCTGCTCCTAATGTTGCTATATTCTTATTATTCACATTAGCATTAGGGTCTACTTCTGATAAAGAAGCATTATTTTTCTTAGCTCCCATATAAGTATAAAAAAACTTTTCTTTTTCTTTTAAATCTTTCTGTGATAGCTTAATCATTATTCTCTCCAAAATTTGTTTGTAATATCTATAAGTTGTTTATTTTTTATTTCATATAAATGCTGATTTGTTTCTTTACAATCTAATCCCCCAAGTTCCTTTTCATACTGTCCTAGTTTAATATAATCTAATAAGCTAACTATTTCAGGGTGAGGAAGTTCTTCTATTGAATTATATCCTGAATATAGAGCTACTTTTTTTTCATATATATATTTAGTATTCCATACAAAACTCTCTAATTTTATACTATATTCACCGCCAAAAAAGCATACACAGGAAACTTTCTCTTTATATCTATCTATTAAATTTAAAAAAATTTCCCAACTAAAACAATCACCATTCTTTCTATTTTGATATTGCGGACTATGACAACCCTTGCAAGTATGGCCACAACCACTAAAAGGAATAATTAAACTTATTTCAGTTGGTATTTCTTGAAAACCAATAGTAACTTCTTCGGGAAAATATCGAATCATTTTTATGCTAACACTCTTCTATTAAAATCTTGAATATCTATAAACTCACCATCTAATTCTATAATTGGAACAGACGTTTTATTTAATTTTTTTGCTAAGTTTGTAACCTCTTCCATATTATCAATATAATTGAAAGGTATATTTTTTTCTTCTAATTTTTTTATAATCATCTTACATACCCCACAAGTAGGTAGTCCATAAATTGTTATGTCCATATATAGTGTTCTCCTTTGGATTATAATAGTTAGTTTTTCTAAAAAGTTCAATTACTAAATACATCAAGTAAAGAAGATCTTTCTTCTTTTGTTATATATAAGTTTTTTAGTATATGTGCTATTACATCAACTGTCCATCCATTTCCAATTACTTTATATCTTTGATTATTGCTCACACCTTCGCATTCTGTGAATCCTCTATTTGTAGTCAATAAAATCCTTATTGGTATTTTTGTTTGAATGCACCCAGTTATGGCATTTTGGACAAAGTAATACAAGATTGCTAAGTTTTGTTCTGTATTTTCGCCTAGCAAAAGGTATGATATGATGTATCTCGAAAGTTTTTCCATTGTGATTATATCTTCGCCCACATCTTTGACAAGTTGCATTATCTCTTTCCCATACTTGCTTAACTCGTCTTTTCCACAATTCGCTAGAAGCAAGTTTCTCTCTCAGGTGTGATTCCACCTCTCCAACCTGCATTGTTTTCTCCGATGTTATAAGAGTACCAACATTCGGTAGAACAAAATCTCCGATTGGCTTTTGATGGAGATGCTTGAAAATCTTTTCCACATTGTTTACATTTTTTAGTGATTTTTCTATTGAGTTTTTTGCTTTGATTAACTCCTCGTAATTTATATGAACATTCCACACTACAGGTTTTTTTATTTGTGGATTTTTTAAATTCATATTCCTTACCACATATTGGGCAAATTCGTTTAATCCTATTTTTTCTACATTTCCAACAGGTTTTTGCCACTTGTGACATTTCTCCGCCACAGATTGGGCATTTGTGTTTTGATGCTCTAAAAACCATTCCACTTCCTCTTCTTTAAAATCCAATTTTATATACTCTCTAACGTCCTTGAGAGTTTGTAATCGTTCGCACTCTAAAGGAGATAACTTTCTAATATATCCATCTAATAAAACTCCATGACTATCTTGAGCTGTTAAAGTATAAAACTTATCTCCTTTGCTAAATCGTTGACCATTTTGACGTTTATTTATTCTATCAGGAGTAATACACCCAAATAAATATTGACCCATTTTAGCACTTCCACCACCAGCATCTCCGCATAAAGTTACAGACTTTCCATGTATTGAATATACTCTATTGGCTTGGCTATCTGTATTAAAATAACCTATCTTTCTTCTATCTATTTCTTTTTCCAAAACTTTTAGTGACTTATCAAAAGGAACTTTAAACGAACTAATATCTATTTCTGGATTAGTATTTTCTAAAAGAATATCTTTTAACATTATTTGTTTATCAATTGGTTGTTGTATATTATATATATTTGTCCAATAAAGTCTTTCTCTGTTTTGTGCTGAAACTAAAGAACTATTAATTTCAATAGGATCAACTTGAAATAAATTTGATATGTATAACATGAACTCTGACTTCATTCTAACATTTTCAAATAAAAACTTTACAGGTTCTTTATTACACTTTTCTTTTTCATTATTTATATGCTTCCATATATCAATTAAATCAAATAGTAATTGTCCTCTTTCATCTAAGGTTCCTTTTTGTAAACCCGCTACTGACCATGACTGGCACGGAAATCCTGCAAGTAATAAGTCTATTTCGCTAAAATCTATATGCCAAGTTTTCCAATTACGAACATCTCCTAGTTGTATAGTATTACTAAAATTTTTTTGTGTAATACTTATTGCATTTTTATCTATTTCACTTGCGTAGTATTTATCGACTTTTATTCCTGCTCGCTCTAGTGCAATACGCCCACACGAAATTCCGTCAAAAAGTGAAAGGCAAATTATTCCTTTTCCCGATTGCATTTATGCCCCCTTTTTTGTATTCCTTCAGTTTTTATAAAACGATAAAGATAATCGGTGCTTATTTTATGTTTTTCAGTTATTTCTTTAAGCCCCATAAATGCTTCGTAATCTTTTTTTAATTCTTCTTTATTTATTTTTTTCTTTAGTTTTTCTCGGACTATACCCTTCCTGTATTTTCCTCTTTTTTCATACCTTTGTTTTGTTTGAGTGTTTCGATATTCTTCATTTTCCCATAGGTTTTTTACGCTTTCAGAAATTTTTTTAGACCATGTTATTTTTCTACCCTTTAATGCTTTGCTAATTTTCGCCTTTGATTCTGCATTAGCAAATATAACTTTTCCACCAGATTCTATATTGTAACCGTTAGGAGAGATACTATTATATAAATTAATACATTCAATTTCTTTTTTATTGAGTTCTTCAAGAGTTTCTATATTTTCATATAAAACAGAATACTCAAAATTATCTACTCCATATTTTTTTATTGCCAATCCTATCGCTGTTTTGTTTTTTGTTTCGCAATGTTGGCTAAATCTTTTTTTCATACTAGACCGTGTTTGTCCAATATAAACCTTATTGTTAACCTTGTTTGTAAGTTTATATATTATCATTATTCGATGGTATAATAATTACAACTATATGTCAAGCTCATTCCATCGAATAAACTTAATACATTCATTTTGTTATCTTATATTTCCTTATTTAATATTCATCATCATAAGGCGTAGTTGGTTTAACTACTACTTTATCTTCCTCAATTAAAGGTTTATTTACATAATCTTCTATAGCATTTTTTAGTTCACTATTTTCTATATTATTCATATCAAAAGTATAAGGAGCTAATATAAACTTTTGAAAAATAAAGTCAGTATCAGCTCTGGCAACTCTATCTACTACCTGTAACGTAATAGCTTTCATCGTATCGTCTGGCATAAGTATTTTATGAATGATTATATCACTCATATTTATGTTGTCTTCCCACCTACAATAAAACTCAATAGGGAGAATATCATATAAATGAAAACCAAGCGTACTACTATTATTACCAAACTTATTAGTAATAGGAATTTCTTCTCCGGGGTAGTCTATATATCCAAAAATAGTACGAGTATCAAGCAATTCAATTTTTGTTTCATCCTCATACTTGTTATGCTCTACAGATAATACAAATAGTTCTAAATCAAGACCTATTCTTTTCATCTTATTATCCATAAGCTTTTTTCGTAGGTTTCTTAATTTTCTTGAACTTCTTGTTTGAAAGCTTTTTGCTTTTGGTACTAATATAATATCATCACTCATGTAATAATAGTTATAGAATTTAACTCAACTACTTTCTTATTAAAAAGTGGAAAAATAGTCATCTAAATCCATATCTTCAGCATTTGGTAAATCAGTTAGTACAATATACTCTTTTTTCCTAAGATTTATTAAAATTACATATACACTACTACTATCAAAGTCATAATCTAAAGCATAAGAATATATTTCATTTACACTCTTTGAAACTACCATATATTCCGAATTACTATAGTTGCTATCCCCGAAGTAGCCTATAAATAAGTTATCTCCTTTTTGAGAAAGAACCTCCATATTTTTTGAATAAAAAGTATTTTTTAATTTTTCAGGAGACTCGAAATCTGATAATCCTGCGGGTCTTTCTTTATAATCAGTTAAGTTAATAACAGGGAAATAATCAGAACTTTTATTCCCTCTTCCTACAAAAGACAAGTCTGCACTGTCAATACCTAAGTCATTATAAAAGTTTTCTTGCGCTTTTTTTGTTTTTAATTTCATCTTTACTTTATTTTCCTTCTTTGAGATAGGGGTTGTATTACTTTAGTAGTTGGTTTTTCTATAATTCTTTCCATGTGTAAATTGTGCATTTCTACTTTCATGTTGTCTGAAATTTCTTTTAACATAAAGCTATGACTTTTCCAGTTTTCTTTAATACCATGTAATAAATTAGCTTTTGCTTCTATAAAGAATATTTTTTGTTCCCATTCA
>Ga0172382_10008364_pt1 | contig 14439 bp, 12 predicted proteins | sample Leawel138RmetaG_FD_122245 | JGI IMG/M metagenome (GOLD analysis project Ga0172382, IMG submission 122245) | Leachate microbial communities from a municipal landfill in Southern Ontario, Canada - Leachate well 138R metaG | ecosystem: Engineered > Solid waste > Landfill > Unclassified | place...
CCGTTCCTGGTAAAGCAGTTCAATGACTTTTTCCAGATTTATTTTTTCATCCATGAAGTTCCTCCTTTCGTGCTAACTACTTCTAATACGGATTTGAAACTGATTTCCGTAATCGCGTCTTTAATTTTTTTTATGAGACGCGGAAATTTCAGGTATGACGGGAGATTCCCGCTTCCGCAGGGATGTTTCGGTTAAGCGAACGCAAAAGCAAGTTTACCCGGATTTCGCTGAGCGCGAGAAACAACGGTCGAAGACGAAACAGCTAACCGAAGGTGAATGCGGGGAAAGGCGTACACATTGCCCGTGGGCAGTCGACTTCAGCACACAGGTTTAAATGTTCAGGAAAACAAAAAGCAGATAAGCCAGGTATTGTTTAATGGCCTGATAAATTGCACTGTTGGCAGATCTCATCTGCATGTCCACAGTGTTTTCTGAAATGTTGAGCAGGGCCGCTATTTCGCGGTAACTCTTTCCTTCCAGTTTTGACAGTTTAAAGATATCTCTCCGCCTCGCGGGCAACTGGTCGATCTTATCGGACAAATAGCGTTCAAATTCCCAATAGTCTGCTTCATTTGCGGCGGAACCGGCATTGGCGGCATAATCTGAAAGCAGCGAATCCAGGTATTTTCTTTTTGAATAGATTTTGCGGAGCTGGTCGTAAATCTGGTTTTTCGCGATGGTGAACAGATAAGGCTTAAGCGGTTTGCGCTCGTCGAGATTGTCGCGGTTTAGCCATAAGCTGATAAATACTTCCTGGACGATCCCCTCGGGATCTTCTTCTGAAGGCAGGGCTTTACGAATAAACCGGTATAAGTAGTTTTTGTAATGCTCAAAAACGACTTCAAAAGCCTTTTTGTCACCATCTTTTAGCTTTCTAACCCAGATATGTTCCGTATTTGCAAACAATGCACCCATAAAATGATCTGAAACAGGACTGATTGAAAATTAAAACGAAATTACATCTTTTGCAATGGATTTCATACTTTTTTGACAGCAATTTGCGTATCTGGAGTATCAGGTTGAGTTATTACGGTCTTTAACGGTTGCGGATTTTTGGGTTGGGTGATCCTTCGGTGATCGTTCGGTGCTCCTTCGCTGATCCTTGGGTTGAGCATTGCCGTTTGGTGTCCTTTACTGAAATTACTATACAGTTTTAAGGTTCCTGACTGGAATAGCTATACAGTTGGTTCTAAAAATGATTCTCCGAATCGCTGTTAATTGATGCCATATTATTAATATTTTGAAATAAATGGTAACTTTGCGAAGTAGTGAGTGTAAAAATATAATAAAATGGAACACACAGGAGTATATAGAAGGACGAGAAAATCTCTTGGACAGGGGTCAAAGGTCGATATTTTCCTGAATGCTGACTCCAGAGAACTGTTGAATAAGTTGCTTTCGTCAACGGATCTGTCACAGAAATCATTAGCCTCCATATTTACGATGACAGAGAAGACATTCAGTAATCATAGGAACAATGATCGTAAACTCAGTCCGCTGATCGCAGAACTGGCTATCAAGATCATGGAATTGTATGAAGAAGGCAAGCAAACTTTTGGGAGCTTAAAGAATTTCAACAGATGGATGACAAATCCCGCTCCCGGATTAAATCACAGGTTACCTCTTGATCTGATTCAAACAGTAACAGGAGTAGAACTTGTAATGGATGAATTGAAAGCAATTGAATTTGGAGCACCTGTTTAATGGAAATCTATAGAATTACCAAAGACAGGTTTGCAAATCTGTCTTCTCCGGGTTATGCTGCCCGGTGGAATTCAAAAGGCGTTTATGTTATTTACGCGGCTCAAAGCCGGTCTCTTGCAGTTCTGGAAAATATTGCACACAGGCCAAGTGTTTCAATTCTGGACAAGTATGTAACAATGGTCATCGATGTACCTGAAGATATTGAGGTAGGTAAAATCGATCCGGAATCACTCCAGGAAGGATGGAACCTTCTGGATGAAAAGGCAAAGGGAATTTGTCAGGTTGTCGGTGATCAGTTTGTCAGCGATCATAAATTTACGGTACTGAAAGTCCCCTCTGTCATTGTTCCCCAGGAATTTAATTATTTGATCAATACGGATCACCCGGACTTCGTTAAGATACAGATTAAAAAAATCGAACCGTTCTTGTTTGATTCACGCATCCTTAACATGAGCTGAGACGACAATCACTTTTGGAATATTGGCAGAGGAACTGATCCCTGGGCGTATTGATCCGTATAGACAGGCAGCCGGGGGATGGCTTCATTTTTTCGGCTTTTTATTATCTTTGTGCTTCGATATAAAAACAATCAAACCATGACTGAACTACTTGTAGGAACCCGGGTGAAACATCCGCGTTACGGCGAAGGAATAATCAGCAAAGATAAAATTACCAGCTACGAAATTTTCTTTGAGAAAGGCGGTAAAGTGGAGCTGACGAAGAACAACACTGATCTTGAAGTGGTTGAGGAAGCAACCGGCTCCCCAAAAAATTCGCTGACATTGAATGAGATTGAAAAGGTACTGGAATACGTGCTCGACAAGCATGCCATGCTTCAGGAGGTGGTGCCGCTGGGTGAAAAATGGAGTGGCGGAAACATGATCCTTCAACCGGCAAACCCAAGCCTTCAGGCGAAGGAAGTGCCGATCGAAACCTTCTTCCACAAGATCGTGATGGTGCGCGACCGGCTTCGTGTTCTGGAGCAAAATATCAACAGCCACAGCAGGCTGACTGATGAAGAAAAAGTCGATCTTCAACAATATATTACCCGTGCATATGGTTCGCTGACGACCTTCAATGTGCTTTTCAGCGAAAAGGAACATTATTTTGTGGGTCAAAAAACAAAGTAGGAACGAAGCCTTGTTCAAAAGCCTGGCAAGGGAGGTTTTTACTCCGGAAAGTTAAAGGATTATCAGGCTTGCCCAAGCTCAGCCAATAACTCTTCTGCCGTGTAAACAGGCAATTGCGGGATAGCTTCATTTTTCAGCTTTTTATCAGCAGAAACGAAGTAATCCAGTCCAAATTTTATTGCGGTATAGTATTGAAGGGCGTCTTCAATATCGTCCATATTGCTGTTTAGCGCCATTAACGTCGTAGTATGGTCGCTGTCTATGATCTGCACGTCATTCAGCAGGGTTAGCAGCAGCTGTTTTGCCCGCCGGGGACTGTAGGCCTGGCTGGTATAATAGCCGGTGATATGCAGTACCGCCGGAGAGGTGTATAGCCTGATCTTCCCGTTCAGTGCGAGTTGAACGAGATCATTGGCTTGCCGGAACCCGGCTCGCTGAAGCATGAGGTCCAGGAGAAAATTGGCGTCGAGGAAGACCTTAAAAGCCATATTTTTCTTTTTGTTGTCTGTAATAAGCTTCTTTTCCGTCACCTTCCACGCTGATGGACGGTTTAGGTAGTTTCTTTACCAGTTCCAGAATGTTTTTTTTATGGGCCGGCCGGGTTAAGTTCCGGAAATACTGTTCTACCAATTGGGAAACGGAGATATCATGCCTTGCAGCATACCGCTTGGCTTGTTCCGCCAAAGCCTCATCAACGGTTATATTCAGCCTGCTTTTCATTCGTCTGATTTTAAAGACAAATATACGCATAAAAATTTAAAATGCGCATTAGTAGAAATTTTTTCTATTTTCGGAATCGCTGATCTCACAGTCTAACCTACGTTTTTCAGATTCAATTTAATTATTTATCTCGTCAAATGATCCCGGCAAAGTACTCTTTATAATAGACTTTTCCGCTTCTCATTCGCTAAGCTCTTTATGATTAACCGGTGCCAGTTCATGTCCAAACATGCGGAGAACGAGGTTCACCTTAGCCATGTTCAGATTTGTTTTGCCCTGCTCTATTTTCCGGATAACAGTCAAGGCCACTCCCGCACGTTCCGCAAACTCTTCCTGCGTGAGATTAACTTCCTTTCGTCGTTCTTTTACAAATTCAGCCAGACGTTTCATTATATGCCTTTAAATATAAATTATTCCAAGAACACAAAATTATATGTAATCAAATATAATTATTGGATTTTAAATGTGCTTATATGTTTTTAAATATAGTATAAAGAACGATTTAGCAGGATATCATCATGTTTGCGGAGAAATTAAATATTATGTCCTTTAAACCCATACCAGGCCACAAACAGGTGGCATGCGATGATCACAAAAAAGGAAGCTTGTATCCCAAACTGATCGGCTGTTAGTCCCTGAAGGGGCGGGATCAGGGCGGCCCCCAGGATCGCCATGATCAGCAGGGAAGAACCCTGGCTTGTATAGTTCCCGAGCCCCCTTATTCCGAGGGTAAAGATGTTTGACCACATGATCGATGCAAACAAACCAACGCCGACGACGCACCACATGGCTGTCTGACCTTCAGTAAGGGAAGCAATAGACATCAGCGCGATCATCATCAGGGAAAATATGCCCACGGTCTTACCCGGCAGTGATTTCCCGAATCGGAATGCCAGCAGGTTTAACAGGATAAAGGGCGCGTAAATGCCCGAAACTTTCCACCCATGGAAATAGCTGATAATTCCTAGAGCGATTGATACAATGAGAAGCATGGAAAATATTTTTTTCCTGTTGTTTATCTCACTGAACGAAACCGCGCCGCAAAGTCTTCCGATCATCAACCCTCCCCAATAAAATGCCACATATTTGCTGGCCTCGGCCGGGCTCAGTCCGGCGATGCTCTTCAGCCCGAAGAAGTTAATTAGCAGGCTTCCAATTGCAACTTCTGCTCCTACCGCCAAAAAAAGCGCAATCATACCCAGCATTAGCTGCGGATATTTGAAAACTCCCAGGCCTTTAACAGGAGAGTCTTTTTTGTGAAACTCGGGAAAGGGAGTCATCCTGACAGCAAGTGAAACGACGATAAAAGCCACAGCAAACAAGATATAAGGGATATTGACGGCAGAAGCATCGGTCGTTTCCGGATCAAAAAAGTATTCAAAGATCAGGAATCCGCCCAAAAGTGGTCCGATAATGGTTCCGAGCGAGTTTACACCCTGTGCCAGGTTAAGACGTGAGGAGGCTGTTTCGGGTTTTCCCAGGAGCGCGGCATAAGGATTGGCAGCAATCTGGAGCAGGCAAATTCCGAACCCAAGGCAAAACAAGGTTCCCAGAAACAGTCCGTAACTGTGAAAGACGGTGGCCGGATAAAAGCCAAAGCAGCCCATGCCGGCAATGAGCAATCCCCACGACATGCTGTTGCGATAGCCGATCTTCGAGATCGGATCGCCATACCTGACTGAAATGATCAAGTAGATGAGAGACCCGATAAAGAAAGATCCAAAGAAGGAGAACTGTACTAGCATCGACTGAAAGAAGTTTAAATCGAACACACCTTTCAGGTAGGGAATAAGAATGTCGTTCATGGAAATGATAAAGCCCCAGATGAAGAACAGGCCTACCAGCATAATAAAGGAAGTTTTTCTGTTCGGGTAATGAACAGTATTTATTGTTTCGTTTGTACCATTAAAATCATCCGTCATAGAATCTGGTTTTTGAATTAATTTTAGTTTTTACCGGCCAGGCCGTTCCGTTTCATCCAGCTTAAACAGTCGGCAAACCATTCTTCGAAGGACGGTTCTATCAGATAACCGTGCTCCCCGGCCGAGAAGAGATGGAGTTTCGCCGGAACTCCCTGGTCGCTTAACTTCTCAAAGAAGATCAGGCTGTTTTCGGGAGAAACGACGGTATCGTCGCCGGCATGGGTCAGAAAAGTCATCGGCGTGCTGGGATTCACATGTTCTTCGCAGGAGAAGTACCGGATTTGTGCGGGAGTTGCAGATCTGCCAAGCAGGTTATCGCGCGACCCCTGGTGGCCGGTTTTATCCGAAAAGCTGATAACCGGATAGATCAGGATCATAAAATCAGGGCGCAGGTTTATTTTTTGCGGGTTGCTAATCCATTCGTCATTAAAGTGAACCCCTGCTGAGGCAGCAAGGTGACCTCCGGCTGAAAATCCCATGATCCCGATTTTGTCCGGATTAACCTGATATTTCCCGGCATTCTCCCTCACCAGTTGAATGGCCCGCTGGGCATCCTGCAAAGGCCCTGTCGAACGGTCTTCGAAAATGGCGGCATTCGGCAGCCGGTATTTCAAAACGAATGCGGTAACACCTGCTTTGTTGAACGCTTTTGCGACGTCGCTGCCTTCCCGGTTAATCAACAGGCAGTGGTAGCCGCCTCCGGGGCAAATAATTACGGCACTCCCGTTTCTCATCTCCGGTGGGGGAGCAAACATGGTAAGAGTGGGAGAGACAACCTGAATCACTAAATCGCCTACCTGCGGATCGAATTTCTTTTCTTCCCTGATCCCGGTTGCTTTGGAATTCGGTATGACGTCTTCATACAGCGGCATTTCTGTTTGTGCATGGCAGACAAAACCGGTCCACGCAACCAGAAGCAAACACATCAATTTTTTTACCATCATTTTCTTTTCTTGTAATTGCACTTTAATTTCCAGGAACCGGACAATAAGGCGACGACCACTTTCCCGTCTTTCTCGCTGATATGCTGAATCATCCGATCGGTTTCTTTCTTTTTTCCTTTAAAAGCTACCTGCGTTCTGCTTTTGGCGGGCAGAATAATCTCTGCCCTGGAATTACACGGGATCGTCGCTTCAATAAGAAAACCGCGGTTGCCCTTTTCCCATCGGAGCCCGATTTCTCCGTTCATGGACTGGTAGGATGCTTCGACCCAGTCGATACCATTCACGATCTGAGGTTCGATCACAATATCTGTATATCCGGCGTCATTTTCCTGCCGGCCTATTCCGGCAAGTCCGTTATTGAACCATTCCAGGAGATGTCCCATGATCATGTGGTTTTGCGACAGGAACTCCTCTCCGGACCAGTTCTCGTTCAGGGCAGTGGCCCCTTTCTTTAGCTGGTATCCATAGCCCGAGTCAGTCCGGTTATTCATATCAAACAGGAGCTGTGATTCTCCCGCCTGGTTTAATGACTGAACAAGAAAACGGTGACCGATATCGCCGGCAGTTATCCGGTACTGGTCGTTTGCGATCGTCTTTTTCAGGTTACTCAGTACGTCGCGGTAATCGTCTTGCTCTGTCATGCCCAGGTAAAGCGGCATCGCGTTGGCGGTCTGGCTTCCACTGCCGTAGTCACGTTTTTCCTGATCGAAGAATTTTCGGTTGAAGGAATTCCTGATGGCGATGGCCAGGGAGCTATATTTTTGCTGATCTTCCGGACGCTCCAGAATAGCCGACATGTTGCTCATTAATAAGGCATTATAGTAATAGAAGGCTGTTGCAGTCAAGGATACGGGAGTGAGCTGCGAAATGCCCGGGCTCATTGGACCCACATCGAGCCAGTCGCCCAGTCCGTGCGACAGTATATTGGAATCCGCTTTCGAGGCCAGATAGGCTATGTAGCGCTCCATGGCCGGGTAAGCTCTTTCCACAGCCCGCTTATCGCTATACCACTTATAAAGATACCACGGAAGTATGATCATGGCGCTGCCGTAACCCGGATCGTCCCGGAACGGGCCGTCAAAGCGAACATACTCCGGGGCAATGGAAGGGATCATGCCGTCTTCGGTCTGAGCCTCCAGCATATCATCGACGATTTTATTGTAAAGGTGAAACAAGTCGTACCGGTATTTCACCGATTCTCCCATCAAGTGTGCCTGTTCCAGCCACCCAAGTTTTTCCCGGTGGGGACAATCGGAGGAAACGCTCACCAGGTTACTTTTGATGGCCCAATCGATGAGGTTGAAAATCCGGTTGAAGAAATCACCGGAGCATTTAAAGGATCCTGCCGCAGGCATGCTGTTGCGCACGTGCAGGTGTTTCATACTGATCACACGGGTTGCTTCCTTCTGTGACTCATTGGCCGGAGCAGCGCCTTCTACCATCGCGTATCTGAAGCCGTAGTAGGAAAAACGAGGCCTCCAGGTTTCGGTGTTGCCTCCCTTCAGAATGTATTCGAAATAAAAGGGTCCGCCGGAACTTTTTTGGCTCACCATTCCCTGTTTATCGAGCAATTCGCCTGGCGTTATTCTCACCGTGTCGCCTTTTTGTCCGCTCACCCGGAGTTCGACAATTCCGGAAGCATTTTGTCCGAAATCGTAAACATATTTTCCGGGTGAGGGTGAATAAACGGCTTCCGGCTCAAAGGCTTCCATCACGTTCACGGGGTATTCGAGCTGTGCTTTCATCGCTCCGCCCGGACCTTTGACAATTTTTATTTTTTCCCAGCCTGAATCGTCAAAGCCCTTATTATCCCATCCCGAACATTCATTCCCGGCATTGTAGTCTTCGCCTCCATAGATGCTGGTATATTCAATTGGAGAAGGAAATGTTTTCCAGCTTTCGTCTGTTGCAATTCTTTCGTCCTTGCCATCGGAATAACGCAGATGCAGGATCATACGCAGCATGGGGAACCCAAAAGCTCCTGTCAGCTTTCTGTACCGTTCGCGGTTGATATAGAAAAAACCGCTTCCCACGAGACATCCGATGACATTCTCTCCGTTCTGTAGAAGATTAGTTACATCGTAGCTGTTGTACTGGCAACTTTTCGCGTAGTTGGTCCAGCCCGGTACAAGAAAATCGTCACTTACTTTTTTGCCGTTGATAATGAGTTCGTATTGGCCCAGACCGCACACAAATGCATAGGCTTCGGTGATCTGCTTTTCATTGTTAAAACGTTTTCTGAAACAAGGATTCACGGCCCTTTCAAGAAGCCGATCCCCCAGATTATCACCTTTGCCGTGAACAAAGGGGACGACTTTCATGGAGTCGGGCAAACTCTCATATCCGATCCATTTCGCCTGATCCCAGTCGTTCGCAGACAAGAGTGCGGTAGAAAATCGGGCAACCCTGCTCCACGCGGAGACCCGTCCCGATTCATCCCAGATCCGGACTTTCCAGAAGTACCTGCGCGCCGGTTCCAGCGTTATCCCGGGGAAAACCACTGAGAAATTGCTCCCGGAACAGATTTTCCCGGTGTTCCATATGTCAGATCCGGGCCGGCGTAATAATTCTTTAGAATCAGCCACGCACAACTGGTAGGCCCGTTGCCTTACTCCCGGTTCACGCGAATCGATCATCCAGGAGAAACGTGGCTGCGGAGTATCAATTCCCACCGGATCGGTTTTGTATTCACACCTCAGATTGACCGGTCGAAGACCGGAGAAAGCAGGCAGCGAAAACAAGCAAAACAGGGCGGTGATCAGCTTTCTGTTCCATTGATTTTTCATGGGCGATCGTTTCAATCAGCTGAAAAGGCGCCTGAGAAACCTGGAAGTCTCGACGGCATCGTTTAGCTTGATCAGTTCTTCAATTTCGTTGCAGTGCTCCTCTGCGATCTGCTCATATTTTTTAACCCAGTGAATACTCTCCGAAATGGCATCGATGGCATCTTCCCGGTACGGATACTGGTCCATCGACAACCATCCGCCGTAGCCTGTCTTTTTCAGCCAGAACATCAGTTCAATATAACAGGTAAAATGGACACTGCTCACGATCATATCGTCATCCCAACTCCCGTGATTATCGTTAAAGTGCATATGGAACAGCGAATCACCGGCGCGTTTTGCCAGAACTACCGCTTCTGCCACATTTTCTCCTCCCGCGAAACTATGTCCGGTATCAATGGTCACGCCGACATTGGGGCAACCGGTTTCTTTCGCAGCTAAAATGGTATCGGCCATCCGGGCATGGTAGGAAAAATTCCGGGGTTCTTTGGGTTTGTACTCCAGGGCAAAGCGAAGTGTAGGGTAGGCTTTCGCCAACGCCGTCGTCGCCTCCCGCAGCCATTCCCGTTCCTGGTCATAGTCGGCTGTTAACAAGTAATCGTATCCGTCCTGTCCCATCCACAGGTTTACGATTTTGCAGTCCATCTCCAGGGCTACATCGCTCATTTCGCGCAGGTAGTCCATGGTACTGGTCCGGATGTTCCGGTTGGTGCTGGTAAGCGATCCTTTCCCGTATTCCTTAACTGTAAAGGTGTCGGGAATGATGGAGGCACAGGCGATGCCGTAATCCATGAAACGTTTTTTCATTTCTTTCACGTTGTCGGGGCGGATGTCCCAGGTGCCTACCAGTTCTATTCCCTCAATGAACGGAATTTTCTTTACTGCCATCTCCAGCATTTCTTCGGAGGAAGGATTGTTTTTGTAGCCTTTGCAAAACCGGTCGCAGGTATTTCCAAGGTTACCCAGGATGATCGAATATTTGTTTTCCATGTTTGTATCGTTTCTTAATTTATCCATTTTACTTTCGTTCTGTTTTCCGGTTCCTTTTTTCTCTTGTCTCATCATCATGATAGCTATCGGTTGGTACTGCGATTATTCGGTAAGGGGACTTTCCCAGTTATACTGTCCCGAACCTGTTGCGAAAACCGCATAACCTTCTTCCATTCGTAAAAATTTGATCTCCCTGATTTCACCGGTTGTTTTTCCGCCTTCCTTAACCTCGGATGCATCCCCGGCCGGGACCCATATTTCTGCTTTGGTATTTACCGGAATGCTGACCTTCAGATTGAATTGTTTTCCGGAGGTCTGCCAGTCGCTTTCGATGAGCCCGTATGGAGAACGGAAACTTCCTTTTGCATAAGTCAACCCGTTAACCGGCTGCGGCTTAATGACGATCTTTCGGAATCCGGGAGAGCCGGCATTGATCCCCAGCAGAGAGCGGTAAAACCATTCATCGACCGATCCGAACATGGGGTGATTCTGTGAGTAAACATTGTCGGAATAAGCCCAGGTTTCCCAGAGAGAGGTGGCTCCTTTTTCAATCATGTAACCCCATCCGGGGAAATCTTTTTGATTTGCGATCCGGTATGCAAGATCATTTCTGTTGTTGGTCCGCAGCACATCGAACAGCATCTTTGTTGCAAAAATCCCGGTAGAGAGATGCCGGTTTTTTTGTTCAAATGCTGAGATAAGTTGTGCAAAGGCTCCTTCATACCCGGCGTCATCAGCCATGCCGCTCCAAAGGGCAAACAACTGGTCAGACTGGGTTCCTTTTGCAAACGTGCCTGTGCCGGGATCCGCATATTTGACAACAACGGCCTTTTTTATATCATCGGCCAGAAGAGCATACTCCCGTTCGTCTTCCTGATGGCCAAGGATCCCGGCAAACTCCTTTGCCAGTGTTACATGCAGGTAACAAAAAACGGAAGCGGTTAAGCCATGAGATTTTTCAGTGAGCGATTCGTGGTCGCCCAGATCTTCCTGTTCGAAAAGGTTGTTTGCTGCAGCCGATCTCAAAAATGCGATGTGTCTGCTTACAGCCTCGTACTGATCTTCAATAATCCGTTTGTCGCCGTAGAAATCGTACAGTTGCTTCATCACATACAGATATCCGACCTGAAATCCGAGTGGTCCGGACCCGTCTCCCGGACCGTGGTCGGCAATTCCAACGAAAGGAACTGTTTCTGTTATTCCGCCAAGAGGGCGCTGATCGTTGATGTGATCCTGAACAACCTTTTTGTAAAAATTGGGCATGCTGTAATTGTAACAGAAGGACTCTGCCGTACAAAACATATCGCCGCCATATCCCAGCTTCTCGCGTGCGGGACAGTCGGACTGGACACTGAACAGATTACTCCGGAACGTTCGCCTGATGTTTTCATGGAGTTTATTGAACATTGGATTTGACGAGGTAAAGGTTCCTGTGCTTTCCACATCTGCGCTCAGGCACAGGCCCGTGATGTCATCCAATGTCGGTGTTCCCGGCCAGCCTGTTACTTCCAGATAGCGGAAGCCGTGAAAGGTAAAGCGCGGATTCCAGATTTCTGTTCCTTCACCTTTTAGTATATAGCGGTCCTCCTGCCAGGCGATTTGAGGAGCGCCTGGTCCGCCCTGCCCGTTTTTTATCTGTCCGGTGACCGAAGTCATAACATTCAGGCTGCCGTCAGGGTAGATATCTTCTCCATAGCGAAGTACGACCTGTGTCCCTTCGGGTCCCCGGACCTTGATCCGGGCTACACCGGCAAAATTTTGTCCCATATCAAACATGAGTACGCCGGGTCTTACCTCGCTCACCTGCTGAGGTCTGATTTGTTCAATAATCCTGACGGGCGGGTTCATCTGAGCTGACAATGTGCCTGACGGTCCCGCGACTTCGGCAGCATTGGACAATCCCTGGAAATGGCCACCCGGAGAGGTCCATCCCGGCTGTTCCAGCCGGCCGTCATAGTGTTCTCCCAGATAAACACAGTTGCGGACAACCGGACCAGGAGAAAAACTCCAGGATTTGTCTGTCACGATCTCATCGATCGAACCGTCGGCGTATACCAGGCGGAGCTGAGCTTTCAGGCATGGGCGGCCGCTTGTCAGATGCGGTCTGAAGTTCAGTCCTCCCCACATTCTGAGCGGCAGAATATTGTACCAGCCGTTTCCTAACATGGCTCCTACCACATTACTCCCTTTGGTAAGATAACGGGTAACATCATAAACCGAATAGAGAACCTGTTTTTTATAGTTGGTCCAACCCGGGTCGAGTATATTGTCACCGACTTTTTTGCCGTTCAGATAAGCTTCATAATAGCCCAGTCCGGTAATGTACAACCGGGCCGAGGTTATTTCTTTCGGAACGTTAAATTCTTTCCGGAAAAGAGGCATCGGATCATCCTCGTAAAAGTCTTCATCTTTTGCAGGGAGTTTTTTTCCGTCTCCGATCCATTTTGCTTTCCAGTCATCCCCGCTCAGCAAAGCCGTTTCAAACCAGGCAGGTTCGCTCCAGTCCGAAACCTTGCCGTCCTGATCAACTACCCTGACCCGCCAGTAGTACCGGGTAACTGACTTTAAAGCAGTGCCATCATAAACGATATTCAGGTTGTCTGATGATGTGACTTTACCGGTCGACCAGACATTTCCTTTCAGGTTTTTGATATCGCTTTTGTTATCACTGACAATTAATTCACAGGCAGTCTGTTTTTGATCACGAACAGATGAGACCAGCGTCCAGCTTAGCCGGGGTTTGGGAGTATCGATTCCCAGAGGATTGACGATATATTCGCAGGTCAGGCTTTCCGTACGGATACCCGAAACCGGGCCTGAACACGAACCCAGGGCCGTCACCAGCAGGAATATGAATGCCAGATGCCCTGACAGGCTAAAATACTTTTCTAAAAACATTTTGTCTGATTTTTGTTTGATGTGCCGAATTTACCTGAAGGAAATTCTGAAAAGGAAAATATATTCGACTACCGGCAGAAGTCTTATAAAACTCCTGCCGGTGGTTAAATTGCGGGTTTTACCAGTCCGGATTTTGGTCCAGGTTGGGGTTTTTTTCTATTTCCCGTTGCGGAATGGGCATGAAATACATTTTCTCCTGGAATACACACGGAACGCCATCTACAGGTTTTACTTCATAGCTATATGAGCCGTTGTCGTGCCGGGTGATATACATGGCACTGTATTTTTTTCCATCCAGTACTTCCTTTGCGGTTTTCCACCGTCTTAAATCCCAGTACCTTTTGCTTTCAAATGCCAGTTCGATATACCTTTCATGCCGGATCTTTTCGCGCATTTCCGCTTTGGTCAAACTTTGCGGTAACTGGTACGGATTCAGTCCGGCTCTTTGACGTATTTTCTCAACAGCACTGTAAACGGTCTGGTCGGGAGCGGTTGAAGCTTCATTTTTAGCCTCTGCGTAGTTCAGCAGTACCTCTGCATACCTGAGTTCAAGCCAGTTTTGATCGCTGCCTGCATCGGCGTAATAGTCTTTGTTGTTTTCGTTGGTACCCTTTCGTAACTGGTATCCGGTAACGGTCTGGTAAGGTTTGTTGATCCCGTCAAGTCCGCCTACATACATGTAAATGGGGTTGCCAAAGAATAAGCCGCCGTTTACTACAACTGTTTCCAGCAGCCGGGGATCCCGGTTTTCATAAGGATTATCGGGATTGTATCCGGAGGACGGATCTGTAATGCTTTTCCCGTTGGCCATCTCAAATGCATCGATAAATTCCTGCACGGGGCAACGGGCGGAAGCAAACTGCCGCGACTGGGAATCGGGTTGGTGCCAGGAATCCCAGCCATGCTCCCGGTAAGGTTTTAAAAACTGGACACTGAAGATTTCTTCAACATTGTTTTTGTCGATCATGATGTTCCGGAAGCTGGGATAGAGGTCATAGACATCCGCATCGATTACTTCTTTATTGACTTCTGCTGCCTTTACCCATCTGGACATGTCTGCTCCGGGGTTGTATAACGGACTTGCCCAATACAGGAGGACTCTTCCCAAAAGTGCTTTGGCTGAGAGTTTATTGGCTTTGCCTACGTCGATTGCGCGCGATCCATGCGTTGCCGGCAACAGTTCAACGGTTTCCTCCAATTCACGGATCACAAAATCAAAGCTGACGTCGGTGGTTTCCCGGGCTACAAACAGGTCATCACTGAGTTCCTGTGGCTCCGTAATAACGGGAATGCCTCCGTAACGCTTAATCATGTCGAAATAAAGCTTTGCGCGAAGAAATTTCACTTC
>Ga0172382_10008365_pt1 | contig 14438 bp, 10 predicted proteins | sample Leawel138RmetaG_FD_122245 | JGI IMG/M metagenome (GOLD analysis project Ga0172382, IMG submission 122245) | Leachate microbial communities from a municipal landfill in Southern Ontario, Canada - Leachate well 138R metaG | ecosystem: Engineered > Solid waste > Landfill > Unclassified | place...
GGCGTCAGATGAACGCCCCGCCGTTTTAAAGGATTTTGTTTCTAAGAACAGGATAAACTATACCGTGCTTTTAGACGACGGCAAGCTGCCGCTGCCGTTTGGTTTCCAGAGGGCATACAGGGCTGTCGGAGTACCCTGCAGTTTCATAATCGACCCGCAGGGCAACTTGAAAATAGGAATAGTGGGGATTACACCTTTTTCTGATATGCTCGACCTTTTGGGGGTAGCGAACTAATTTTTCATCCCCAAATCTTAAGAAAATCTTAAAAAAATGGCTGGACATGCCTCGGGAAAAAGCTATAATACTTGATTCTTTACTAAGCAAAAATATGCTTTTTTAGGGTATAAACATGGCACATAAAAAAGGACAAGGTTCGATTAAGAACGGCAGAGACAGCAACCCTCAATTTAGGGGAGTGAAATTATATGCCGGGCAGACTGCTAAATCAGGCTCTATTCTCGTACGCCAGCGCGGCACAAAGTTCTTCGCGGGCTCAAATGTGAGCATGGGCAGGGATTATACACTTTTTGCGACCAAAGAAGGCAAGGTAGAATTTAACGGCCGCAAGATTAATATAGTTTAACCAAATTAAGCCTCAGAGGGCATATATAACACAAAATAAAAGCTGCGGGTTTCGAAAATATCGGAACTCGCATTTTTTTTACCCTTGTCTTTTTTATAATAAGTATTATGAACACGTTTTCTGAAAAAGATAACAGCCATAACCATCCGAAAAGGCACTATCGGCGGCCAAGATACAGCGGAACCCATCCTAAAAACTTTAAAGATAAATACAAAGAGCACAATCTCGAATCTTATCCGGAAATGAAGACTCATCTTCGTGCAAAGGGTAAGACGCCAGCCGGCACTCATATTGCGGTTCTATTAGAGGAAGTCATCGGCTGTCTGAAGCCTAAAGCCGGAGAAACGGTTATTGACTGTACGGTCGGTTATGGCGGACATTCTCGTGAATTTATAAAACACATCGGGCCAAGCGGAAAATTAATCGCGATGGATGTAGATTCCGACGAATTAGAGCGCACCCGGCAAAGATTAAGTAACGAGAAAATCGCTGTTAGTTTTTATCGCAGCAATTTTGCGGGCATCGCCAACATCTTGAAAAAGGAAAATCTAAGCGGCTGTGATATTGTTTTTGCCGACTTGGGGGTTTCAAGCATGCAGATAGACAATCCAGAGCGAGGGATGAGCTATAAGAATAAAGGCCCGCTGGATATGCGAATGGATAAACGAATAAAACAAACGGGCGCGGATTTGTTAAACAGTCTCAGCCAAGAAGAATTGTCTAATGCTTTTCTGGAATTGGCTGATGAACCGGACCACGAGAAAATCGCTGAGATGATAGTAAATCAGCGGGCGGCAGGAGCAATTACGCAGACATCTCAGCTTATCCGGATTATATTTCAAGCGAAAGGTTTGACACCTAAAAAATGGCAGCAGCAAAACCGTTCAAAATTCGGTTCGCTGCATCCGGCGGCTCGAACTTTTCAGGCACTTCGGATATTAGTCAATGACGAGCTTGATTCGTTAAGAGAACTTCTGCGAATCGCACCGTACTGTCTTAATCCCGGAGGACGAATCGGCATCATAAGTTTTCACAGCGGCGAAGACCGCATTGTCAAACAAGCTTTTCGTGAAGGTTTTCGAGCAGGCGTATATCAGTCAGTAACCAAAAGCCCCATCGAGCCTCGAATAAAAGAAATCGTTTCGAATCCCAGAAGCAGCTCTGCGAAATTCCGCTGGGCTGTACTGAAAACTCCGCCAAGTCCGAATCAAGAAGAGTGATGATATTTTTTTCGGTTTTGAAGGTAAGTAATTCGATTGATTAACTTGGTATCTCCGCGGCTTCGCAGAAAATTATTAATAATTTTCTTATTTTTGGGTTCGTAGTATTGCAGTAACGCCGCTTGAAGCATTTTTTCTTTGTGCCCGCGCGGGACAAATATTTTTTTGCCTTTTTTATTTATTTGTGAAACATACATCGCCGCTGATAAAGTCAAAGGAATCGGAATAAAATCCTGAACCTGACGCGGACACCACGAGCGTGAAACAAGATATTCCGTCAGTGCCAAAGCATCATCAGAAGTGCAGCCCGGATGTGAGCTGATAAAATACGGTACGAGGTATTGTTCCTTACCGGCTCGGCGGGAGGCATTCTGAAATACAGACTCAAACTTTTCAAAAATCTCGAAGGAAGGTTTAGCCATTAATTCAAGAACATTCGAGCAATAATGCTCCGGAGCGACTTTGAGGTGTCCTCCGACAAAATACCGAGCCAGCAGGTTAATATATTCGGTACTATACATAGCCAAATCGTGGCGGATGCCCGAAGCTACGAATATATTTATTTTAGATTTTTGCTTTTGGCGCCATTTTAAAAGCGATTCCATCAATTTTATCATAGGGCCGTAATCGGGTTTAAAATATTTACAGACCGAAGGAGCCAGACAGCTTGTTCTTCTGCATTGTTCGGCACGGCTGCAGTGCATACCGTACATATTTGCGGTCGGGCCGCCTATATCGCTTATAGTGCCTCGAAAATGTTTTTGCTTTGTTAATAATTCGGCTTCGGACAAAATGCTTTCAATCGAACGAGAGGAAATTTGTTTGCCCTGATGCAGATGAATCGAACAGAAAGCACAGCCCCCGAAACAGCCTCTATGTGTTGTAATCGAAAATTGGACAGGCTCGAGAGCCGGAACTCCTGAAGATTTATTATAACGCGGGTGCCAAGCTCGAGTAAAAGGCAAATCGTAAAGCTCATCTAATTCTTCAGTGCTTAACGGCTGAGCAGGAGGAAGCACAACTAACATCCCGGGGTTTTGTTCCTGAACAATAGGTAAACCTTTAGGGTGGGCCTGAGCTTCATATAATTTCTGGGCGAGCATTGCTTTGCTTTTATCTTCATTTTGTTCGGTCAGCGAAGGTAAACTAACGGCGTTGTCTGGAATCTTGGCTGTTTTATTAGAAAGATAAGCCGTGCCGGGGATGTCGGTCAGTTGGCTGATTGACAGGCCGGTGTTTAATCGCCGAGCGATTTCTTTGACTGCCCGTTCGCCCATCCCGTGAACAAGTAAATCGGCTTTGGCATCAACTAAAACAGAGCGTTTTATTTTGTCCTCGATATAATCATAGTGAACAAGCCTTCGGATACTTGCTTCAAGGCCGCCGAGAATCACGGGGATACCTTTATATGCTTGCCGTACTCTTGCCGAATACACCAGCAACGGTCTTGTCGGCCGCAGCCCGACCGCCCCGCCGGGGCTATAGAGGTCTTTTTTTCGTTTATGTCCCATCGAAGCATAATCATTAAGCCTCGAATCGATAGCTCCTGAAGTTATACCCCAAAACAACCTCGGCGGGCCGAGAACCCTAAAAGCATCGACGCTTCGCCAGTCCGGCTGAGCGAGTATGGCGACTCTAAACCCGAGTTTTTCCAGATACCTGCCAATCATTGCCGCGCCAAACGCGGGATGGTCAGCATAGGCATCGCCTGTAACAAGAATAACATCAGCCTGCTCCCAGCCCCGCTGACGCATTTCTTGGGCGGTAGTCGGTAAAAACATATTCGAGTTATTAATTTTATCCGGCATAAGGCTTAATTATATGAAATCCTTATTGTTAAACCTATTTATTTTCGCATTCTATGTTATTTCGGCTATAATACCCTGTTCGAGCCTTAATAGCAGGCAGATTATACAGTTGGAAGATTTTTATGTTCATAGATGAGGTAAAAATATACGTAAAAGCAGGCGACGGCGGAGACGGCTGTTTGAGTTTCCGGCGGGAAAAGTTCATACCTAAAGGAGGGCCTGACGGCGGAGACGGCGGAGACGGCGGCGATGTTTATTTCGAGACTGATGAAAATTTGGATACGCTGCTGGATTTTGCCGGAAAACATCAATGGATAGCACAGAACGGCAAAACAGGCGAAGGCAGTAATAAACACGGGGCCAACGGCAAGGATTTGATAATTAAGGTCCCGCCCGGAACGCTGATTTATGATACCGATTTGGATTTGCTTTTAAAAGACCTCAACGAAGCCGGTATGAAGATATGTATTTGCCACGGCGGCAAAGGCGGTAAGGGAAATAAAGCCTTTGCGACATCCATTAATCAGACTCCCCGTCAAACCACACCCGGCAAAGAAGGGCAAGAACGTAATATTCGCCTTGAATTAAAACTCATAGCCGATGTCGGGCTTGTCGGAATGCCTAATGCAGGGAAAAGCACATTAATATCCCGCTGCTCTGCAGCGAGACCGAAAATTGCGCCGTATCCTTTTACGACCCTTGAGCCGGTGCTCGGAATCGTTAAATTGACGGGTTATCGAAGGTTTGTTATGGCCGATATTCCGGGATTGATTGAAGGTGCTCATAAAGGTGCGGGACTGGGCTATGATTTTTTGAAGCATATAGAAAGAACCGAGGTAATCGCGCACATAATTGATATAATGCCTGTCGACGGGTCAGACCCTGCCGAAAACTACGCTAAGATTCGGAACGAATTAAGCCAATACAGTAAAGTTCTTGCCGAAAAATCGGAAATTATAATCATTAATAAAATCGACCTCGACCCCGAGGGTAAAGCTCTTAAAAAATTAAAAAAGAAAATAAATAATGACACAGCATCTATATCCGCTATAACCGGACAGGGAATTAAGGAGCTTTGCGAGACGCTCTGGCAAAAAGTTAAACATACCAAGTCGGAGCACGAAAGTTAGAAGGCAAATTCAGGGAAGATGTTCTAAATCAGCTATATCCTGATGTCTGCCGGAAGCTTTTTTGTTTTCTTTTAGATGATTCAAGCTAATCAGATTTATTTTCACTCCATCAATTTCAGCTATCACCCGCTGTAAGAAACAATCACTGAAATTTACGCCGGAAATCGTGGTCGCAAGCTCTATTCTTACCGGTGGTACGCCCATGCGAACGATTTGCCATTCTTTGAGAAAAAGTTCTGGAGATAAATCCTTCGGATTGAATCCGAAGTCTTTTAGGACATTAACAATCTTATCAGCATTGGCAGGATTCATCGCAACCCAGATGTCCATATCGGCGGTAGCACGAGGATAGCCATAACAGCCGACCGCATAGCCTCCGATAAGCAGATACTCAACATTATTGACGTTGAGCAATTTCAAGAACTCTTTGAAGTCGTTGGGAAGCTTCATCGCCATAGATAATTTGCCGCATTATTTCTACGGCCTCCAGACGTTCATCGGGGGTTTTAGACAGCCAGTATTCTTTGTCATCCGGCGGGTCAAGAAGCGATGTAACTTTGAAAGCATCGCGTTGTACTTTTAGAAAATCCACCTTTTCCATACCATGTATTATATCAAAAAGAACCAGCTAAGTAAATAAAAGTTCTTATAATAACTTAGAGTATAAAATTGCCATAAATTGACAACTCATAGGGAATAATGTAAAAGGAACATTATGAACCTAATAGCAATAGACATCGGCAATACAAATATTCGCATAGGGCTTTTTCTCGAGGGAGAGGAAAAATCCATAGAATCCGTTTCCGGAGATTGCGAGAACGAGCTTAAAACAATTATACAGTCGGTATGGGAAAAAATCCCTATATCTAATAGGTCTAAAGATAAAAAACGCGACGGAGTAATAGTCGTAAGCAGCGTCAAACCTCAGTGGACGGAATCGGTACGAAGAATCATCGAAGATTTGCTGCAAGAAAAAATTATGCTTATCGGCGATAATATTCCTCTGCCGATGGCTATGTGGGTCGATGACCCTGCTAAAGTCGGAACGGACCGATGTATCTCGGCTGCGGCGGCTTATGCGGTCGTACAAGATGCTGTAGTGGTGGTTGATTTCGGGACGGCTTTAACTATAGACCTCGTAGATGAGAACGGTGTATTTCAAGGCGGCGTGATTTGTCCGGGTTTTGCAATAGAGGCAAAAGCGCTGAAAGAAGGAACTGCCCTGCTGCCGCAGATACAAGTTAAAAAACCGGACAATCCTTACGGGAAAAATACAGCCGATGCAATCAATTGCGGTTTATATTACGGAGCGATAGGGACACTCGAAGAGGTTATACGGCGCTACGCCGAAAAAATCGGCAAATGGCCCCAGACTGTTTTAACAGGCTCATCTGCCAATATTATCAAAGATGACTGCCAATTCATCGACTCTTATGTTCCGAATCTTGTTGTTAAAGGAATCGCTCTGGCATATAGAAAATATCTGGACGGCAAATCGGAGCAGTCATAACCGATGAAAACATTTGCTGCGGTAATGACAGGCAAAGGAACGGGGGCAATCGCGACAATACGGCTTTTCGGCCCAGCTGCAGAAGATATTCTCAAGCAGATATTTACTGCTGCTTCCGGAAAATCTTTCGGTTTTGTTAGCGGGAAAATATTTCTCGGTACTATAACCAGCGACGCAAATATTATCGACGAAGTTATTGTCGGCTGTGAAACAAAAGATAATTTTACAATTAGCTGCCACGGCAACCCGCTGATTGTCTCGGATATTCTCAGATTACTCGAACAAAAAGGAGCCGCGGCAGTATCTTACGAGCAGATGCTTGTACAAATCTATTCGCATCAGCCATCGACAAATACTATATCCATCGAAGCCCGATTGGCGATAAGCAAAGCCGCTACACTCGACGGGACAAAAATACTTTTCAATCAAATCGAAGGCGGTCTGACAGAAACTCTGCAAAACTGGCAGAAAATTACAGCGCCGGATTCGATTGACAAAATTAATTCGGAGGCAAAGACAATTCTTCAGGCAAGCAAAACGGCAAGATTTTTAATCTACGGCTGTAAAATTGTTTTGGCCGGCCCGCCTAATTCAGGAAAAAGCACACTTTTTAACTGCCTCGCGGGAAAAGAAAAAGCTATAGCGGCGGACATTAAAGGCACGACCCGCGATTGGGTAAGTGCAAAATGTCAAATCGGCAAGTTATCGGCTGAGCTGTTCGATACAGCCGGAATCGATAAGAGTTTCTGTACCGGCGGTACAGTCGAGCAGCAAGCACAGGAAAAAGCATACGAAATTCTCAATCAGGCTGATTTGATGCTGCTTGTGCTTGATGTCACCGAACAAAAACCGCTGATAACAGAGGAATTTCTCGAAAAGCTTAAGAAAAAATCTGTTCTGACAGCTTTAAATAAATGTGATTTATCGGCAAAGTTCGATAAAAATATCCTTCCACTTTTTCTCCGTGAAAGAATTATTGAAATAAGCTCAAAAAATAATACCGGTATCGAAAATCTAATTGCCCAGATACAAAAAATAAGCGGTATCGAGCGATTCGATTCGATGCAAGCCGTATGTTTTACAAAGCGGCAGGAAAATCTTCTGCAAAAAATTTCAGAATCCGAATCGGATAAAACAATACTTGCGGCGATTGCGGAGTTGTTAAACGGCCAAGCATCTGTATAATCAGCTTTATGGTTAGCAACAGCAACAATTTGACCCCTGCGATGAAGCAGTTTCATCAGGTAAAACAGAAATATCCTGACTGCATACTATTTTTCAGGATGGGTGATTTCTATGAGACTTTTTATGAAGACGCAAAAACCTGCTCAAAAGTTTGCGGTCTGACACTTACCAGCAGAAGCAAAGGCGATAATCCTATTCCTCTCGCCGGAGTCCCCTACCACGCAGTTGATGGATATTTGAAAAAAATGATTCAGGCTGGTTATAAGGTTGCGGTATGTGAACAGGTCGAAGACCCAAAAACCGCCAAAGGCGTTGTTAAACGTGATATTGTACGGATTGTAACGCCGGGTACATTAACCGATGATATTCTGTTAAATTCTAAGCAGGATAATTTTCTCTGCGCGATTAATCTGGGTAAAAATTCAAATGCGGCAATAAGCTGGGTTGATATTTCAACGGGGCATTTTTATGTTCAGCAGCTATCAGAGCAAAAATTATTAGATGAACTTTTGCGGATAGGCCCCTGCGAATGCCTGCTGGCCGACCGCAGAGGTGAATTATTCGAAGCCGAGATGCGTAAGCTCGCCAAAGCAATCTCATCGGTAACCAGCGCGACTATTACGGAAAGACCAAGCTGGTACTTCGACCCTTATCAGGCAAAGCAGCGATTATTAAAACATTTCGGCACTGCAACGCTCGAAGGATTCGGAATTAAAGATTCGGATGAAACAATAGCCGCGGCGGGCGCGATTATCGAATATCTAAATGAGACTCAGAAAACCACGCTGGGGCATATTCAAAGCCTGAAAAAAGTCGACCATAAAAAACATCTTCAGATTGACGCGGTAAGTCTGCAAAGTCTGGAGGTACTGCGGACGATTCGTGCCGAGAGCACAAAAGGCTCCCTGCTCGATTGCCTTGATGCAACACTGACCAGTATGGGCGCAAGGATGTTCAGATATTGGGTTTGCATGCCGCTTTGCGATATAGAAGCGATTAAACAGCGGCAGGATATTATCGCAGAACTGATTGAAATAGAGGACACATTAAACGAATTGCGAAGGCAGCTTTGCAATATTTGCGATACTGAAAGAATCGCCGCCCGCATCAGCACCTCGCGTGTGATTCCGCGAGATTTTGCGGCATTGTGTTCGACACTTAGAAAAATACCGTTGTTAGCTCAAACGCTCGAAAATTTACAGACGGATTTGGCAAAAAAACTGTCTCAAGGCTGTGATTCGATGGAAACTCTGGCTGATTTGCTTGAAGCAGCCATAGAGACGGACTGCCCGTCGCATCTTCGAGACGGCGGGGTCATAAAAAACGGATTCGACAAAGAGCTTGACCGATTAAGGACAATATCAACTAACGGGCAAAGCTGGCTTAGTAATTATCAAAAACAGCAGATTCAAAAGACAGGAATCGGCAATCTTAAAATAGGTTTTAATCAGGTCTTCGGCTATTATATCGAGATACCTCACAGTTCCGCCGACAAGGCTCCGTCGAATTATGTCCGAAAACAAACAATAAAAAATGCCGAACGGTATATCACCGACGAGCTGAAACAATATGAAACCGAGGCACTGGGAGCACAGGAAAAAGCAATCGAACTTGAGCAGCGATTGTTCGAGCAGATTCGCCAAAACAGCTTAAGTTATATCAGCAGGATGCAGAAACTTGCCAAAGTTATATCTCAGGTTGACTGCCTAACATCGCTTGCATATATCGCCAAACGGCGGAATTATATAAGACCTCAGCTTGCCGACAGCCGCGAGCTTTTGATAACCGACGGCAAACACCCTGTTCTTGCCGAGTCGCTCGGCGGAGAATTTGTCCCTAATGATATTGAGCTTGGCAATGGTAAAGGCGACGTGGTGATTATTACCGGCCCGAATATGTCCGGCAAAAGCACTTATATAAGACAGACCGCCCTTTTGGTGATTATGGCCCAGACGGGCAGTTTTATCCCCGCTAAGCAGGCTTCTATCGGTTTGGTTGACCGAATATTTACACGCGTCGGAGCCTCAGATGAATTATCCCGCGGGCAATCGACTTTTATGGTGGAAATGACCGAAACAGCAAATATCCTAAATAACGCTACGGAAAAATCTCTTGTGGTTCTCGACGAGGTCGGCCGAGGCACAAGTACTTATGACGGATTATCGCTTGCATGGGCAATTACCGAGCATATAGCTACCAAAATTAACTGCCGCACACTGTTCGCGACTCATTATCACGAATTGACCGAGCTGGCCGAGCTTTTTACGAATATCAAAAACTGCAACGTGGCTGTTCGCGAATGGATGGACGAGGTGGTTTTTCTGCATAAGATTCTGCCGGGAGGAACGGATAAAAGTTATGGCATTCACGTCGCAAAATTAGCGGGTATTCCCAAGCCGATTTTAGAACGTTCGAAAGAAATTTTAGCCGAATTGGAAAGCACGTTTCAAAAAGAAGCCGGAGGAAAGCATCTGGCAAAACACAAAACTAAAGAACAGGAAAAAGATTTGCTGTTCGTCGAAAAACATAAATCAGTTTTGGATAAGCTGGCTTCGACCGATGTTAATAATTTGACCCCAATCGAAGCAATAAATCTGCTGAATGATATTAAACGCGAGATTAATTAAAAGACTTATACAGCTTAACACCGGTTTATTATTATTAAATTTTATAATAAGTATTACAAAAAAACGCTTGAAGTGCCAAGGTCAAAGCTGTAAACTCTCGCTTTTAATGAACATAAAATTTATTGCTATAGTAATATATATAAGAGAAAAGCCCTTTCTTGAGAGGGCTTTTTTTTTAGGTTCTAAAAACAAGCGGTGAGCGACCAAAACTATGCCAAAACGTAAAGACATTGAAAAGATTCTTATAATCGGGTCCGGACCTATCGTAATCGGTCAGGGCTGTGAATTCGATTATTCCGGAGCCCAAGCCTGCAAAGTGCTCAAAGACCGCGGATATAAGGTTGTTCTGGTCAACAGCAATCCGGCGACGATTATGACCGACCCGCAGTTAGCTTATAGAACCTATATTGAGCCTATTACGCCGGAAATGGTCGAAAAAATCATAATTCGTGAACATCCTGACAGCCTTTTGCCGACTCTGGGCGGCCAAACCGGTCTGAATACCGCGGTGGCTTTGGCTGAACGCGGGATATTGAAAAAACACGGTGTTAAACTCATCGGAGCTAATCTGCAGAGTATCAAACGTGCGGAAGAACGCGACCGCTTTAAAAAGACTATTTTGGACATCGGTTTGGAAGTTCCGAAAAGCGGCTATGCTACAAACTGGGCACAAGCCCGAGAAATCGTCGATATGGTAGGTTTTCCGGCGATTATCCGGCCTTCTTATACCCTTGGCGGAACCGGCGGGAGCATCGCCTATAATATGGAAGAATATGAAAGGCTCATCAACTGGGGATTGAGTCTAAGCCCGAAAAGTCAGGTTCTCATCGAGGAGTCCGTCATCGGATGGAAGGAATACGAGCTTGAGGTTATGCGGGATTCCAAAGACAACGTTGTTATTATCTGCTCGATTGAAAATTTGGACCCGATGGGTATTCATACGGGGGACAGCATAACGGTTGCTCCGGCGCAGACTTTGACGGATAAAGAATATCAGATGATGCGTGACGCTTCGCTGAAAATAATCCGAGCAATCGGCGTTGAAACCGGCGGTTCGAATATACAATTTGCGGTCAATCCTGAAAACGGAAAGATGTATGTAATCGAGATGAACCCGCGTGTTTCGCGAAGCTCGGCACTGGCGAGCAAGGCTACAGGTTTTCCGATAGCCAAGATTGCTTCGCTGCTGGCGGTCGGATATACGCTCGACGAGATACCGAATGATATTACCAAGAAGACGCCTGCCTGCTTCGAGCCGACAATAGATTATTGTGTGGTGAAATGGCCGCGTTTTACATTCGAAAAATTTCCTAAAACGAATCCTGAACTCGGCATACAGATGAAATCTGTGGGCGAGGCGATGGCAATCGGACGGACTTTTAAGGAGGCTTTGCAGAAAGCGATTCGGTCGCTGGAAATCGACAGGTTTTCCCTTGATAACAGGCATATCGAAAAGAACCTTTCGACTCATCAGCTAAAACTGAAACTGAAAATGAGGCGATGGGATAAGCTTTGGTATGTTGCTGAGGCTTTGAGGCGAAAAGTGCCGGTCGATGAGATATTCGAACTTACGAAAATCGACCCTTGGTTTCTTTATAATATAAAAGACATAATCAAGCTCGAACGGGAAATATGCTCTAAGAAACTCAATAAGATGAGCACAAAATTTCTGCGTAAAGCCAAAGAATTAGGTTTCAGTGATAAATATATTTCGATAAAAACCGCTGCAGCGGAAACTGAAGTTCGTGCCAAGCGTTTAAAGGCCGGAATTAAACCCGTTTATAAAATGGTCGATACCTGCGGAGCGGAATTCGAGGCGCATACGCCTTATCTTTATTCGACTTATGAGCAGCAATGTGAATCGAATCCGACCAGCCGTAAAAAAATTATGATACTTGGCGGCGGGCCGAACCGAATCGGTCAGGGAATCGAATTCGATTATTGCTGTGTTCATGCGGCTTTTGCGCTGCGTGAAATAGGCATCGAATCGATTATGGTCAACTGCAACCCTGAGACCGTCAGCACCGATTATGATACTTCTGACCGTCTGTATTTCGAGCCTTTGACGTTCGAAGATGTGATGAATATCGTCGAGACAGAAAAACCGTACGGGGTAATTGTGCAGTTCGGCGGACAGACGCCTTTGAAGCTGGCGGTGCCTTTGGAAAAAGCAGGAGTGAAAATAATCGGAACCAGTCCTGACAGCATCGATATGGCTGAGGACAGGAAACGGTTTAATCGTTTGGTTAAAAAACTCAATCTCCTGCAGCCGCCCAGCGGAACAGCGATGAATTATAAAGAAACGCTGAAAATTGCCCGCAAATTAGGCTATCCGCTTTTGATTCGGCCGAGTTTTGTGCTCGGCGGACGAGCGATGGAAATTGTTTACGATGAGTTGGCACTGAAAAGTGTCGTGGAAAACGCGATTGAAGCCTCGGGCGAGCATCCGATTCTCACTGATAAGTTCCTCGACGACGCAACGGAACTCGATGTCGATGCGATTTGTGACGGTGAGCGTGTGGTTATCGGCGGGATAATGGAGCACATCGAAGAAGCGGGAATTCATTCCGGCGATAGTGCTTGTATGCTGCCGCCGGTATCGATAAGCAAAAAACTGCTCGACCAAATTAAAGCCCAGACCAAAAAACTTGCGATGGAGCTGAAAGTCATCGGATTGATTAATATTCAATACGCAATACAAGATGAGAAACTTTATATTCTGGAAGTCAATCCTCGTGCATCGCGGACAATTCCTTATGTTAGTAAGACTATAGGGGTTCCTCTGGCAAAATTAGCGGCCAAAACTATGACGGGAATGACTCTTAAAGAGCTTGGGTTTACAAAAGAGGCAAGTCCGGATTATTACAGCGTCAAAGAAGCTGTTTTTCCATTTTTGAAATTCCCCGGAATCGATACGACACTCGGACCGGAGATGCGTTCGACAGGCGAGGTGATGGGTATCAGCGATGATGTTGGTATCGCATTTGCCAAGAGCCAGATAGCTTCGGGAAATATTTTACCGACTCAGGGCAAGGTATTTATCAGCGTTAGAGACAATGATAAACCGATGTCGGTCGAAATCGCGCGCAAACTCAGTGAGATGGGTTTTAAAATTGCGGCTACCAAGGGAACGTGTATAAATCTTATAAATAATAATATACCGGCGGAGTTCGTCCTGAAGATGTCAGAGGGCAGGCCTAATATCATAGATGCCATAATAAATCGTCAGGTTGATTTGATTATCAATACGACCGCCGGCAAGCAAACGACAATGGATTCATTCGCGATACGCAGAACGGCACTGGACAGAGGGGTCTCCTACGCAACGACGATACGCGGAGCTTGTGCGGTAGTAAAAGCAATTGACGCGATGAAACGTGAAAAAGTCGATGTCAAGCCGATGCAGCTATTTTATAAAAGTAAAAAGGTAAAGTAAGAATGAATGCGGTTTTATTATTAGAAGACGGAACGATTTTCAAAGGTAATTCCTTCGGAGCATTAGGTTTTAAATGCGGAGAGGTCGTTTTTAATACCGCGATGAGCGGCTATCAGGAGATACTAACCGACCCGTCGTATAACGAACAGATAATCACAATGACTTATCCTCTGATAGGTAATTACGGATGCAATGTTCTTGATGTCGAATCGCGCAGGGTGTTTGTCAGCGGATTTATCGTTAAAGAAAATTGCGATTATCCGAGCAATTGGCGAAATGAAAATTCACTAAATGAGTATTTGAAGAAGAATAATATAGTCGGACTGGAAGGCATTGACACGCGCGCTTTGGTCAGGCATATACGCGAAAAAGGAGCTATGCGGGGCATAATTTCTTCGACCGAAAAGAATATAGCTGTTTTGAAAAAACAACTGGATAAATATCCGGGGCTTGTTAACAGAGACATTGTCAAAGACGTCGCGATGAAAAAACCTTATAAATGGGATAAAGGTGTCGAAGATGTTTTGAGCGGTAAAGAATTGAAACCGCCGATACAATATAAAGTCATCGCCTATGATTTCGGGATTAAACAGAATATTCTGAGGCTGCTGCGCTCTTGCGGCTGTGAGGTTCTGGTTGTTCCGGCTCAGACGACCGCCAAAGAGGTGCTGGCTGAAAAACCGGACGGAGTATTTTTGAGTAACGGGCCGGGTGACCCTGACCCGCTGAGTTATGCTATAGAAAATACACGCAAGCTTTTAGGGAAAGTTCCGATTTTCGGGATTTGTCTTGGGCATCAGATTTTGGGATTAGCTTTGGGCGGAAAAAGCTTTAAGCTGAAATTCGGTCATCGCGGAGCAAATCATCCCGTAAAAAATCTAAAGACCGGAGCAATTGAAATTACCAGCCAGAATCACGGATTTTGCATCGACCCCGAC
>Ga0172382_10008367_pt1 | contig 14437 bp, 12 predicted proteins | sample Leawel138RmetaG_FD_122245 | JGI IMG/M metagenome (GOLD analysis project Ga0172382, IMG submission 122245) | Leachate microbial communities from a municipal landfill in Southern Ontario, Canada - Leachate well 138R metaG | ecosystem: Engineered > Solid waste > Landfill > Unclassified | place...
AGGGTTTGCGGCTTCCGAGAGGCGATAGACCCGAGTATGCTTCTTCACGAGGTCCACTCCCGGTTTCACATCGCCATGCACGACGAAACTGCGCCACGGGGCCAGAGGCTGAATGTCGGGGATTTCACGGCGATGTAGCCTTTCGGGACATCTCCCGTATAGCCCGGGGGGAGGATAAGGTATTTGCCGCCCGCGCCTTTGTCAGGGCCCGTAAGCCCGATATCGACGACCCACCGGAACCACATGCCATCTATGACGCCAAGAACTTTGGGCGGGGACTCGAGGACAACGGGACCGCCCTTGAGGTCGATCCACAGCCAGCTGTAGGGCGTCTGGGTGTTGGCGGTGAGGAAGATGGACTTCGAGTCCATCCGGTCCTCGAAGATCGGGACGGTCGTATTCGCCGGTCCCAGCTTGAGGATCTCATTCCGGTTTGCGGACTGGCTCACGGCTGGCAATGCCAGGAGATATGCCTGCACCGCACGCTGGAAGTCGAGGTTGTCGTAGATTTTCTCGGTCGTTGCTTTGTCCGGACTGGCGATGCCCACCGGTAAAGTCGTCGTCATCTTCATTTTAGGCGGTTGCGTGAAACCTGATACGGCCAGGCCGAGAATTACGAGTACACCCAGCATGGTGATGCATGTCCGCTTCCTCACGTGATCCTCCCTACGTTCCCGTATTCTCATCCGACACTCCCATCATCCCCTTTCCCTGATCTCTGAAACGGCCCACCAGATAGCGTCAAGCAGGGCCTGATCATCGACAGGTTTTCGAAAAAAAGCCTTGGCCCCCAATTCCTTTGTGCGTTCCCTGATATGCACGTCATCACTTGCAGAGACAATGATGACGGGAAGATGTATGTTCTTTTCCGCCATGCTCTCCATGAAGGCAAAACCCGTTGACCAGGGCATGCGGATATCCAAGAGAATGCAAACATTTTCCTTACGCCTCTCGACAGATAAAAATTCATCAGGCGAAGAGAAGGTCTCGACATCAAGATCAGCAGACCGCATAAGCCTGCCAAAGGCCTTTCTGATTGGCTCATCGTCGTCGATCACGTAGACCATGCACTTTTTTCTGTCCATTGGGTCCTTTGCCCGAGTTTTCTATACTTTCGTTATATCAGGATAAACGGAGGGGAAGGCGCCGTCTATTGGACCTTGGTCTTATGCGTGTGGAACGGCAAGGATACAAAGGAGGTGCGGGGTGAAGTATTTTTTACCTGAACGGTTTGATATTTGCCTTATCGGCAAGACGGACGAGTTCCGCAACAGAACCGACGCCAAGTTTCTCCATGATATGCCCACGATGGACTTTGATGGTCTTTTCGGCAATATCCAGTTTGAAGGCGATCTGCTTGTTCAACATGCCAGCGATGATATAGGGGAGGATCTCCTTCTCTCTCGGAGTTAGCCGGTCGATGCGCTTTTGCAACTCTTCAGCCTCGGTGCGTTTTAACCTGTATTGCGCACTCCTTTGGAGCGCCCCCTGCACCGCGCTCATCAATTGTGCTTCTTCAAATGGTTTCGTAAGAAAATCCGACGCACCTTTTTTCATCGCCTCAACGCTCATGGGGATATCCCCGTGACCGGTGATAAAGATGATCGGCATATAGTGACCAGTCCTGATAAGTTCGTCCTGCAGCGCTATTCCGCTCAGTCCTGGCATCCTGACATCCAGGATGATGCACCCGGTCCCGCCATAGGGCTCCCGTTTAAGAAATTGTTCGGCTGAATCGAACGTTTCGACCGTCAATCCGTGGGAAGCGAGGAGCCGCGAGAGGCTCTTGCGAACGGATGCATCGTCATCCACAACAAAAATAACCGGTTTCTCTTCGATCATAGCTCACCTTCAACTGCAGGGAGGTCAAAGTGAAATGCAGCTCCCTTGCCGGGATTGTTCTCAACCCATATATGCCCCCCGTGCGCCTCTATAATGGAGCGGCTTAACGAAAGGCCCATTCCGAGGCCCGAGCCTTTGGTTGTGAAAAAAGGGTCGAATATCATCGCAATATCATTCTCGTCGATGCCCGGACCGGTGTCACATACGCAGACATGGACCCTGTGGACATCTCCCGTATCGGTCCGTATCCATATTTTCCTGTTCCGGTCCTCACCAACCATCGATTCTGCAGCATTTATGAGAAGATTGGTAAGCACCTGCTGTATCTGGACGCTGTCGACCTTTACATTGGGCAGGTCAGCACTGAAGAAAGTTTCCACATTTATGCCCCGAATAATGGACTCGCTGTTAAAGAGGGAAACAACCTGCCGTACGACATCATTGATCGAAATGACCGTCATTTCCGCCTCTTCACGCTTGACCATGGCCCTTAAACTCCTGATGATGTCCCCGGCCCTTTTATCATCACTCGCTATATCGTTCAGGATATCCCTGAGTTCGTCCTCGGTCAATGCGCCCGAATCCATAAACCTTAAAGCTGCCCGTGCGTTGTTCAGGATCGACGTGAGGGGCTGATTGAGTTCGTGGGCGAGCGATGCCGTCAATTCGCCCATGCGGAGGACGCGCTCCATCCTGAGCATTTCCCTGCGCGAATCCAGGGCTTCGGCTTCGATCTTCTTTTGTTCGGTAACATCCTTGACTGTGTGGATGACGCGTATGATCTCTCCCTTTTCATCGAGGATTGGGTCGACGGAAACATGGAGCCACTTTTTCCATTTCTCGTCGTAAACAGTTTTTTCTTCATGTTTTTTCGTTTCGCTTATCATTTTAACGGGGTAAGATAGATAGTCGTTCCCATGCATCAGAAGGTGGCAATATTGCCCGGTTACCATTTCAGGCGGAATACCGAGGAACGAACTGACCGTCGCGTTGGCCTGCAAAACCCTGTGTTCCCGGTCAAGGATCATGACGAGATCGGGGATCGAGTCGAACGTGGCCTGCCATTCCCGTGAGGCTGCCGCTATTTTTTCGGCCATCTTCTTTCGTTCAGTGATATCCTTACCAAAAACGGACACACCGAAAACCTTTCCATCTCGCTTGAGAAGCGAGAAAGAGAGAAGAAGTATCCTGTCTCCGGCACCTACCGGGTATTCCTCGCTGTAGGGTCCGTCCCGAAGAGCCCGTTCGTAGAATGAACGCCATTTCGCGGCAAATAGCGGCGTGAAAACCCCTCCGACCATATCGTCGGGATTCATGCCCTTTGTGATGCACAGACCGGTCCCCCGTCGGAAATACTCTGCGAGGGCGGTATTGAACGTCAAAAGCCCGAATCGTTCGCAGTCCACCGACCAGATCAGGTCTTCCGTGTTTTCGATGATCGCGGTTATTGTGGATTGGATTTCTTCCGCAGCAGATTCAGCCTCTTTTCGCTCGGTAATATCAAAAGATATGCCCATTAATCGTATGGCTTCACCGTCCGGGCCGAGTTGCCTGCGTCCCCGGGCGGCGATCCAGCGTAAGGTGCCGTCGGAACGGATAATACGGTACTCGATCTGTACATCGTCGTTCGACAGGGTTAAATTGAGCACCTCTTCGGATACGCGTGTGCGATCTTCGGGATATACAACCGACAGAAAATTATCAAAGCTGACGGGGGAGTCGTGGGGGAAGCCGAATAGATCGAGGACCTCGGGTGTCGCCCAAAAAATCCAGGTTTTCAAGTCCAGGATCCACAAACCGGCCCGCGCGGCAGCGGACGCGACGCTGAGCCTTTCCTCGCTTTCACGAAGCGCCTCGTTCGCGATCTTTCGAACTAGGACGCCGGCGAATATCTCCGCCACAAGCTGAAGCCTTTTTAAGATATCTGCAGACCATGGGCGGTCTTCCCGGGTCAAACTGAAAGTCAGGACCCCAACGACAGACTCATTTCCCGTGGATAACGGAATTGCCAGTACCGTCTTGATGCCATAATACTGCCAGGTCTCCCGGTCCCGTGCCGCTTCCGGGGGCACCTTGTCCGTGGATACTGCCACAGTCCTGCCCGCCTTTAACTCACTTATAGCCCATGGAAAGAAGACATCGGCATCGATCCTCTGGGGCACAGGCGGGCCCCCGAGGGGCCGGTAAATATGTGTTATTGTGAGGAACCGTGGTTCATCGGCCGTCCATTCCCACAGGACGCCAATATCAAGGTTCAGGCGGTCACACGTCATCCTTATCGCTTCATCGATAGCGTCGTCGACTCTTTCCGGGAGGATCTTGACGAATGTCCTTGACAAATTCTCGAGGATCTCCTCAAAAAGAAGATGTACCTCCAGGTCCTTTTTGAGAGAACTGGCCCGTATCCTCAGGCGAATCGACAGCCCGGCACATAGCGCTATTGCCAAAGCGAGAATAATGATCAGTATAATGATCCCTGTCTGCATGAGAAGTTCAAATATTCCTTAGAAAGTGACCGGACATTTCCTCCAACCCTGGTTTATTTTCAGGTAACTGAATGTCTTAATATGCAAAATTAGAATACTATTTGTTATAAAGCGTTTCAAGGGAAGGCTCATCTTTCCTGAAAATTCCCCGGTTCATCTTGTAGTACACCTGTCCGTATACAACGATGCGAAGTTGTGAGCCCTGTTCCTATAAGACCAAAGTCCCATAGACAGGAGATTTTCTCTTTATTAGACTCTCTCTCAGGGACAAACGGCAAATGACGAAAATGAGTCCGGCAATACGGCGTGCGTATCTTTTAACCTGACTAATATAAGAGAAAGAGGAGAAAGATGAAAAAGGGAATTTTGGGTGTATCGATCACAATGGCTATGATACTCATCTTTGCAGTATCGGTCAGCATCGCGGCTGACAAGAAATATTCTGGATTTCTCGGAGACAGTTACGGCTTTTTGCAGCCCGGGCCTGAAGGGGGCGTGAAAGAACGGTATTTGAAGCCGGGTATCGATTTCGGTAAGTATACCGCATTCATGGTCGACAGTGTCATTTTCTTCATGGCGGATGATTCCGAATACAAAGGTATCGATCCCTTGGAAATGAAAGAACTTGCGGATGCATTCAATGCTGAGATACTCAAAGCCATAGAAAAGGCCGGGTACAAAGTGGTCGTCGAGCCGGGTCCCGACGTTGCCCGGATCAGGATCGCGATAACAAAGGTAAAATCCAGCAAGCCCGTGGTCAGCGGGATCACGTCAATAATTCCGGTCGGGATCGTAGTAAGCACAATAAAGAGGGGAGCGACAGGGTCGTGGAGCGGGTCCGGCTCGACCGGCGCAGAGATGATGGTCCTGGATTCAACTACGAATGACATAATCGCTCTTGCCGTTGATGACAGGGCGGCCGGTTTCACCGAAAGGTTCTCCAAGTGGGGATCCGTGAACGACGCCTTTAAATACTGGGGTGACAGGTTGACAAAGTTCCTGGTTGCAGCAAAGCAGAAATGATCATGTATGGCAATGCCCGCATAAACCGGAACCATGGGACCGCATGATGCGTAAATGCACAATGCTCCGATAAACGGCTACGGTATAGAGGTCGTCCGCCCCGCTCCTGCCTAAGGCCCGAACTTCGGTCCGCATCACGAGCGGGTCGATTTGCGACCCGGTCCTTTTAAGGCTCTCATGCCTTACGAGGTACCGATAATCGGTTTGCCGGCCGGGAAACTCGGCCTTGTTATGGTGTATACTTGTATATCAGCGCTATCTCATCCGGTAAGAGGACGGAATTGCTTATCTTCATCGCAACCAATAAGGAGGAGGATGCAATGAATTGTCTTGCAAAAAGAATCATTGGATCAATGCTTTTTGTCACCCTGATGGCTACGGTTGTATTTCTTTGCAGCGGCCTTTCGCTTTCGGCCCAGGAACAACCATCCGACAATATGAAGATCTTCGTCGAGAAAATAAGGGCTGACAAGAAATTCATTATTTCTGAAAACTTGCAGCTTACCGATTCCGAGGCAAAAGCGTTCTGGCCCCTGTATGAAAAATATCAAAATGAGACCTTTTTGCTCCGCACGCGCCTTGCGAAATTGATCAAGGATTATGCCGCTTCATATAACACTATGACGAACGAGAAGGCGAAAAAATTGTTGAATGAGTCGATGACCATCGAATCCCTGCAATTGAAGCTTCGCCAGGCCTACCTGCCCAGGTTCAGCAAGGTCCTGCCCGAGGTGAAGGTGGCCCGCTATTACCAGATCGAGAACAAGATCTATATAGGGCTGCTTTACGAACTCGCCGGGAGAATTCCCCTGGTGAATACAGAGACTAAATGAGGGAGGATGAAAATGAGACGATATATGCGACGGGGAAGTTCCCTCATCTTATGCACCGTTTTTGCAGCAACGCTATTCCTTTCTTTACCGGGCCCGGCTAAGCCGGAGAGCGTCGGGCAGCTTGATAAAAATGCGCGGCTGGCCTTGAAAAAACTCTACGCAAAGGAACCAAAGGCGAAAGAGTTACATGAAAAGGCGAAAGCGGTCCTCGTTTTTCCTGCAATTACCAAGGGGGGTTTTATCGTCGGCGGGCAGTACGGAGAGGGCGTCCTTTTTCGTGACGGAAAACCTTCCGGATATTACAACACTGTCGCTGTTTCTTATGGGCTTCAGGCCGGCATACAAAAATACGGGTACGCCCTGTTCTTCATGGATGACAAGGCATTGCAGTATCTTGAGAAGAGTGATGGATGGGAACTTGGTACAGCACCCAACATAGTCGTTGTAGACAAGGGAATCTCCCGGGGGTTATCGACTACCAGCTTGCAGTCTAACCTGTACGCTTTCTTCTTCAACGAGATGGGCCTCATGGCAGGTCTTGGCCTGCAGGGCGCCAAGATCACGAAGATAAAGAAATAGCGGGCTCAAACGTTAAAGGTTAGTCTCAGGATCGGGCCGTGCATGGTTTCCCCGATGCGAGCCTGGGAAAGGCTCACTTTTTTCCATCTATTTGCCGGGGATAGAAAAACCGGAGACCATTGCCGGGGAAGAGCCTCGCGTAAAAAAAAAGGGGGGGAACGAATGCATCCTCTTCGTCGATGACGAGGACATGATCGTTGAGCTCAATGAACAGAGGCTGTCGCAGTTCGGTTACCATATCATCGGCACCACGAAAAGCGCCGAAGTGCTGAGGATCTTCAGGGAACAACCCAACAGGTTTCATCTCGTGATCACGAATTATGCGATGCCGGACATGAACGGCCTCGATCTCGCAAAGAGGCTGCTCAAGGTACGCGCGGATATCCCCATATTCTCTGTACGGGATACAACGACGACATCTCTCCGGAAAAGGTCAAGAAAGCCGGGATCAGGGAATTCCTCTTAAAACCTCAGTCGAAACAGGACCTGAACCGGGCCATCCGCAGGAGATTGGACAGCACTACCGTTTCGACCTGACAGAATCGCGACATCCCCGCACAACCACACCTAACGTTTAACGCTCACAAACTCTATATCTAACAGAAGTCGGTGACGTCCTTAAAAATGTGATTCCTAAGAAGCAACCGCCTTTTTCAAGGATCAGATTTCCTGTTCCGTCCACAACCACCTCGACAGAGACGGACACGTTGCCGATATCATCATCGCACAGGACAGCCTCGCGTAAGTGAAGATAGCATTCATATCGTATTCGAAGAACGGTTCCAGAATCCCGTGGGCCAGGGCTCACCTCTTTATGTTGCACGCTATTACCTTGCATGCCACAGAGAAGCAGACCTTTACCAGGCGGAAGTCCACTACAGTATCAAGCGCCCCGCGTCCCCTGTCACGATGGTTGGGCACCCTGACAGGACAGTGATCGAGCATGGTGCATGACCGGCACAAATCGCCGTCGAATATGGCACGAAGCGAACGGTGCGTGGTGTTGTTCCTGCTGAGTACGCGACGGTCTATAGGAGCATGGCCCATGGGGCGCTCTCTTACACGGCCATCCTGATCAAAGACAAAGAGATCCCTGCCGATGACATTGTTACCCATCCTGCTGCGATTGACAGGTGTCATGAACTCTATCCCCTTCTCCGCGATCTTCAACGCGGACGGGACCGAAGGGTACCCGCCGTCGGCAAAGAGCGTCTCCGGTTTCAATCCGGCACTGTCGAGGCGTTCGATGACGTCGAGGGCCTTGCCGATATCCGACCGGGCGGAGCCGTGCACCTCGTAATCGGTGATGATCCCGGATTTGCCGTCGTTGTTGCAGGTCTCGGTTATATGGACGCTATATCCCGCCCCTTTATGCCCGAAGGATGCGCACCCTGCACGCCGTGTTCTACGTGCCGGGCCTGATGACGAGCGGTCCCTTAATGGCTTCCATGACCCGAGAAGCGGGCAGCCCGTTTTCGAGCAGCGTGGCCATGGCCCTCAGGTACTTCCGGATATGGAGAAAGAACTTTTTATACCCCTCGCACAGATAGTGGAGCCCGGACTCGCCGTACCAAGTTGTCGCAAAACGATGCTTGGGGCATCCGCCCCGGCATGCGGCAAGGACATCACATTCCCGGCACCAGCGCGGCAATGCCGTTTCTTTGGCGATGCCAAATCCCGATTCAAGCGACCTCTCCACCATGGCTGACAGCCTGTCGGTTGCGACGTTGCCGAGCCTGTACTCGGGGTAGACGCAATGATCACAGGCATACACGTCGCCTGAGTGCTCGATGACGAGTGACCGGCCGCACTGCCCGGCATGAACGCAAACCGGTGACGGGTTGCCGATCCAAGCGTTGAGAGCCCATTCGAAGTTCATTATAAAAACGCGTCCCACATCACGGCGCACCCATTTCTCGTAAATAGCGATGAGAAAATCGCCGTACTCCCCGGGAATGACCGACCACGGGGCGGCTTCGACCTCTTCTGTCGCTTTGTTAAGGGGGGCGGGGCCGGCGAGCTTCAGTCCCATCCGCCTGCCCTCCGGGCCTGACAGGCGCTCGACAACCGGGGAGAATTGGACGAATTCGATGCCCTCCCCCTCGAAGAAATTATACACCTCGAAGGGCGCACGCGCCGTCTCCCTAGCAACGACTGCTAGGACATTGTATTCCACGCCATGTTTCTGCAGGAGTTTCAGGCCCGTCATGGCCCGATCGAAGCTGCCTTTGCCTTTCCGGTCCTTACGATACCGGTCGTGGATCTCTTTAGGCCCGTCAATCGAGACCCCCACCAGGAAATTGTGTTTCCTCAGGAAGGCACACCATTCATCGGAAAGCAGCGTCCCGTTGGTTTGGAGTGAATTTGTGATGGTCTTTGTCCCCGAAAACGGCTTCTGAAGCTCGACGACCCGTCTGAAAAAATCCAAACCCAACAGCACAGGTTCCCCGCCCTGCCAGACAAACTCGACGGCCGGCGTGGGCTGGGACGTGATGTAACCGGCGATGAAAGCACGGAGAACATCATCGGACATTCGGTAATTCTCATGGGGTCCAAATAAGGCCTGCTTCTCGAGGTAAAAGCAGTACTCGCAGTTGAGATTGCATGCAGGGCCTATAGGCTTTGCCACAACGTGGAAACCCTGAGGTGTATTGTCCGATCGCACGCTTGCCCGCCCTCTTTCCATACTCTATTCCATCTCCACTCGCCGGCCTATCAATCCGATATTGTCTTTTTGTATGCGGCTTCAATGCGGCGTTTATTCTCCTCTTCTTTTTCGGTCTTTTTCGGTTCTTTCAACTCGACAGTGACCTTTTTGATGGTGCCAGTGAACCTATAAGGTGCAGGAATGCCGTAGTCCTCGACGACCGGCGTTTCCCCGTCCTCACCGATATCGACGCCTTCATCGGCAGAAAATATCATGGCCTGCGTGGGTTCGATCCGCCCGGCACCTGCCTTTTGACCATTCACGAAAATAGCTCCCGTTCCGCCCTTGCCGAGGCCGCCGCCGTCATAGGCGAACTCAAAACGGATCGTGGCCGCTCCAGCCGGGATCGGGTCCTTCGCCTCGATCGTGGTCCGTTTCAAACCGAGAAAGTTGTACGCATACACAGGCTTGCCGTCTTTCATGTACAGGCTCCAGCCGCCAAACCGGCCCGCCTGCGCGAGAATGACCCCATTGGCGCCGCCCTTCGGGATGACCACATCCGCTGTGATGGTGTAAGAACGGTTCTTGATGTTGATGAAGACATTTTCTGACATCCCGGTCATTCCCCCGAAAACGGTGAGCGCTGTCCGGCCTTCCATGAGGTCCGGCCTTCCGGCGAGGGCCGGGTTTACTCGTTCGATGCTGCGGTCATCGATGGGAAGAACTGAGTATTTGACCGCTTCCTTCATGAACAGGTCCTGCATCTCTTTAAGCTTTTCCGGGTTCTGTTTCGCCAGGTCTGTCGCCAGACTGAAATCTCTCCGGGTATCGTAAAGCTCCCATGAGTCCTCTTCGAGCGCCGTCCGCGGCTTCATCTCCCACGGGGCCCTGTGTACGGTCCCGGCAAGCCAGCCGTCATGATAGATGGCCCGGTTCCCGAAAATCTCGAAGTACTGGGCATGGTGCCGATCGCTCGCCCAGGCGTTATTGAAGGAATACAGCATGCTCACGCCCTCGATCGGGGTCTGTGCGATGCCGTTGACCATCTTCGGCTCAGGAAACCCCGCAGCCTCCAGAATGGTCGGGGCAATATCGATAACGTGGTGCCACTGGGTACGGACCTCATTTTTGGCCTGTATAGACTTCGGCCAGTGGACGATCATGCCGTTTCGCGTTCCGCCGTAACTCGACGCCACCTGTTTCGTCCATGTGAACGGGGTATCTCCCGCCACCGCCCATCCGGCCGCATAGTGGCCAAAGGCCATAGGGCCGCCGAGTTCGTCATAATGCCTGAGCACATCTTCAACTTTTTCCTCGATGCCGTTAAAATACGTTGACTCGTTAAACATACCGTTCATGCCGCCTTCGGCGCTGGCTCCGTTGTCTCCCAGAATATAAAAGACCAGCGTGTTGTCGAGCTGGCCCAAGTCCCCGATTGCATCAATCAGGCGTCCGATCTCGTGATCGGTATACTCACCAAACCCTGCGAATATTTCCATCTGGCGCGTAAAGAGCTTCTTCTCATCTGCACTGAGCTTATCCCAATCCTTGATGGCTTCCGGTTTGGGTGCGAGCTTTGTGCCTTTGGGTACTACACCGAGCCTCATCTGGCGCGCAAGCGTTTCTTCCCGCAGCCTGTCCCATCCCTGATCGAACTTTCCCTTGTATCGGGCAATCCATTGTTTGGGCACATGGTGCGGCGCATGCGTCGCCCCAGGGGCAAAGTAAAGGAAGAACGGCCTGTCCGGGGTAAGAGATTTTACCGACCGCATCCATGTGATCGCCTGGTTCGTCATGTCCGTCATAAAGTGATAATTCGGGTCCTTCGGCACCTCGACCTTTGTCATACCGTCATAGATCGCCGGCGCCCACTGGTTCGTCTCTCCGCCCATGAAACCGTAGAACTTGTCGAAACCACTGCGGACAGGCCAGCGGTCGGTTGGCCCGGATGGGCTCACCTCCCAAGCGGCAGTTTCGTGGTTTTTCCCGAAATGGGCAGTTATATAGCCGTTGTACCGCAGCGTCATTGCCAGCGGGGCCACGCTCTCCTGGCGCTTCCCCGTATTTCCGGGGAATGACGTGGCGGTCTCCATGACGGAGCCGGTGTTGGCCGTGTGGTGGTTCCTTCCGGTAAGAAGCGCCGCCCTTGTCGGCGAGCTCAAAGCGGTGGTGTGAAATGCATTGTACCTCAGGCCGTTCCCGGCGAGGCGCTCTGCCGTGGGCATCGACACCGGTCCGCCGAAGGCGCTCGACTGACCGAATCCCATGTCGTCGATAAGGATAATGAGCACATTCGGGGCCCCGACAGGGGCTTTTACCTCGAACCTTGGCGGCGCCGTTGCATTCCGCACATTCAGAACTGTGCTGTGAGGATATTCCGGCTCATGGATCGGCAATACGGTGCGGTCAGGTCCTGTCCCGGCTCCTGCTGATGCTGCCAGGACAGCCGTCAAAGCAGCACCAATACCTGCACCTGCAATCATACCTTTCATATTTGGCCTCCTTGAATGTAAAAATTAACTACAGTGCCGGGACCAATCCCGAATCTCCGTCTACGAGAGTCGCTGTTGTGAATGATAAGCAACAATGCACGGGTTGTCTATAAGACCTTGGTCCTACAGAGCATAGATTTAGCGACAAAACCGGCACCGTGCCTTAAGGTGCTATGCCCCTTATACGACCAAGGTCTTATAGACAATGTATTCTTCGTTGGTTAAGCTTTCACCATTCAGGTATAATTGAGGAAACAGGCAATACAGCATGTAAGAACACCGTCACCGATCGCGGAGATGATCGGAATTCTTTGAACGATTGTAAGATAAAAGGAGAGGAGTAAATGAAGGTGCAAAAATATATATTTTCAATTCCTGCTTACCTGCTTTTCGCCTTTATATTCTGCATTCCTGCCGCGTATTCCGGCGGCATCGCCCTGTACGAGGTGGGCCCCACTCAAACAGCCCTTGCTTCGGCAGGGTACGCTGCAAGGGCCGACGACGCCTCCACTCTTTTTACCAATCCGGCCGGTATGACACGATTGAAAAGGTCCGAACTGCTTGCTGGTATCCAGCCGCTCTACACTAACCTTGCATTTTCTCCTGATTCAAGGACGACAACGACGGGGAACGACGGCAATTCCCGCAACTGGATCCCAACGGGCAATATGTACTATGTCCATAACGTCTCTCCGGACTTCAAACTGGGAATGGGAGTACTCGGATATTTCGGGTTGGCCGTTGATTACGGCGACAGCTGGGTCGGCCGCTACTACGTGAAGGATGCTGCGCTGCAGGGCATCACGTTCCAGCCTTCGGCTGCGTACAAGGTGACGGAAAAATTGTCCGTTGGGATGGGCCTTAACGCAATGTATGCTATGCTGGAACAAAAAGCGGCGGTCAACAGTATCCTTGATCGGCGGCCCGACGGTGAATTGAAAGTCAGCGACAACACATGGGGGTTCGGGGCAAATATTGGAATTCTTTACGAGCTGAACAAGAATACGAGATTCGGGCTCAACTATTTGTCCGAGGTCAAGCTTGATTTCCAGCCCAGGACCTCGCTTACCGGGATCGGTCCTTTGCTCTCCCGGGCACTCGCCGCCCGGGGTTTAACCGATCGAAGCATTGATATGACAATGAAAGTCCCGCAAATGGTAATGGCCGGTTTTTTTCACCAGGTAAACGACAGGTGGGCCGTAATGGGAGATGTGGGGTGGCAGGAGTGGTCAAAGTTCGGCAAGGTAGACGTGAGCATTGCTTCCAACGATCCGAGGAGCCTCACAACCGACCTTAACTACAAGGATACATGGCATTTTGCCCTCGCCGCCCAGTACCAGGTCTCAGACCCTTTGCTTATCTTTTTCGGTGCGGCCTATGACACGTCCCCGGTAAATAGTGACAACATGACCGTAACAATGCCCATGGACGAAACGTACCGGTTTGGAACAGGCGCGCAGTACAGGTGGAACCAACACCTTTCATTTGACTTTGCATATGAGCTTGTTTGGATGGGAACACTGAACGTAGATCAGTTCAGAGGTCCCCTTGCGGGAAGAGTGGCAGGGGAATATAGAAATGCCTGCATCCATGCGATCCAAACGACCGTGCGGTATCAATTCTAGGATCCTCAAGAATCGCGGAAAGCGATAATAGTCTCTAACGCGTTCCCGAAATAGCCCGCCATACGGCGTCCAGAAGCGCCTGGTCACCAACCGGCTTTTCGGCCCTCAGTTCCCTCGCATGTTCACGGACCCACACATCGTCGCTCGCGGATATCACAATGACCGGTACGTGAGCCCTATGCTTTTCAGAAAATAATCTTCGAGCGCCGAATTAGAGGTGAGAAGCCCAACCGTCTCGAATTCTAAGCGTTCCTGCAGGGTTTTCTCGGCTTGGCCGCGATACGGCCCAGCGATCCTGTCAACGACTAATCCATAATGCCTCAACTCCCATCGCGCAAATCCTGGCCAGCACGTCCCACATGGCCTCGCTCTGCTTTGTTCACCCGGAGGTTCCCGCCCTGGGAAGAAATAGAGCAGCACATTTGACTCCGGTATTCCCCGACGCGTTATCCTTCGGCAAGCCAAGTCCGGGCTTTTGAGGTCTGATCCGGTGTAAAGAACGCGACGGGAGCGCTCCGGAGAGCTACCCCCGCGAACAGCGTGAGATCAGTTTCCCATTTTCGGTTGGCAACGTAGTATGCGCCTCCTGTTCGCGCTCCTGATAGAAGAATACGGTGGAAAGCGGTCAGGATTACCGCTTTTCGGGAACGACCCTATCCCCGGTGTGATTATAATAGCCAATCGAATTTAATTACGGTAAGCATTTTTTTAAGACGAAAGCGGTAAAATGAACGGGATAAAAAGAAGAGGGTTAACCTGATATCGGCTAACCCCTTGATATTCTTGGTGCCCCCGGCATGACTCGAACATGCGGCACATGGATTAGGAATCCATTGCTCTATCCACCTGAGCTACGGGGGCAAGGTTTTTGATTATAAACATTTCTTGTTTTGATTTCAATAGAAAGTCC
>Ga0172382_10008368_pt1 | contig 14435 bp, 16 predicted proteins | sample Leawel138RmetaG_FD_122245 | JGI IMG/M metagenome (GOLD analysis project Ga0172382, IMG submission 122245) | Leachate microbial communities from a municipal landfill in Southern Ontario, Canada - Leachate well 138R metaG | ecosystem: Engineered > Solid waste > Landfill > Unclassified | place...
AATCGTATTTTTTCAAATGCTCGTACACTTCTTCTATATTTTTTACAGTAATACTAATCATAAATCCACCCCTGCACTTTACAGGAATAGAACCTTGTTTCTCATCTACCGCACCGATAAAACTTTTTTCTCCAACCTTCCATACATATACCCACCCTTTATCCATAACTCTTTCAAGGCCTAGTATTTCTTCAAAAAACTCAATTGTCTCTTCGATATTTTCAAAGTATAGGAAAGTCACTTGAGATGATATATCCAAAACACTCATTTTGCTACCCCTTTCATTTTTAAGTTTTTCTAAATATAAAATATTAAACAAGTCATCTATATTTTTATTTGTTAAAGCTACTCAATTTTTCACCATAATAATTAGTACCTAATGTTCCGCCTATGATTGCCATTGCTCCCACATAATGATACCAATATATTATTTCCTTTAAAATAATTACTCCTGCAAATATGGAAATAACAGTTGCAATATTTGTAAGCACTGATATTCTTGATGCTTCTAATTTTGAATACAAATAATTGAGTAAGAAAAAGCTTATTACTGAACATCCAACAGCTAAGTATAGCACAGATATCATAAATTTGATGTTCAAAAGCGGAGTAAACAGTTCCATTATATTTCCCTCAATAAGATGTATTACAATCAATATAGCACTAAAAACTATAGCCCCCGAAATAATCATCATATATGTTATTTCTTCCGGTTTAAAATCCAATGATGCTTTCCTCGATAAGGCACCATGAGATGAACTTAAAACTACTGCTAAGAGAAGTACAAGATAACCCATAATATCATAGCCGGCTTCCTTTTGCATATAATTAATAAAGAAAACACCGGCGGTAGATAATAGGATAAAGCCAACCTGTGGCTTATTTGGATATTCCTTTAGTATAAAAGTTGCCATAATAGTTGTAAAAATTGGATGTAAGGATATAATTATACCTGATTCACTTGACGTAATCATGCTTATTCCAATAGTTTCAAAAATAAATGATGATACGGGATAAAAAATAGATAACAACAATATTAACTTAATATTTTTTCCTTTTAATTCAATATTTGTTAATTTCGTTTTTCTTAATATATACATAATAATAGCAGCAAAGAAGAATCTATAAGCTATTAATGCAATTGGTGTACTATCTATTGCATTTAGTGCAATCTTTGAAGCAAGAAAAGAAAACCCAAAAAAAGTAGGCATCAATATTGCCGCAATTATTATTTTATTTCTTTCGCTAATATCCATATTAACAACCTTTTACCGGGTACCCCAGCAGCTTTCTAAATCCAATCGATGTCTTTTTATGTTCATCTGAATCATAAAGTCCTTTTTCTTTCAGTTCTCTTATGTTGTTTTTCAATTCAAAGTATTGTTTTATTACCTCATCGTCTTTATAGTAGAATATTACGTATCTATCCTTAATGTATTCATCAGGAACAATATCCGTTGATATCATTTCTTTTTCTAAGTAGCTTTTTAAATCATATTTTTCAGTCATATGCTCAGAAATCTTCTCTAAAACACTATAATTTTCTTTTGAAAAAGCAGGGCTTAAAGCCAAGGGCTTAACATTTCTTTCTACCATTTCACAAAAGCTTTCAATCATGCCTATTTCATAAGATATTTGATCAAAATTATTGTAGTATTCTTTCAATACCTTACCCCCTCAAAGTTACACATAGTGATAAACGCAAAGAAACTTAAAATTATCTCAGTGCCCTTCTTAATTTAAAAAGGGCACTGATGTTTTTTTATGCAGACTTGGTCATACTGGCTTTGTATTCTTTTGCCGGTATCCTTTCGCCATTAGGACCTTCATAATCTCTGCCCCATCCGCTATAAATAGAGTACATGAATACAATAAATAAACCTATTGAATGGAAAGTAGCGTAAGCTATGTGTAACGGATTTATCTGATGTATAAAGGGATAATCCCCCATTAATCCACCTATACAAGCTACGACTATAAATATGAATGCGCTTGTAAAGGGTATCAAAACAGGCAAAGAAGCTGTTGTTCCGTCCATTAAATTTGCTCTCCTGTACGGATGCAAATTCTTGGCTTGACCTATTTTATCTGCAATAGGACCAAATACAATAATTGCAGGTCCATTAGCAGCGCCTAAACATATAGAAGTAAACATTACACCGAAGGATATAATCAATTCTGCTCCTGCATCTGTTGCGGCAAGTTTACTGTTGAGAAGGGTCTCAATAGTCTTATCCATCATGCCACTTTCTGTCAATACACCCATAATACCTGCAACACCATATAGATAAACAACTGTACCCAACATATTATTTACTCCATCAATTAGAAACCCTGTCAATGCTCCGTCCTGCACTGATATGATATCAGAAGTTCCTATTATTCCTGTGACAAGTCCGATTACCGTGCCGGATAAGATCCCCCATGTAATAGCTACAAAAATATCTCTTTTAATCACTGCAACTACTAACAATACAGCTACAGGCAATAGCATTATAAGTCCTTTAGGGTTAATATACTGCTCTAATATTTCCCTTCCTGCTACATCTGCCGCTCCTGCTCCTCCTAAAACAAAGTACAAAACACAAGCAAATAAGCCTGCAATCAATGCATATTTCATTCTGGTGGTAACAACGCCGCCAATGTCTGCCACACCATCTTTGTTTTTATATGATTGTGTTACAGCTGATGCTATTGTAGTGTCGGAAATAGGGGCAATATTATCACCGAAGATAGCACCGGATAAAATTGCACCTGCCAAGTACAAGGGATGTGCTCCCAACAATATCCCTGAAGGATACAGTATAGGAAATCCGGAGAATAGAGTTCCAATTGATGTTCCGGTAGCAGTTGATATTAAGGCTGTTGCTATGAATGTAAATACTACAAAAGCCCCACCTTTTAATCCTAAAGTATCTCCCAGCCAAACGAATCCTTCTGCAACACCACCTCTTGACATGAGTTTTGCAAATATTCCTACAACCAAAAGTATTAATGCCAAGGTATTCATAACATTGGAAGACATACCGGATACCACGGACTCCCAATACCTAATCCAATCTTTTGATAATAAGCTGCCTATAATAAGTGCGACAACACCGCCCATTGCAAGTGCTTCCATTTCAAAGACTTTAAATACAACGAAAAATGCAATACAGAAAATAACGAACATAAATAATGGGATTAAAGACATTCCCATGCCACCATAAAATTCAAGTCTCTTTTTATTACTATCAGCCACTTTGCACCCTCCTTAAATTTTTTAATTTTCTTTGCTTCTCTGTTTTATCTAGAATACACGCTTTTTCCTTGAAACAACCACCTCCTAATTAATCTAACTAAATCAACCTATATCTTTATCAAGGCATCTACGCCTTTGCCGCCTTTGCCTTCCCCATATAGGAAAAAGGGATTGATATCAATTTCTTGAATTTCACTTTGCTTTTCCACCATTTTAGAAAGCCTTAAAATAACATTTACTAAACATTCCATATCATATTTAATACCTCTTGCACCTTGAATGATTTTATATAGTTTAGTTTCTTTAATCATTTCTTCTACATCATAGCTTTTAACAGGTATCAGTCTTAAAGAAACGTCTTTAAATACCTCAACGTAGATACCGCCCATCCCAACCATAACAACAGGCCCAAATTGAGGATCTCTTTTCATTCCTATTATCACTTCAAGTCCCTTTGGCGCCATCTCTTGCATCAAAATTCCATCTATTTTCGCATTGTTATCGTATTCTTTAGCATTATTGATGATTATAATAAAACTTTTTTCAAGTTCTTCAATATTTTTCACATTTAGAATAACGCATCCTGCATCTGTCTTATGCTGAATATCCGGTGATAATATTTTCATTACCAGAGGGAACTTTAACTTTGATGCTTCTTTTAGTGCTTCGTCTATTGTTTTGCATGCTATACTCTTTGCCATCGGTATACCATAGGAGGATAACATATTGCCGGCTTCTAATTCATTAAGAAACTTTTTCATCTGTCATTTCCCCCTTTTTCTTTTTAAATAGTTGGTGTATCTTACCATGTTTGATAGTGCTTTTACTGCCAGATCAGGTGTGGTAAATGTATATATGCCCCTGTCTTCAATGCTCTTTCTGCATTCCCAAACATAATTTCCTGACATTATATTTATAAAAACAGTTTTTTTATCTTTGTATCCTTCATGATCCAGCAACTCTATTAATCCCTCTGCCAACTCTTTTTGAGGCAGGAAAGTAGGAACCACAGTTATTAATATTACACTGCTTACGTTCGAATCATCCATTACTATCCTTAATGATTCTACATGGTGCCTTACATCTGCAGCTGCGGTAATATCAGCATAACCTTCAGGTTTGCATATTGAAGACATAGCAGGAACTATTTCCTTTAATTTTTCTTTAGTAGAATCGCCAATTACCGGCATTTCCAAATTATCATAATCGCTGACGGAATCAGTACAATATATTCCCGGACCACCGGCTTGAGATAAAATAAATACATTACCATCATCGGGAAGTTTAAGACTATCAAAGGCTTGCAGCGTATCCATTAGCTCTTGTATAGTATCTACCCGAGTAACACCATATTGTTTAAAAGCACTGTCATATACTGTATCTGACCCTGCAAGTGAGCCTGTATGAGAACTGGCTGCAGAAGCACCCTTTTCGCTTCGTCCTACTTTCAGCACAACTATAGGTTTTTTTACAGTAATATTCGCCATTGTATTTATAAGCTTACGACCATCAGGATAGCCTTCCAGATACAAGCCTATAACCTTTGTATCTACATCATTTCCAAAGTACTCCAACAAATCTATAAAGTCTATATCAGCCATATTACCTATAGAAATAAATTTATTAAATGAAATAGGTGCAGGTTGTGAAGCTCCAATCATAAGAAGTGATGCAGCTACGGCTCCGCTTTGTGATATAAAGCTAATCCCACCTTTTTTACCTCTGCTTTCTTTTGGCAAAAGTGTTTCTACAAAGGTTGTATCCACTCTGTTTACATTATCTATAACGCCTATACAATTAGGTCCAACAACCCTTATTCCATATCTTTTCGAAATTTCCATAAGGTAATTTTGTCTCTCTATACCTTCGGGATTTTTTGTTTCTGCAAAATCAGCGGCAGCACACACTATAATTTTAATGTCATTTCTTCTTTCCATCCTGTTTTCAATATCTTTCATAACATCAAATATCGCTCCTGCAGGCATTATCAGTACAACCATTTCAACCTTATCCTCGATATCGCATAAGCTTTCATAAGACTTTATTCCGGATACATATTCTTCTTTAATGTTTATAGGAAATATTTTTTTAGGATATCCAATATTTATTAAGTTTTGTATAATCACATATCCGGCTTTTAGCGGATTATTTGATGCTCCAACAACGGCGATGTTTTCCGGATTAAATAATGAATCTAGATGATTATTCATTTTACACCTCTTATAGAGAAGCTAATTTCTTTAATCTATCCCATTTTTCATCAACTATCTCTTGAATTTCCTCTATTTCTTCTTCATTTAAATGGGAATATTTCTTTATCTTAGTCAGGTAGTCTTTTACAGGCTTTGGATTCTTATATTCTTTATTTATTTTAAATTGTCCATCTATTACTTCATAAAGGGGAAAGAAATTTGTTTCCACGGAAAGCCTAGAAACCTCTATGCTTTCTTCAGCTTTTATACCCCATCCCGTTAGACATGGGTTAAATACATGTATATAGGCTAACCCTTTCTCTTGCTTTTCCATTGCTTTCTCAATTTTTCTAACCATATCTTGAATAAATGCAGGACTACATGTAGCCATATATGCGATATCATGCATAGCCATAATCATAGGGAAATCTTTTTTATGTTCTTTTTTACCGCCTCTTCCTTCTGTGCTTACAGGAGTTGTAGAGGTCCATGAGTATTTTGATGTTGCCGAACTCCTTTGATAACCGGTATTCATATATCCCTCATTGTCATAACAGATATATATGATTTTATCTCCTCTTTCGGCTGCTCCCGAGAGACATTGAAAACCGGCATCTACTGTTGCACCGTCTCCGGCAAAGGCAACTACATTTACTTTTCTCCCAATCCTTTCATAGTACAGTTTTATACCTGCAAGCATTGAAGCAGGATTATCAAGCAATGGGAAAAACACTGGGCAATTAGCACCGGACATCATATCCCAGCCCACAACACCGACTCCTCCCATACATCCCGGTGGAATAGCCAGAATGGTATTTGGGCCTAATACTTTCATACATGTTCTTAAAGTAAGTTCAACGTTGCATCCTATGCATGCGGATATACCCGGTGATATCATATCTTCTTTGGAATTTAATTTATCTATTATATTCATTATGCTTCACCCCCATCACTCTCTTGTTAACCACACTGTATTATGATTTTTTTCTATAGAATTTATCTTGTCTATGGATTCTATCATCATTTTTACCGTTATATCTTCGCCGCCCAAACCTCCTACAAAAGGAACAGAAGGCACTATTTTGCCGCTTTCATATAAGGCTGATTTTACTTCTTGATACACCACACCTGTATTCCACCCAAAGGATACATTTCTATCAACAACCCCGAAGGCTCTGATTTTACCAAGTGCTTTAATTATCCTTTCTTTGGGAAAAGGTCTTAAAGCACGAACCTTAATAAGGCCTATCTTGACGCCCTTTTTTCTTTTAATATCAACAGCTTCTTTAGCGGCACCTGTCAAAGAACCCATCACTAAAATTGCTATTTCAGCATCCTCCATCCTATACTCCTCTATTAAGCCGCCATAACTACGTCCAAATAGATATTCAAATTCACTATCTGTTTCATCTATTACTTTTAAGGCATTTTGCTGTGATTTCAAATGCTTGTATCGGTATTCCATCAATAAATCACCGTTAGTCAAGGGGTCAACTGCCATTGGTCTTTTAGGATCCAATATAATATGCTCCGGGTTATATTTACCTATAAATTTAGCAACTTTTTCTTGTTCCGGTATAAATACTTTTTCCGTCATATGGGACAAATAAAATCCGTCATAGCATATATTTATTGGTAATAGAACATCTTTGTTTTCAGCTATTTTGTAAGCCTGAATAATCATATCCAGTATTTCCTGATTATCTTCAACATAGATTTGGAGCCAGCCCGCATCCCTAACAGATATGGAATCTTGGGGACCGCCCCATACCGTTTGCGGGGATATCATTTCTCTATTAACTATTGCCATCACTATGGGTAACCTCAATGTTGATGCCCTAAAATAGGGTTCATACATCAAGGATAAACCTTGGGATGACGTAGCGGTAAATGTTCTGGCACCTGCCAAGGAAGCCCCGGTCAAAACGCTCATTGCAGATAATTCGGATTCTACTTCACTCATAGAACTTTTTAGCACTCCATCCGCTGCAAACTGTGTCAAATACTCGACTACCGGAGTCTGAGGGGTAATGGGGTATGCAGCTATAACATCAGGATTTACCAATGCAGCTGCAATAGCGGCAGCTTTGTTTCCATTTATAACATCAAATTCCTGCATTATTTCTCAGCCTCCTGTATCATTATTATTGCATCACTTTTGCACTCATGGGCACATATACCGCACCCTTTACAGTAATCATATTTTATTATAAATTTCCCGTCTTCCTTGACTATAGAATTAACAGGACAATACATAAAACATATACCGCATTTAATACATTTATCCTGATCCAAAACAGGTCTTACTGTTCTCCAGTCGCCTGTATTTATAACATAAACTCCATCCGCCCCGACAGGAGCTATATATTTACTTTTAAACTCCATTAAAGCCACCCTTTCTTCTACATTTATCATTTTAAATGATAAATCACTGCTTCCTCAAAGCCTTTCATGACCGCTTCTCTATTCTTAGCACCCCAAAGCTCCTCAACTTTTTCAGCTACATTTTTTAAGCTTACCCAGCCTGTTGCCTTTACAAAAGCTCCAAGCATAACAGTATTTGTTATAGGCCTGCCTAAAAGCTCTAAAGCAATTTTATTCGCATCTATTATTGCTAACGTTTTAATTTTTGGGTCTATATCAATTTTATCCGGTTTTAAAGCGGTGTTTAAAACTAAAGTAGAGCCCTCCTCAACTCCTTCAAACACATTTACAGCGTTCATGATTGTAGGCTCTAGTACTACAATTGCATGAGGGTTATAAACTCTATTTTTCGGCCTTATGGGTTTATCGGATATTCTTACAAAAGATGTCACCGGTGCACCTTGTCTTTCAAATCCGAAGAAAGGTATCGAATTTCCATATATACCATCCATTACCGCGGCATATACCAATGTTTCCGCGGCTTTTACCGTTCCCAAGCCGCCTCTGCCATGAAGCCTGATTTCTTTTAATCCATCCATATTTATTCCTCTTTCATATTGTCGATTTAGATTTATCTTTTCAAATAATTACATTTAGCCTTTTCACCTGTAAATCTATCATTGTCATATACGATTTTCCCCGACTTTATCGTAGTTACAGGCCAGCCTTGCAAGGTTTTACCCTCATAAATAGAAAAATCCGACCTGCTATGCAGTGTACCTGCATTAATTACTTTTGCCTTGTTCAAATCTATTATTGTTATGTCGGCATCGCTGCCAATCATCATAGAGCCCTTCCTTGGATACACGCCAAATATCTCAGCGGGTCGTTTTGTAACCTTTTCTATTATTTTTTCTATAGGTATACTTCTTTTTACTACCCCTTCATTTAATAACACAGGCAAATGTGTCTCTGTTGCAGGATATCCGGGCATAACATTCCAAATATTCGTACTTGATAAATTCTTTTCCCCAACAGTCATAGTGACGTTATCTGTACCCACCGTATCAATGGTACCATCAATAATACCTGTCCAAAGTTCCTCTACATCCATTGCACTTCTGATGGGAGGCTCCATTTTAATAATATTGCTTCTTGTGCTTTTATTATTTAATGATAAATAAGGAGAAGTTGTCTCAATATTTACAAATTTATTTGATTGTTTTATACCTCTAAGACTTTTTATTGCATCTGCTGAAGATATATGAACTAAATATATATCTACTTCTGTTTTTTTCGCAAGATAAGATATCCTCATTGCAGCTTCTTCTTCCGCCATTTCCGGGTGAGTCCGACTCCAATCCGTGAGCCTAGCCATATCTGCCATTTCTTCTTTAATCATAGCTGTGGCACGGCGTACGATATCTCTATTCTCTGCATGAACACATACAATGCACTTTTTATCATTTTTTTTGATTTTTTCAAAAACATCCAAAATGTATGCGTCATCAACATCAGGCATAATCCCCGGAACCCCGTTCATATAAAGTTTAAAGGAGGTTACAAAAAACCTGCTTACATAATCATTTATCTCTTGTTTTTGTACATCATTATTTATAATTAAATGAGGGATTATATCTGTATTTGACAATGCCTCAATTTTTTCCGTTATTCCGGGAAAGGTATTAAAATGCGAATCCTTGCTGGCAAAATAACATCCCAGCGTTGTTACACCCCCGGCGAGAGCTGCTTTTGTCTCTGTTACTACTTCCTCTTCAAAAGGAGCAAAAAGACCAAGATGTACATGGGGATCAATAACACCCGGCGAAACATATTTATCTCTTGCATCAATGATTTGGTTGGCGGATAAAAGGGTATTTGTAATAGTAGCAATTATACCGTTTTTTATACCGACATTTGTTTTAAATATCCCTATACCCGGTATTATCACGTTTCCATTATTTATAGCTAGGTCATAAACTTCGGACCTTGTAGAATTAATTACGGATGCATTTGGTTTTGGTGCGATTTTATCTTCAACTTTCTCTTTTTCAAAGCTATCACCGTTAACTATTTTCCTTATATAATTTTCAAAAAAATCTTTTGACATATTATTCCCTACCGCTTATGTTATTAATGCAGTCTATGGCTGCATTCCTTGCATTTCTTACTTCGGATTCCGTACCGGAAACATACATTCTGCCAAAGCGACCTACGGGGTCAAAAGTTATTAGCTTTATATCAGAGTCCTTTTCCGCTTCGTTAACAGCTAAAGATATATAGGCCGCAGGCTCCACTTCCATTATGAAAAGGCTTTCGCCGGGAACCAATATGGAGCCGTATCTATTGTCCCTATTAATTAGCTGTGACTGATAGGGATCAACATTGGATATTATCTGTTCAGATACTATCTTTGGCTTCATCCTGTCATTAATATTTAATGAACATGCATCCAGTATTGCCTGACCTGCTTCCTTGACATCTCCAACTTTAAATGAATGCAGCTCTATCTCTCCATATTCTCTTTCTACTATTTGAAATCCCGGTTTTACATTAGTCTGCTTAAGTGCAACATCCATAAGCTTGTAAACACTACTTCCCGGTTCTATTTCAATATATAATTGTGCCATCCCCGCTAAGCATATATCCCCTTTAACTACCGTTCCCGTTACGGCAGCATATTGGGGCTGCATGTTATCAATAATAATAAATGTTCTTAAATTAATTTTATCTACCATCAAATACCTCATTTCTATGAGTTTTAAAAACATTTTAAATCCAATTTATTTCAAAAACTCCTCTACTTCTTGGCCCGGTCTTGCAATAACATGTACAGATACAACTTCGCCGACTTTCTTTGCCGCTGCGGCACCGGCATCTACAGCAGCTTTCACTGCCCCAACATCTCCTTCAATTATTACTGTAACCAGCCCGCCACCTACAGCTTTTTTACCAACTATTTCAACATTTGCAGCCTTTACCATGCTATCTGCCGCCTCTATTGCAGCAACTAAACCTTTTGTTTCTATAAAACCTATAGATTTCATAATATACCTCCATCCTTTTATTTAGATTATTTTTCCTTACTATCTACAATACCGATGACCGCTGCATCTATCGGTGCTTTATCATTAGATATGGCTGTCCTGGCAATGCTTCCTACAGTTATAATAACTGTCTCACCCACACCGCAGCCTATAGGATCTGCCGCTACTAAATAATCACCGGAAGCCTCACCATTTCTGTCCATTTTTTCTACGATAATAAAGCTTATGCCCGTCAATTCCTTATTCTTGATTGTTGAAACGCATTTATCACGCACCTTGCATAGTATCATATTAATACTCCTTTACTTTTTTAGAATATCTGCAATAGCATCAAATACGATATCTAAGTCTTGTGTTCTTGTATAAAAATGGGGAGCTACTCTAATCACTTCACCTCTTGCCGATGCTATTATGTTTCTCTTCCTTAATTCATGTTCAACATGATGAGAATCAGGTACAAGAACTGCTGTTGTAGGACCTTTTTTACTTACATCAAAAGGGCTTATAGTTGTAAGTCCACGTCTGATACAAGCTTCTAAAGCATAGGCACTTAAATAATCAATTCTATCCTTAATTTTTTCTACGCCTACTTCATTGATTATTTCAAGTCCTGCCTTTGCTGCATATGCATTTAGTACCGGTGGTGTTCCTGTATCAAATCTCCTTGCATCAAAAGCATAATCCAGATATCTTGTCTGGAATAAAAATGGATTTTCTTGTCCGAACCACCCTGTAACGGCGGGTTTCAAAAGTGGAACGAGTTCTTTTCTTACATACATAAACGCAACACCGGGTATACCAAATAAGTATTTCAAATTCCCTGATGTAAATATATCTATGTTCATTGCTTTTACATCTACAGGTTCGGTACCTAAGCATTGATATGCGTCAACCAAAATTAGAGAACCTTTTCTATGGGCAATCTCTGCTATGGCTTTAATATCTTGTTTGAACCCGTTTAAATAATAAACTTGTGTTATGGAAGTTAGTATAGTTGTGCTATCTATATATCTTTCATATTCGGTCAAATCTATTTCATGTTGCTTATTGACGTTTATTATATCGACTTTTGCACCATACTTTTGATGTGCCAGCCACACATGGTCAACTGTCGGAAACTCTATATCCGTTGCAACTATCTTATTTCTCGCTCCTGAATAATCCAATGAACTCGCTATAGAAGATATTGTTTCAGAAACTGACGATGATATGGCAATTTCCTCCGGCGATGCATTTATGGTTTTGGCAAATTCGGCTTTTGCTTTATAGACTTCATCAATCCAACCTTCCCAATCCATTCCTACAGTCAACCAGTTATCCAAATATGCATTAATGGCTCCTCTTACTCTTAAAGACTGAGCACTCTGTGAGCAATTGCCTACATGAATAACATCTTTCAAAATAGGAAACTCCTGTCTCCATTTCTCAATTTCGCTATCTGATAATAATTGTTTATATGGTAATTTCTTCACTATACCTGAGCTGACATTGCTTGATTCACTTTCATTACTAATGTTTGATGTAATGCTAGGTGTAATACTTGGTTTTTGTTCTAAATATGGATTTTCTACGATTTGATTGTTTTGTATCGGAGGTATATTTTGTATTGATTGTGTGTTTTGGATTAGTGGTTCGGCTATATCTGCTTCATCTGCAAATTTAATTCCTTTTTTATCTGCTACTTCTTTAGCTATAGAGGTTATTACATCATTTTTATTCACTCGTATGATTCTTTCACCTTTTGCTGCCGCCAGCTCTACATCTTCCGCTGTAAAAAATTTTCTCATCCGGTTCACCTCTTAACTATATTCTTTTTCCTCTGGCTGCACTCCCAAAAAAACTTTCATTAAATCCTCCGAAGGTCTGGGTATTACATGTGCAGATATCAGTTCGCCCACTTTTTGAGCCGCAGCTGCACCTGCATCGACTGCTGCTTTTACTGCTCCCACGTCTCCCTCTACAACAACTGTTATATAGCCCGCTCCTATTTCAACTTTGGAAACAACGCTTACATTTGCGGCTTTAACCATTGCATCAGAAGCCTCACAGGCGGCAACCAATCCTTTTGTTTCTATAAATCCATAGGACATTTTATCAACTCCCTCTATTTTTATCTTTACTTTACCATAAGTTTTTAGACAATTCTGTAAAGTGTTTTACAACTTAGATTATTTATGGACAATCCGTGAAAGATTCCTTATAATTTAAGTATTAAACACTTTATAACCAAGAGTAATTTAAATATTTTAAGGGTGGTATTATGACTGATTATAATGATTTTAAAATTTTTAAAGACAATATAGTTTTTTCTCCATGGATACAACTACCAAAGAACGATTGGAGTATACTGGAACCTCTTGGCAATAAAAAGTTTTATAAAAGAAATTTTATAATCTATAACTGCAATGAATTTAGCGATTATGTATACATTGTAGATTCGGGTAGAGTTGAATTATATATAGTTGATTCGGAAGGTAATAAAAAGGTAATAGGCATCTGTGATAAAGGCAGCCTTTTTGGTGAATTACAATTATTCGACGGCAAACCTAACTATTGCACTGCGAGGATATGCAGAGATGCCTGGGTATTTGAAATCCAAAAAAATGTTTTTATGGATGCTATATTAAGCAATAATGATTTAATGCTATCAAACTTGTATAACTTAACTACTAAAATGAGGATTCTATATACTCAAGTAGAATATTTGTCATTTAAACCTGCCGAAGCAAAAGTTGCACTTATGTTTATATCTATGTGCAAAGACTTTGGAGTTAAACTCAATAATAACGAGTATAAACTAAACATAACATTTACCCATAGTGATATAGCAAATATGACAGGTCTTAGCCGGGTCACTGTTTCAAATACTATAATGAACTTGACAAATCAAGGTATTATAAGAAAAGAAGGCAGCGAATACTTTATTTGCGACATAGGTTACTTAAAAAAATTAGTTGGATAATTATGAAATGTTGATATACATGAAAAATGCCTCTACGATACAAATGATTTCAAAACGTAGAGGCTTCTTTATTTTCTTGTATTTTTATCTTTTTACTTGTGTGATTCTCGTAATCGGATATATAAGCAGTGAAAATATAAAGAAAAACAACAAGGAGAATCCTATCATTTTATAAGGACTGATAAGTCCGACAAATGTTACACCTATAAACCTTATAATCTCAAATGCAAGTTCCCTGGCTTTTGAAAAAAACATTGATACAATAAACAAACCACCGATACCAAATAAGTACATTATTCCCTTTAAATAAGTTATGCTGACTATAAGGCCAAAAAGTGCTGATATGGCCGCTAAAAAAGTAAAATGTAACAGTACATTAGAACAAAAATTTATTAATGTTATTTCACCACTAACATAACCAAAAGTTTGAATATTAAAGCCCAATAATTTAAATACTGCATAATCTCCTAAGACTAAAACATTAAAAGCCAACGACATAACCAGTGATAGCGATATACAATATGCGATAAAACCATATATAAAGTCTTTTCGTGTGCACCCTATGCTTATAACATAAGGAAATGTTTCGCTATAAGATACGGCACTTGCAATTGCAGCAAATATTATTA
>Ga0172382_10008370_pt1 | contig 14432 bp, 14 predicted proteins | sample Leawel138RmetaG_FD_122245 | JGI IMG/M metagenome (GOLD analysis project Ga0172382, IMG submission 122245) | Leachate microbial communities from a municipal landfill in Southern Ontario, Canada - Leachate well 138R metaG | ecosystem: Engineered > Solid waste > Landfill > Unclassified | place...
CCGTGCTTTGTAGTGTATCTTCTTTCAGAAGGACATTATACCAGAAAATGAGGAACACCCCTTTTTCATCCCTATTTGTGACGCCGCTTCCGCGGCGAAATGGAGGTTATCATGAAACCATCGTTTCGATAATAACTGCCTTGCAAGGAGGCCCTATGCCGACACCCAGCCATTTGATCGATGTTACAGCCAACCATGAGCCAGGATACCATCCCCTGATGCACTACGAAAACTGGCGCGTCGCCGTTTTCAACCAGGATCCGGCCCGCAACCTGGACACCCTGTCCTACCTGGAATACCATGGCCTGACGGACGAGGTCTTTGTCCTGCTCCAGGGCCGCTGCGCCCTGATCGTTGCCGAAGGATCGGACAAGCCTGGCGAGATTCATGTCACCGAGATGGGGCCCAACACCTGCTACAACATCCGCAAAGGGGTCTGGCATGCCCTGATCCTGCAGGACCAGGGTATCGTCCTGATCGTCGAGAACCAGGATACCAGCCGGGACAACAGCGGCTACTACACGCTGACCGAACAGGACAAGGCGGCGATACGCGCCAAAGTCGAGGCGGTTCTGGCCTGATCCAACCGATACGGACAGCACCGGGCTGATGGGTTATCATTAGCCTGATGATCAAACCTGGCCCGTCCAGGAGATGAAAGGACAACTGCTTATGAAAAAACCAACCGCATACACCTTCTGGCTGGTGACCGGATCCCAGGGCCTTTACGGTGAGGAGACCCTGGCCCAGGTCGACCGCGACTCCCGCGTGATCGCCGAGCATCTGGACGGGGACGCCAGCATCCCAGGACGCGTCGTCTTCAAGCCCGTGGTCAAATCGTCCGACGAGGTCCAGGCCGTCTGCGAAGCGGCCAGTCTCGATCCGCTCTGCGCCGGCGTGATCACCTGGATGCACACCTTTTCCCCGTCCAAGATGTGGATCGCCGGGCTGCGCGTGCTGACCAAGCCGCTGCTGCAGCTGAACACGCAGTTCAACCGGGAGATCCCCTGGGACAGCATCGACATGGACTTCATGAACCTCAACCAGTCGGCGCACGGCGACCGCGAGCACGGCTTCATCCTGACCCGGCTTCGCAAGAACCGTCCGGTGGTCGTTGGCTACTGGCAAGATGAAATCACCAAGCGCCGCATCGGCGCCTGGGCCCGGGCCGCGATCGGTTTCGCTGAGGGCAAAAAACTCAAGATCGCCCGTTTCGGCGACAACATGCGCGAAGTCGCGGTCACCGAGGGCGACAAAGTGGAAGCCCAGATCCGCCTGGGCTGGCAGGTCAACGGCTACAGCCTCGGCGAACTGGCCGACGCCGTGCAGGCGGTTTCCGAAGCGGATATCGAAGCCCAGATGCAGGCCTATGCGGCTGTCTATGACCAGGCAGCCGGCCAACCCGGCGCTGTTCGTTACCAGGCCCGGATCGAGGTCGCCCTGAAACGATTCCTGGCCGCGGGCGGCTTTGCCGGCTTCACCACCACGTTCGAGAACCTGGCCGGCCTTGAGCAGCTGCCAGGCCTGGCTGTCCAGGACCTGATGGCCCAAGGTTACGGCTTCGGCGCGGAAGGCGACTGGAAGATGGCCGCCCTGCTGGCCGTGATGAAGAAAATGAGCGTCGGCTTTAACGGCGGCACCTCGTTCATGGAAGACTACACCTACCACCTGGAGCAGGGGAACGAGCGGGTGCTGGGGGCGCATATGCTCGAGGTCTGCCCCAGCATCGCGGACGGCCGGCCGCGGATCGAGGTCCATCCGCTGGGCATCGGCGGCAAAGCCGACCCGGCCCGGCTGGTCTTCAGCGGCCAGACGGGACCGGCCATCCTGGTCTCCCTGATCGACATGGGCAACCGCTTCCGCCTGATCGTCAACGACGTGCTGGCTGAAAAACCGCTCCGAACCATGCCCAAGCTGCCGGTTGCCGGCGTCATGTGGAAGCCGCTGCCCGACCTGATGCGCGCCTCTGAAGCCTGGATGCAAGCCGGCGGCGCCCACCACTCGATCATGAGCTACGCGTTGACGATCGAGCATATGCGCGCCCTGGCCCAGATGCTGGATTTCGAACTGGTCCATATCCATGCCGGGACGGATGTCGACGAACTGGCCGAAAAGCTCATGCTTCAAGACCTGGTCTGGAAACTGAAAGGCTGATCGCCTGCGCGAGGAGGGATCGTCCATGCCCCGTATCGGGATCTATTATGCGTTTTGGGAAGACCGCTGGCAGGCGGACTACGGCCGCTATATCCGCAAGGCTGCTCCATTGGGTCTGGATATCCTGGAGATCGCCTGCACCCCGATTCCGGCGATGAGCCGGACGGAAATGGCCCGCCTGCGCGACGAAGCCGCCGGTCTGGGTGTCATGCTCACAGCCGGCCACGGCCCGGCGGCCGCCCAGAACCTGGCGTCGCCCGATCCGGCGGTACAGCGGCAGGCGATCGCCTTTTACACCGATCTGCTCGAACGGCTCGCCTTTATGAACATCCGCACGATCGGGGGCGGCATCTATTCCTATTGGCCGGTCGACTACACCCAGCCGATCGACAAGCCCGGCGACTGGGCGCGCAGCGTACAGAATGTGCGCACGGTCGGTGCGATCGCCGACGATCTGGGCATTGCCTACTGCCTGGAATCGCTTAACCGCTTCGAAGGCTACCTGATCAACACCGCGTCCGAAGCCCTGCAATTTGTCGAAGAGGTCGGCCTGGACAACGTCAAGGTCATGCTCGATACGTTCCACATGAACATCGAGGAAGATTCGTTCGCCGGCGCCATCCGGCTGGCCGGCAGCAGGCTGGGCCATTTCCACATCGGGGAAACCAACCGGAAGCCGCCCGGACAGGGACGGATGCCCTGGTCGGAAATCGCAGCGGCCCTTAAGGAGATCGGTTACCAGGGGTCGATTGTCATGGAGCCGTTCGTCAAAATGGGTGGCCAAGTCGGCCAGGACATCCGTGTCTGGCGCGATCTGTCCGAAGGCGCGGCCGAAAGCGAACTGGACGAGGCGATCCGCCAGTCAGTGGCCTTCTGCCGGCAAACGTTCGCCTGAACGATTACGGCAGCCGGTCGATCGCCTGCTCGATCGTGTCGGCTGTCACCTCACAGGTGCGACCGTCGACGCGAACCAGATCCGGACGGGCCAGCGGGTTGGGGATCTGACCCCGCTCGACCAGTTCCAAACGCAGCGTAACGGGATGGGCAATCTGAAAAGGCCGGATTTGTCCGGCGCGCAGCTTTTCCAATGCCTCCCGTGCTTTTTCACCGAGCAGGGCGAAAGCCCGGCCAGGCGGCAGATGTTCAGCGCCTTCCAGGGATAAGGCCTTTTTGACTTCTGCCGTCACCACATCCGGCATGAGCTGTTTCGCCTCGGCACAGACCTTGTCGTCGCCGCTGACCAGGATGACCGGTTTGCCCAGCTCACCGGCATGGGCCGCGTCCAGGGCGACCTCGCCGCTCAAAACACCATTAATCCAGCAGTTCTGCCAGGCCTTTGACGACATGGTGTGCTCCAGGATGGCCTGCGGGGTTCCGGCCATCGCGTGGTAGCCCAGCAGGACAACCGCGTCGCAGTCTGCCAGACCCGGCATGCGCTGCCCGTGGCTGTTGCCCATGATGTAGCCGTCTGCCAGGTCCGTCAGCTGGGACCAAAGCACGTTGTTGCCGGCCGCATGGGCATCGCGGACGAGCACCCGGCTGGCGCCGGCATCCTTAAGCGCCTTGACGACGTGGTTGATCTCATCGGTCATCAGGCGGCGAAGCTCGCCGTAATGCTCACCGTCCGGCATGACCTGGCTGCGCAGATGAATACCGCATAAGCCTTCTGCGTCGACCATGACATAGATTCGCATATCCGCACCTCTTTTTCACGGGATGATACGACCATTATAGATATTTGACGATGCGCTGTCGAATTGGCTAAGATAGACAGGAAAAAAACAAACACCGGACATGGAGGCGAGACAGATGGCAGACAAGATTCCCGACAGCGATGCCCTGATGGCTTGGAAAGCGGATAAAGACCGCCTGCCGATCCTGCAAAGGCGCGCGTCCCAGCTGCGCAAAAAACTACAGGATGCCGAGAGCAAAATCAAGGATCAGGAGACGGTTCTGGCCGGCGAACAGGCCGATGTGGATCGCCTGGCGGGCAAATCGCTGGGCAACTACATCCTCAGCCTGAGCCGCAAGATGGACGCGCGCCGCCAAAAGGAAGAAGCAGAGCTGGTGGCGGCCCGCCACCGGCTGGACGAGCTGAAGGAAGAACAGCGCTACCTGCAGCAGGCGCTGCTGGAGCAGCAAGAGCAGATCATGGGCGCCAGCCAGGCCGAGCACGCCTGGAACCAGGCATTGGTCGATTTGAAAAGCAACCTTCGCGCCGAAACGGCACATACGCTCGCCGACCGGTACCGTGAGCGGGAAAGCGCCCTGACCCAAATCAACGGCCAGGTTGGTGAAATCGAGCAGGCCAGCACCGTCGCACGCCGGGCGCAGGCGACAGCCGACGCCATGCTGGAGCGGCTGCGTTCCGCGGAAGGGTGGAGCAGCTACGATGTCTGGTTCAAAGGAGGCATCGTCACCCACATGGCCAAGTACAACCACCTGGACGCCGCCAGTGACTTGATGAGCCATCTTTCCGCCCAGCTGCGCGACTTGCGCTCCGAACTGGCCGATATCCGCATGGATCTGGGCGACTCGCTCAACACCTATACCAGCGGCACGCGGGCGTTGGACTACTTTTTCGACAACATCTTCACCGACCTGTCGGTGCGCGACCGGGTGCGTGAGGACCTGGATACGGTCCAGCGCATCAAAGGCAAGCTTCACCAGGTCGAACGCGAACTGGACCAGAAACGGTCTCAGGCCAAGGCACAGGCAGGCGTGCTGCAGCACCAGCTGCAGGAACTCCTGCTCCAGTATGCCGATGCAAAGGGAAATTGAAGCGCCGGCAGACGGCTACTGTCCCGAGACGCAGTCTACGCGGGCGAACAGGCTGACCAGTTTGTTTCTGGCCACCTCGGGAACCGGTCCCCTGGCGATGTCGCGGAGGTTGTCTTTCAGGTGAGCGAGGTTGCCGGTACCGGAAAGAACGGAGTGGATACCCGGTTCGCCGATGCAAAAGCGATAAGCCAGTTCGGTCAGGCTGCGGCAGCCGCTGCTGGTCATCACATCGGCGAGCGGATCCTTGAGGTCGATGGCGTCCGGATCAAGCAACCCCTTGTCGAAAAGGTAAGACAGCTGAGCGGCCAGGTTTTCCGGACTGATCAGGGCTTTGCGGACGGCGAACATATCCAAAATGCCGATGTTCTTCTGCCTGGCGGGCTCAATGACGCGTGTTCTGGCCGACTGGTTGAGCAGGTTGAAACCGACCATCATCACATCCCAGCAGTCGTCCCTGACGGCCAGCTGCAAGGTTTCGTGGGTCGGATCCGAAGCGAACGCCTCTGTAATGCCGATAAAGCGGATTTTTCCCTGCCGCTTCAGTTTCTGCAGCACCGGAACCAGTTCGCGCGACGCATAATCGTAATCGGAGGACTGGACGGCATGCAGATGGTAGATATCCACGTAGTCGGTCTGCAGCCGCTTTAAACTGCCATCGAGACTTTGTTCCAGCTGACTTGACGTCTTCAGCCGATTGTCACGTGTCATGGCGGCTTTGGTCGATAAGATGACGTTGTGGCGCGGCCAGCCGGCGATGGCTTTGCCGACCAGCTCTTCCGTCCCGTAGATTTCGGAGCTGTCGATCAGGTTGACGCCCTGCTCCAGCGCGTGCCTGACGACCGCGATGCTCTCGGCAGCCGATCTGCCGGTGGCCAGGCCAATGCGGCTGTGCCCGCCGCTGCCCAGTGAAGCGAGACTGACTTCAAGACCGGTTTTCCCCAAGACCTGATACACCATATGGCTGCTCCTGGTTGCCTTTGCCGCTTATTCCGCGGCCTTAAAATTGTAGATGGGCCTGATACGCCTGACGACGGTCACGGTATCGCCGATGTTCTCGAGGATCTCGTCGAGCGGCTTGTAGGCGAAAGCCGCTTCGTCAAGCGTGTCCCGGTTGACGGTGCTGGTGTAGATGCCCGCCATCGAGCGCCGGTAGTCGTCCAGCGAGAACGTCTTTTTTGCCTGGGTGCGGCTCATCAGGCGTCCGGCTCCGTGCGGTGCCGATTCGTTCCAGTCCCGGTTGCCCTTGCCCAGGCAGACCAAGCTGCCGTCACGCATGTTGATCGGAATCAGGAGCCGTTCGCCGGATCGGGCGGAAACGGCGCCTTTACGCAGGATGCGGATGTCCAGGTCGATGTAGTTGTGGATGGTCGACCAGCTGTCGGCGATATCCAGGCGGAGCAGGCGGACCAGCTCCTCCAGGATCGCCTGGCGGTTGCGGTCGGCATAACGCTGGATCAGGGCCATGTCATGCAGGTAGTCGTCGAGCAACCGGCCTTCACAGGGGGCCAGGTCCCGCTCGATCCCCGAACCGGCCGGAGCGCGCGCCGCTTCCCTTTGGTAATGCTCGGCCGCCTGCTTGCCCAGGTGGCGGCTGCCGGTGTGGATGACCAGGTAGAGTCGTCCGTCGTCGTCACGGTCGAGCTCGATGAAATGGTTGCCGCCGCCCAGCGTGCCGACGCTGAGCCGGGCCCGATCCGCGTTGATGGCCGACAGGCAGCGCAGCTGCTGCAGTTCGCGCTCGCTGTGCAGGGGGTGGACGGTTTTGCGCACCGAAAAGCCGGCCGGAATCGCCTGGTGGATCAGCCGGTCAAGCCTGGCCAGGTCGAGGTCGTCCTGCTCCAGGACGGCGACCGCCATGCCGCAGCCGATATCGACGCCGACCAGGTTGGGCACGACCTGGTCCTTGATCGTCATCGTGGTACCGATCGTGCAGCCGGCACCGGCGTGGACGTCCGGCATGATGCGGATCTGGCTGCCGGACACAAACGGCTGGTCCAGCAGCCGCTCGATCTGGGCCCGGGCCAGCGGCTCAAGGTTGTCGGTGAACACCTTCGCCGTATTGTATTTGCCGCGCAGGAGGATCATCGGGCTGCCTCACATCTCCAGGATCAAGTCGCTGTTTTCTGCGATTTGCATCACGCTGAAATAACGGTTCTCCATCGGAATCCACTCGTTCACGAAGCGGCGGTACAGCGCCGGTCCGCTGCGCGCCAGGACGCGCGCGTGCTGATCGCCTTCCGACATACGCAAAAAGACTTTCAGGTCGTACCGGCCGGACAGCTTCGGGTGATGGCTGTAGACGCCCTCGATCAGGTTGAACCGATCCGGATTAACCTTTATAGGTTCCCCCAGTGTCTGTGTCCGGCAGTCGTAGCGACGATAGCCAAACGGCTTATTACTGTCCAGACCGGCGACAATTTCGGCGCCAAACCGCTCGTAGTCGATGTTGCCCCCGGGTTCCGCCAGACGCGTTTCGGTCCGCTGCTCAGGACGCAAGAAGAAATCATCCATGTGGAACAGGTTGCCGCCGTAGACCTGGTGCAGGAAATCGGACCAGGTGCTCTTGCCCGAACCGCTGCAGCCGTCGAGTGCGACCACGATGCGCGGCTTTGTGCGCAGCAAGGCATCGATCGCCTGGAACAGCGGCAGGATCTTGGCAAAACGCGCCGTCACCAGGCGATAGGCCGGCCGGTAGGCACGGCGGTATGTGTCGCTGTGATGCATAGCCGGACAGCCCTTGGCACGGTATGATGTGATCCAGCGATCCCAGTCGTCAAGACCGATCGGACGCGCCAGGGGCAGTCCCTGGCCGAGCGCCGCCCGGACCTGGCCGAGCAGATCGTTAAGTGCTATCTGTCCGGCCGGCGGCTCGGCGGCGGTCAGAAAGAAAATCCGGGCAACGGTTTCCAGCGAAAGCCCTGCCGCGGGAAGCGCGCGCAGGTGGACACGGCAGAAGTCCGGACCGGCCGGCTCGCAGACGATTACGTCCGCCTCGTGCAGATCGGCCTGTGCCTGTTCGCTTTCGGCGTGCAGAGAGGCCAGGGCATCCGTTTCAGAGGCGACCAGGTGGCCGCTGCCCTGGCTGGCCTGGTAGGCCAGCTTGACCAGGTCCTGGATCTCCATCAACGGGTAACGCCGGACATGGAGATCCAGGCATTCGCGAAAAGATAGATCAGTCGGCATATTTCATCAGGCGGGCCTTCTGCAGCGCCAGGATGATGATCGGGATCAGGACGATCTGGACGATGATGCCGGGGACCGCGTTGACGAACGCTCCGGCCAGGAATGCCGAAAAGGTGAACGCGTTGCCGGCCGAGGAGACCAGAAGGAACGTGACCAGGCCCCAGACCGCGCGGCCGACCAGCATGGCCGCGACCAGGGTGACATAGATAAAGGGAACCTTTTTGGGCAGCAGCTTGTAGAGCAGGCCGGTCATAAAGCCATAAGCGGCCAGCTCGAAGGCCATGGCCACGGCTACGGGAAACATCGGCGGCATGCCGAACATCAGGCTGCGCAGGACTGGCGTGATCAGGCCAACGACCAGGCCGAAGGGCCAGCCGCAGACAAAGCCGCAGATCAGGACCGGAATGTGCATCGGCAGCAGCATGGAGCCAAACTGCGGAATCTGGCCGGTCAGAAAGGGCAGGACCAGTCCCAGGGCCAGGAACATGCCGGCCAGAACCAGGCGGATCAGGGTTTTGCGGGTTGAATTCATCGGTTAAGCCTCCTCGAAGCGGTCACCTGCGGAAAAAACCACGCAGGCGCCAAAAATGATGCGGCCCCTTCGTGGTTCCAGCGTGTCGATCGTGTCGTTACAGGCAATGCGGCAGCTTCTGCTGCCTCGTGTGACCTTTTTTTACCACACGGAGGCGACAGCGTCAAGCGAGCTTGTCACATCGTGACGATCGCGTAACCCTTTTCCAGGTAGGCGGACATCGCGGGGTGCCCGTTGAGGTCGTCGGCCATGGGCAAACCGGACGCCTGGTTGTAGTCGAGGACGCCCATCTTGGCGGAGCAGGCCTTGCAGACCGCATCGATCAGGCCCTTGTCGATCAGCTGCCGGAACAGCTTGTTGCCCGAATCGAGCATCACCTGGACCAGTTTGACGGACTCGCCTTCCAGGATTACTTTCACATCCATGCCGCGGGCTTGCATGTCGAGGGCATTGAGCATGACGTGCATGAAACACAGCGGATCACCCCGGAATACGAAAAATGCTGTTTTGCTCATCTGACTGCCTCCGTTTAAGTATTTCGGCCAGGACCTGGCCGGTACCCCTATTATACGCCATCGTGCCCTGGCTGTCTGGCAAACCCCTGCCGCGTTGCCTATAATGAAACTGCGGGCGGTCCAGGCAATGCCGAAAAAACGGCCGGCCCGGGAGGTCACATGAAAAACGCCAGGCTTTCAGTTTGCAGGGATTTTGAAGTCGGTTCCGTCGATCCGCGCCTGTTCGGATCGTTTATCGAGCACCTGGGACGGGCCGTGTACGGCGGCATCTATGAGCCGGATCACCCGGAGGCGGACGAACAAGGCTTCCGCCGCGACGTCCTCGAGCTGGTCCGGGGCTTGAATGTTCCGCTGGTCCGCTACCCCGGCGGCAATTTTGTCTCCGGCTACCGCTGGGAAGACGGCGTTGGACCGCGCGAAAGCCGGCCGCGGCGCGCGGAGCTGGCCTGGCGTACGATCGAACCGAACTGGATCGGCACCAACGAGTTTGCCGATTGGGCGGCCAAAGCCGGCGCCGAGGTCATGATGGCGGTCAACCTGGGCAGCCGCGGCATGGAAGAGGCCCGCAACCTGGTCGAATACTGCAACTTCCCCGGCGGCACCACCTGGAGCGATCTCCGCCAGGCCCATGGCTGGACAAAGCCGCACGACATCAAGCTCTGGTGCCTGGGCAACGAGATGGACGGCCCATGGCAGATCGGTCACAAGACGGCCGACGAATACGGCCGTCTGGCCTGCGAGACGGCCAAGGCCATGAAGTGGGCTGACCCCTCGATCGAGTTGGTGGCCTGCGGCAGCTCGCACAAGAACATGCCTACCTTCGCCAGCTGGGAGGCCACCGTCCTCGACCATGCCTACGAGCAGGTCGACTACATCTCCCTGCATGCCTACTACAGCAACGCGGACTATGACATCGCCGATTTCCTGGCCCGTTCGCTCGATATGGATGCCTTTATCCGCTCGGTGACCGCCGTCTGCGATTATGTCCAAGCCAAAAAGAAAGGCAAGAAGCCGATCAACCTGTCCTTCGACGAGTGGAATGTCTGGTACCACAGCCATGGCCAGGACAAAAAGCTTAAGCCCTGGTCGATCGCGCCGCCCCAGGTCGAGGATGTCTATACCTTTGCCGACGCCCTGCTGGTCGGGAGCCTTCTGATCACACTGCTGCGCCATGCTGATCGCGTCAAAATCGCCTGTCTGGCCCAGTTGGTCAATGTGATCGCCCCGATCATGACCGCCAACGGCGGGCCGGCCTGGCGCCAAACGATCTACTACCCCTTCCAGCATGCCTCAGCTTGGGGCCGCGGCACGGTGCTTCAGACGCGCGTGGACGCCCCCAAGTACGACAGCAAACATTTCACGGATGTGCCTGAACTGGACGCCGTTGTTGTCCTGGGCGAGACTGGGGACACGCTGACGCTGTTTGCGGTCAACAAGAACCAGCAGGAAGAGATGGCTTTAACTGCCAGTTTGAACGGACTGGGCAGCTGGCGCGTTACGGAGCACCTGGCACTGGTCCATGACCAGCCGGACGCGGTCAACAGCATGGATGACCCGAACCAGGTTACGCCCAAGCGGATCAGCCAGGCCGAGACCGACGGCGAAACATTGACCGCCCGCCTGCCCGGGTTGTCCTGGAACGTGATCCGCCTGGCGAAAGTCTGATTCAGGCACGGGATCTGAAATCGCGAAGCGCCTGGCAGTGGCGGCAGTAGAGGGCGTCTGCGTCGTTGAGACCGTTACAGGAGGGGCATTTCCAAGTCTGGTTCCGGGGCTCCTCCGCTATCTCATCGTCTGGTTCGCCGTCAGCCATATCCAGCAGATGCAGCTGCAGGCGCTGGTTCTGGAGCTGCAGCGCCGCCTGGTTTTCCAAAACTTCGGCCAGACCCATGGCGGCCAGACCTGGGATGACCGTGACGATCAGGTTCAGCAAGGCGTTGCCCAGCGGGAACGGCTGGTTGTTGTGGTACGCGATCAGCAGGCCGGCAAAAGCCAGGATAACGCCCGCGATGACCGCGAGCAGTCCCGCGATCCAGATGATGGAGCTCATTTTTGATTCGCGCATGGGGATTCCTCCTGTGTGTCGTCTCTTCGTCTGGCCTGATTGCGCCGTTTTTGGCTGATCACCAGGTATGGCCAGCAATCGCATCCAGTCAGACGGGCTCTGGGCCGACTGGGCTGACTGCAGCGCCCGTTCCAGGGTTGCTTCATTTTGCCGGGCCCGATCCGCCCTGGCCTGCAGCCGCCGGCGCAACGTTTCGAGCAAGTTCCTGGCTTGTTCGGGCCGGGTCAGAAAAACCGAGATCTCGTCCAGAGACAGGCCCAAGCCGCGCAAGGCAGCGATTTGCCGGAGCAAAATGAGGTCTTCCTCACCGTAATCTCGAAAACCCGACGCGTTGAGACGGGGTGAAATCAGGCCCGCCTCTTCATAGAAGCGGATCGCGCGTTCAGTCAGGCCGGTTGCCTGGGCAGCTTTTTTGATCAGCATGACGATTTCTCACCTTCCTGCCGCCCATTATAGAGCCTGACGTAACGTCAGAGGCAAGTCTTTTTTTGGGGAACGTGTTATTTGAGACGATTTTTCAACCTGAGCTGTGTCAAACTCTGCCGGGCTTGTTCATCCAGCTCCGGCGGAACCAGGACATGGAGCACCGCCCGGTTGCGGTTGAACCGCCCCGGAAGCGAATACACCAGCTCGAAAACGCCGGCTTGGCCGCGCTCCGGAACCGGCGGATCGTAGGCGACCTGGTCCAGGCGTCCGCCGGGCAACGCCCAGGTATGGAACTGGCCCAGGAAAAGAACCCCGTCCGGGCTGAGCAAAACATGCTGCCCGCCTTTTTTCAGTTTGCCGATCCGGTATTGGGTGATCAGCCAGGCGGCCAAGGCCAGGAAGGCGGCCAGGCCGACCATGACCAGACTGACCATTCGTCCGTCTTCGCCCAGAAACAGGAAAATGATCGCCATCAGGGCACAGAAGAAGACCATCACGAGCAGCATGACCTTGTTTTGGCCCCGGATCTCGGCACTGTTCTTGGCGATGATCTCCTTGAGCCAGACCGGGTCCAGCGTATAGACCATCAAGGGCTGGCGCATCGCCTTGCGGAACTGCTTTTCCTGCAGGCCGTAGATGACCGCGATGGCCAGCGCGGTCACCAGCAGCAGGATGCCCATCAGGATGTAGCCGGGCGCGTCGAAGTCGGATAAGACGTTCAGCCGGTAAATGCCCAGCGCGATGACGCCTGCGGACAGCAAGGCGAAAAGGCCCGAGACGATAAAGGGTCGTCGATGCAAGATCGGAATGCGCTCCATGCGTGGGTCCTCCTGGCGTGCGGCTGTCGTTCTCTCTTCATCCTATCACAACCGGAGGGCCCCTGTCAGAGGTCGCGGACATGCTCCAGGTAGTCGGCAAAGGATTCCTCCCGGCGCACGATGCGGCCCTTTGAAAAGGTCAGCACCTTGTCGCAGACGGCCTTTTGCAGGTACAAGTCATGTGATACGAGCAGCAGCGTCGCCTGCACCTGGACCAGCGCCTGTTCGAGCTGCTCGCGCGCTCTCAAGTCCAGATAATTGGTTGGTTCGTCCAGGATCAGAAAATCCTGGTGGGTCAGGATCAGCTCTGCGATGCGCAGACGGACCAGCTCACCGGGGCTGATCCGGTCGGCCGGCAAGAGCAGGTGCTCACCGGTGAAGCCCATTTGCTCCAGCGTAGCCCGGTCGGCCCCGCTTAGCTTGCCCAGCTTGCCGGACAGGTAGGACAGCAAGGTGTGCCCGGCGGGCAGCTTTTCCAGCGTTTGACCCATCACGACCGGTGTGCAGCTTGGACTGACCAAAAGGCGCCCGCTGTCGGGCTGCTCCAGGCCTTGGATCAATCGGACCAGCGTCGTCTTGCCGCAGCCGTTCGGGCCGGTCAGGGCGACCTTCTCGCCGCGCAGAATGAAAAAATGGCTGTCGGAAAACAGGGAGCGGGAGAGGTAGGCTTTGCCTAGACCGACAGCTTCCAGCATCCGTTTACCGTGACGTTCTTGGCCGTCGAAGGCGATCGTGGTCTTCAGCTCCGTTTTTGGCTTTGGCCCGGTCTCCTGTTTCAAACGTTCGAGCCGGCGCATGTCCTGCTTGGCCTTGCGGGCCAGCTTTCCCGCCTTGACACGCTTGTATTCCTTGAGTCCCATCTTGTTGCCGCTTGAATCCATTTTGGTCGAGTCGCGGTGCGCCTTATCGGCCCATTGGCGTTTCTGGGCGATCTCCGCCTGGAGCTGGCGCTGCTGCTTTCTGCCTTCCGCGTAGCGCTGCAAGCTTTCCTGCAGCAACCGCTCTTTTTCTTCCCGGTAGCGGGAATAGTTGCCGGTGTACGAGCGGATGCCGGTGTTGTCGATTTCCAGGATGCGCGTGACCAGCTGGTCGAGCAGGTAGCGGTCGTGGGACACGATGATCATGGTGCCCGGACTGGCCTCGAGCAGGCGGATCACGGCTTGGATTCCGTCCAGGTCGAGGTTGTTGGTCGGTTCGTCGAGCAGCATGATGTCCGGCGCCGAAGCCAGGAAGCGGCTTAAGGCCATGCGTGTCCGTTCGCCGCCGGACAAGGTGTCGGCCTGCTCGGCCGTGCGCTCCTCCAGTCCGTCCGGATGCAGCGTCCAGGCCAGATGCGGCTTTTCTCCGGCCTGGTGCTGGGCTTTAAGGCTGGCCAGTTCAGCCCGGGGGTCCGGCAGCTGGGCCAGGTAACCGACGCGCAAATGGCCGGCCAGGCGGATCTCGCCGCTGTCCGGCACTTCCTGGCCGGCCAGCATGCGCAGCAACGTGGTCTTGCCGCAGCCGTTGTTGCCGACCAAACCGACCCGTTCGCCTGCTCCCAGGCTGAAGGTCAGGTCCTGGAGCAGGTGCCTGTCCGTGTACGATTTGGATATATGCAAAACCTGGAGAACCGTCATGATACCCTCCAAAAAAAACCTGCCGCAGGCAGGTTTTGACGCGTATCACAGCCGGTAAGTGCCAGCCGTGCCGAGTCCCGGTCGTCCGGGCGTCAATCTAAAGAAGATCCGCTGCCTGCAGCGGCACAAGCAAAACAGAGCTTGTGCGCTTATCGAGTTCAGCCAATCTTCTCAATCATGGGCGTATCCTTTCATGGCCAGGGCCTGGCGAATGATCCTATTTTAACATGGGCAGGCGCAGCTGGCAATTCAGGCCAGGATCCGGCCGTCGCGCAGCTGGTGGATCGCTGTGGCCTGGTGGAGGATCTTGAAGTCGTGCGTCACAACGACCACACCCGCGCG